>Ga0187827_10009487_pt1 | contig 10302 bp, 10 predicted proteins | sample ETNtaG_39_FD_167969 | JGI IMG/M metagenome (GOLD analysis project Ga0187827, IMG submission 167969) | Marine microbial and viral communities from oxygen minimum zone, Eastern Pacific Ocean - ETNP2014_SV_150_PacBio MetaG (Illumina Assembly) | ecosystem: Environmental > Aquatic > Marine > Hypoxic... | reverse complement strand
TCACCCGATTAATGATTCGCATTCTGAATCCTCTGGAATATGCTTCCAGTTTTGATTCAGGCGTACGCTTAATTATCATGAGCATTGATGGAATAAATAGCACTGTAATGATAAATGCAAAAAAGACGCCGGCGGCGGTGTAAATACCGAAATCTTTGACTATTTTTATATTCACAAATGATAGGGCACCAAACCCGACTCCTGTTGTAATGCTGGTTAGAAAAATTGCGGTACCAATTTTTTTAACCGTTTGAAATAATGCTTCCTTTCGGTGACCAACATCTTTGAGTGTATGAAAATATTTCACCAGAAAATGGACGGAGTCACTCACCCCAATAATCATGAGTAGCGTGGGTATCATATATGAAATAATATTTATGGTGACACCAGAGGCCACCATAAATCCCAGTGTCCAAATAATGGTGAGCCCCACCACCATCAACGGCAGAAGTAACCCCACTAAAGACCGAAATAGAACCGATAATAAAATGACCAACATCAAGGTAACTGGAATTAAAAACCGTACATTATCCGCAATCATATATTGTACGTATCGGGTTCGAATGACGGGTAAACCAGCTTGGTGCCAATCCCAATCCACCTGCAATTGAACCTGATCGATTTCTGACAAAATTCGTTCTCGTCCTTTATGCTCATTGTAATTCCGGTCAATTTCAACGAGAATGGCCGCCACCTTTCCATCTTCAGAAATCATATAATTTTTGACCAGCTCTGACGACATCATTCGTTTCTGTCCAGCCAATAAAGAATCTGTAGACAATGGAATTTCATCATATACAGGCTGAAGGAGATAGTCTCCACCTTCCGTAAATAATTCAATATTGGTCAAACTTTTGACAGATTCAACACCTTCAATTTCTGCCAGTGCATCAACCATCTGTCTATTCTTTACCAAGTTCGTTCGAGAGAATGGATCATCTGATTCGTAGATGAGAAATATAATATTGTCGACGCCGGCAAACTCCTCACGGAAGGTCATGAATCTTTCAATAACAGGATCATCTTGACTGAATAACTGTTCGATGGTAAAATCCATTTTCACTCCCGGGAGATAACTACCGAGTACAATGGTCACAACCACCAAAAACGATAATGTATATTTGGGATGATCCAAGAGTTTATGGATGAGCTTTTGTGTAGTTTTTAGCATCTGTGTATTTTAATAATAAAAATAGGACGCGAATTTATGGATGGGATGGGCATAAAAAAAGCCCCTCCGAAAAATCGAAGGGGCTTTCATTCAAAGGTGTAATAATCTAATTATAGATTATCTGCATTTTCGGTTAAATATTCTGCCACACCATCTGATGTATCTTTCATACCATCATCACCTTCTGTCCATCCAGCAGGGCATACTTCTCCATGCTTTGTATGGAAATCAAGTGCGTCAACCATACGAAGCATTTCGTCGATATTTCTTCCCAATGGAAGATCATTGATAACAGCATGACGGACAGTACCTTCTTCATCAATCAAAAATGATCCACGAAGAGCGACGCCTCCTCCTACTGTTGTTTCATATTCTTCTTCTTCGGTGAATACGGTTGCAGATTCTGCACCAATTAAGACATCATAATCACGAGCGATTGATTTATCTAAATCCGCAATAATCGGATATTGGACATTGCCGATTCCTCCATTATTCACATCTGTATTTTTCCAAGCCCAATGGCTGAACTGTGAGTCCACAGAACATCCCAAGACTTGTGCACCACGCTTTTCAAATTCAGCAAGACGTTTATCGAATGCAATGAGTTCGGTTGGACAAACAAAAGTGAAATCTAAGGGATAAAAGAAAAGTACTACTTTTTTTCCTTTATAATCTGAAAGACTTACTTCTTGAAATGAATTGTCCGGCATAATGGCTGTAGCCTTAAAATCCGGAGCAGGTTTGGTTACTAACATATTAGTTCCTTTTATCTTTTGAGTGTGTTTTACAATTTTCACATAATCCAGATATTTGTATATCCATGGATTCAGCAATGAAATTTTTGGGAAGTCTATTATTTAGTGATGTGGAGATATCCTTAGATTTGAAATCCAGCATGAGATTACATTCGCGACAAATAAAGTGAGAATGGTCAGCCATATTTCCATCATATCGGATGACTTCCTTCGTTGAGAATGATTTAATAACGCCTAAGTCTTCCAATTCACTCAAGTTCCTATACACTGTCCCTAAACTGACATGGGGCAGAATTGATTTAACTTTCTCATACACCCAATCTGCCGATGGATGACTATGGGTTTCTTTTAAAATTTGGAAAACAGTTTCTCTTTGTTCGCTGTATCGCATAATGTAGTTGAGAATTTAAATATTATTAGGAATGATTCCTATTTATTATATGATATAGAATCATATAATAAAAAAGCCCCTCATTTTCGTGAGGGGCTTTTTTTTATATAATTAATTCAAAAGTTTAGAAACTTTGAACTTTAGCTGATTTTTTATATAGTTGCCAAACGATATGCCACCCTAAAGCTACTAAGAACATCAAAATCATCCAATTTGTAGACTCTGTAATACCCAAATTACCACCAGCAAAGTACGTTGTATGCTCATTAATCATGGTCCAAATCAGTGGTATAGACATATAGGTGTTATGTTTTGATCGTAAGCCAGCTAATGTCACCAAATCTCCATCTGGTGCTTCACCATCACGGATAGCTGTAATGATTTTCTGCTGTGCCGGCCAAATCCGGTACCATACGTTGAAAGCCATTATGCTGCCGAACATGGTACCTAGATGGATATTAAAAGCACGATAATCAAACCCAGCACAGAATTTCATACAATACACTATAGCGCCAATCAGTATAAAACTGACAATGGTGATTAAACGAACGTTTCCTGCTAAACCACTTTTGTAAAGAAAATCATATACAATAACAGCCAGAAAAACTAGAAAGATCATGGTATGTGCCCAGATCGTTACCTCCGTATCTGCGGCGAACATCATATTTCCAGCGGATTCTCCGATAGAAAGGTTACCTGCCCAAAACAATACATAGAGCAACACCATACCCGTTACCCATGTCCAAGCTGCACCCCAGCGAAAGAAATATAGAGCTCTTGGCATAAGTTCGGGTACCACTTTCTTTTTTGTGTCACCATCCATCGTGGCGGCGACATGTCCATTGATCCAGTTAAAAAAGTATAGCAGCCCGATCCAAAGAACGCCTGCAATAATGTGTATCCATTTAAAAATGGGTGTTATGAATTCCATTGAGATTCTCCTTTAATGTGGTTTGTTGCCTACAAAACCAAGCAATAAAATTACACGTTTAAATATTATAATTCAACAAACGTAATCAATTATTCATTATTTGAATACGGAAAAATATCAGCCATGGTTTGTACTTGGCCATACTGATTTTTATGCACTATATGGGTTCTATCAAATTCAGTGTAATTATTCAACCCTGATGCAGCTGCCAAAGAATTCAACCCATTTCGCAGTGTAATAACATAATTAAGGACACGCCATTGCTTTTCATCAACAACTAAAGCTTTTTGATGATCTGTGTCCGTAGTAGCAACACCCACAGGGCATTTATTTGTATGACATTTTTCTGCTCCGATGCATCCGACTGAAATCATCATTCCCCGGGCAATATTCACCAAATCAGCTCCCATGCCCATAGCAATAGCAACTTTGTCCGGACTGAATATTTTTCCGCTGGCGAATACTTTTACGTTATCTCTTACACCATATTTCCGCAAAGCATTATCCAAATACAGAATTCCGGACTTAACGGGTAATCCCATGGTGTCTGCCATTTCTTGATATGTCGCACCGGATCCGCCTTCCCCGCCATCAACAGTTATGGCATCGGGACCGCTTCCGGTTTCAGCCATTGCTTTACATAAATCATCCGCAGAATCGGGACCGCCCATGACAATTTTAATGCAGATGGGTTTTCCGCCAATATCTCTTAATTTGTCAATGAAATCGAATAAAGTTGGTACATCATGAAATTGATGATGGCGATTGGGTGAATCTACATTTTTCCAGGGAGTTACACCGCGGATAGCTGCAATTTCTTCATTGACTTTACTCCCTTCAACGTGCCCACCGCGGATTTTTGCCCCTTGAGCTAATTTCAATTCAAACATGGCAATTTGCGGATTATCCGCTTTATCTTTGAATTTATCCGGGCAAAATTCACCTTTTTCTGTTCTAACACCAAATAATCCGGGACCGATTTGCATAATAACATCTCCCCCGCCCAATAGATGATAACTCGCCAATCCACCTTCACCGGTATGAACCCAAGATCCTTTCGCTTTCCCTAAACCTAAACTCATGGAGCTGATTGCATTTTCTCCCAATGCCCCATAGCTCATTGCACTCATACCTACGGGTCCATATACTTTCCAGGGTGTTTTACATTTTGGGCCGATGACTATTGCATCTTCTTCCTTAAGCAACCAGGGTTGAACGTCAATTTCTTCCAGTTTTTCCTTTCTTGAAAATAATCCTTCAGTTCCCACATAACGTTTTGTTTTTATTTTCGGTGCGCACACAACTCGCATTTCTTCAGACAGCTTTGGAAACATAGAATTCTTCAGATACCACCCGGACTTATCAAAGTCTCTTTTTGATCCAAAGGCAATTAGTGTTTTCAAATATTTTCCCGCAACTACAATATTAGCAAAATCGGTGCGGCTAAATGGTTTACCCTCATGATCTGAATCAAACATATACTGGCGTAATTCAGGACCCATCATTTCAAATATATATCGGATTCTTCCCAATAATGGAAAATTACGAAGAATAGAATGCTGACTCTGGCGCCGGTCTTTTAAATAAACATAAATAAATAAGACTGGCGGGACAGATATAAAGACAATAAAAACGGTCAATAAAATATTAAGGGCTATATTTTGGAACATGGGGATCGTTACCTAACTTATTATTTTACGATTAAAATAGGGCAATGGCAATTTTCCATTACTTTTAATGGTTTACTGCCTTTAAAAAACTTTTTAAGTGGATTTCGTGTGGACGTCCCCATAACAATAATATGATTATTTCCCGCAACTTCTTTGATCACTTCAGAAGGATCGCCTACTTTATAAATGTTTTTATAATTGATCCCACACCGTTGAATAAACTTCGCCGCTCTTTCTGCCGCATTTTTATAGCCCTCACCGAAATGTTCTGTTTTACTGATCGTTAAAATATCAACATCAATATTGAATGCCTGTGCCACTCGGGCACCATATTTTACCGCTTTTCGGGTCCCTTTCGAGTCATCCACTGCTAACAATATTTTATAGAGTTTATCAGGGTCAAATTGGTTTACAATAAAAATTGAACTATCAATATATTGAATAAGATCATGGGCCATTCGCCGTTTTTTACTACCACCGATGATGGTCACATCATATTGATGACCGGCGACTTCATCTCGTAACTCAGAAATGATTTCTCCATTCCGTAAAATAAGATTTACATCTTCACAAATGGTGCCTTTCAAATAGACTTCCGATCTATTACCGCCCGTATCCACTAATGTATTCTTTGGAAATCCAGCCTCTATTTCAGTGGGTTCAATAAACTTTTTTTCTGCTAAAAATTCAAAAGCCCATTCCAATACATCCACACCTGGGCGGTCAAAGTTCCAAGATTCCAACCGTTCTTGAGAAAGGCCGACCACCTTGGCGTTAAATTCGCTCACCTTTTCACCCACATCCACAATTGTGGTCGATGCTTTGAATGCTCGCGCAACCCTTATCCCAACTCTGAGTGTGGGGCCTGAATACTCTTTATTACTGACTGCGATTAAGATTTTCATAATGATCCGATTTTAATGCTTTTTTACCTGAAAAACAGCCAATATGTATTGGCGTATATGACCAGAAGAACAATAGAGATAACTCCCATTTTCCAACCTACTTTTAAAAAATCTTTGGCGTTAACCAACCCACTGGAATAGACAATTGTACAGGCCGGTGCAGCTACAGCAGTAAAATAACCAAATGCAGATGCAATGGCTGTAACCATTCCCAAGTGCATTGAATCTTGTCCCATATTCATTGTAATGGGCCCCAATACAGCCACGGTTGCTGAACTAGACAGAACATTGGCCATGGTGGTGGTCATAACTGTGACGATTAAATCTGCAACAAACGGTAATTTATTAATGACTGGTTCAATAAAATTGACAATGGATTCAGCAAGCCAAACAGCTGCGCCCGTTGTTTTAATATTTGAACCCAATGAGATGGTCGACCCAAATAATAGAATGACCCCCCAATGGGTATTCTTACTCAAATCTTCCCACTTGACAAACCCGCCGACTAAATACATGAGGACACCCGTTAAAGCGATGGTGCCAAGTCCAACAGATTCACTAAAAAATATCCAACCGGCAAATACCAATAAAAAGATCACTGCAGCAATGGTATTACGCCCGGTCATTTCGGCTGACTTAGCCACCTGAACAACCAATTTTCTCACACCACTATCTAATTTGATAAACTCGGGTGTAAAACTTTTCATTAAGACCCAGGAAACAATAGGAATTTGAATTAACACCAACGGATAAACACGTAACATCCAATTAATATAAGATATGGATAAACCAGAGTCACGAAGATAGTCTATCATAATAACATTTCGACCACCACCAGAAGGCGTACCAATGGATCCAACGAGGGCACCATAGGCAATCGAAAATAAAAGAACTGCTGATAAATTTTGGACTTTCTCTTTATCCTCCGATGTAAAATGAATCAATGTCATTGCAATGGGCAACATAATTGCTGCAACAGTATGCTCCCCAATAAACGAAGCTAATATTGCTGAAATTGCGGTAAAACCAAATACAATATTTCTTGTTTTATTTCCCGTTAATGTGATGATTCCTAATGCAATCCGCGCATCCCATCCCTGTTTAATAATCGCAACAGCTAACATTAGTGATCCCATGATAAAAAACACAGCATCATTCATAAATGATTTGGCAATGTCATTGGCAGACCCGATGCCAAGATAAACCTCCATTACGAGGATATACATTGCAATCGCCGGTAAAGGAATAGGCTCAGTCACAATTAACATTAAGGCTGTAATAACAATAATTATGGATCGATATCCCTCGATAGATAGGCCGGACGGTGCGGGAATGAATAGAAGAAAAACACTAATGACCATGGTGATTAAGAACCATTTCTTTTGCGTAATCCAAAAGAGGAAATTGGTTAAGGAATGTTCTGAAAATCCAAGCATTATAGTTGAGAATTTACCTTGGAATTAATAATCGTGTGAACACTCACTTGGGATTCGCGATCCGTCTCCCAAAATGGCCCATTTCCAAATGGGCACACGTTTTTTTAATTCAATTATAAACCAAGACATGGCATCAATCCCTTCTTGTCGATGTTTGGACCAAATGACAACATGAAGACTTGTTTCTCCTACATCCACCATGCCAATTCTATGCTTACAAAATATATCATTAATAGGGAATTTTTGGCAAGTATCTTTTGCCAGTTGGGTGAGTTCCGCTTCAGCCATTCCTTCATATTGCTCATATTCTAAAGCGGTTATGGCATCCCCATGTTCAGTGGCTCTTACTCTACCATTAAAAATCAATTCCGCGCCATCTTGTTGACGGGAATCATCATTCGGAAAGAAAGGTATGGGACCGTCAATTATTTCAATCTTGACCATTTAGCCCCCTTGTACAGGTGGAATGAATGCCACTTCATCCCCATCATTTAGTTCAATGTCGTTAGGAATGTATTTTTGATTTACCGCAATTCGTAAAGAAATGCCATCTAATTTACCATCTGCTTTCGATCTAATATTTTGTTCTAATTCTGAAGTCATTGTACCTGCTTCCAGCTCTAAAACAAATTCATCTATACCCAAAGCATACTTCACTTGAGAAAAACATTTTATCGTTATTTTCATATTATTTTAACATAGAGACACGAAGAACACAGGAATAATTAATATTGACTCTCAATAATGTTTTCATGTGTTTGTACTCATATTTTAACTATCCAATTTCAATGATTTCAGTTCGATGGTTCATCCCATCATACATAAGCAGTTTACCCACTAAATTTGTTTTAATGCTCACAATTAATTTTACCGTTTCTATTGCTTGTATATTGCCAATAATTCCCGGTAGCATACCTAAAACGCCTGCATCTGCACAGGACTCACCACCAGATGGTGGCTCGAGAAACAATTCTTTATAACCCGGGCTTCCGTCAACATTCAATACAGCTACCTGTCCTTCCCACCGATACAACCCGCCATAAATCATGGGTACATTTGACTCTTTGGAAAATCGGTCAATCAATTGTCGCGTTTGAATATTATCCGTCGCATCAATCACCACATCACATTCCTGAATGAAATCTAAGCCATTGGATTCGTCTAAATATTCATCTACACATTGTATCTTAGTCACAGAATTAATTGTTCGCAAACTTTCTTCGGCCGATTTGACTTTCGCTTTTCCAATATCATCTATTCCATGTAATGGTTGACGATGAAGATTGGATAATTCAACACTATCGCCATCAATTAGAATCAATTTCCCAATGCCAGCTGCAACCAATGACTGAGAGACGGGGCAACCCAATCCACCTAAACCAACAATTGCCACGCTTGCATTCAAGAGCTTCTTCTGTCCTTCAAGTCCAACTTCCGGCAAAACTGTTTGCCGAGACCATCTGCTTAAATCTTCTTTTTCGGACTGGAAATCAATCCATGCTTGTGCACCACCCAATAAACTGAATGTATCTTTCAGGTTCTGTTCAATAATCATACCTTCTGTCACAATACCAAATTGACACACCAACACCTTTTTTCCTTCTATGGTATGAATGAACCCGTCTTCTGAATTAATGATGTTTATTCCATCCATGGGGAATTCTTTCCGCTGAGATTCGGGGCGAATATCAATCACAGTGAATTCGGATTGTCGCTCAAGAAGTTCTTTGGGTGTTAGAATCATTTAATCGATTTCCAGGGCAATATATGAACAGTAATATTCTCTCCCGGTAGCAATGGGCCATCTCCTTGAGCTGTCCCAAGAATACAATTAGTCTGCAATGACGATGTTAACATATGCGACCCCACTTTTGGGGATGGTTCACAAACCAATTGTCCATTCTCCATCCACGCCTTCCCAAATAAAAAACGATATTTTACCTTTTCCCTTGGAAACGGTTTTTTCAAGATTGCAGTTATTGATTCCTTCTCCGGTTGCCCGGTCAATGTATGGATAACAGGCCAAACCCAGTCCATAAATCCTATATATGACGAAACGGGATTTCCTGGCAATCCGAAAATCAATGTATTTTTTCCTGTACCAAAAAATAGGGGCTTTCCAGGTTTTTGAGCCACTTTCCAAAAATGCTCTTCAACACCCAACTCCATAAATACATCTCGAACATAATCGTATTTCCCCATAGAAACACCCCCAGAAGAAATAACAATATCACAGGTTTCCAGTGCTTCGGATAAAAACAATCTTAATGAATCTTTATTATCTTTAATAACGTTTCGCATGGTTATTTCTGCCCCAGCACAATTCGCTAATTCCGAAAATACGTATAAATTAGAATTATAAATTTGTCCTTCACCTAATGGGGTTCCCGGTTCAACTAATTCATCTCCCGTACCAAAAATGGCAATCTTTGGCTTCTTAAAAACAGAAAGATTCCCATACCCAAATGTAGCGCAGGTTCCTATTTCGCTGGGTGTAATGGGCGTTCCTTTTTGAATCAGTATTTCACCTTCTTTAATTTCTTCACCCCGGTTTCGAATATGCTTTCCTGGAAATGTTTCAAGCATTATTTGAACAGTTTCAGCATCTGAGAAACCACTACTATCTTCCACCATAATAATAGCATCTGCGCCATCAGGAATCTTTGCTCCTGTCATACATTGAATACATTCTCCCTCTTTAATAGAAACGTTGCTTGGGGTTCCTGCAGAGCTAACCCCCACCATATTCAGGGTGACTGGACTATCATTGCTTGCTCCTATTGTATCAACAGATCGTACTGCAAATCCATCCATGGCAGAGTTATCAAACCGTGGTGACGGAAAAGATGCAACAACATCCTGAGCTAAAATCCTGTCACCGGCATTTTTTAACAACACTTGTTCTTTCTCTACTTTAAAGAGATGTTTTTCTACAATTGATTTCGCTTCTTTAATTGGTATCATAATATTCCTTTGATTAAAAATAGAATGGCTATAAGAATGATGCCGCCCATAACTTGTTGAATTGTTTTAGCATTAAATC
>Ga0187827_10009486_pt1 | contig 10304 bp, 6 predicted proteins | sample ETNtaG_39_FD_167969 | JGI IMG/M metagenome (GOLD analysis project Ga0187827, IMG submission 167969) | Marine microbial and viral communities from oxygen minimum zone, Eastern Pacific Ocean - ETNP2014_SV_150_PacBio MetaG (Illumina Assembly) | ecosystem: Environmental > Aquatic > Marine > Hypoxic... | reverse complement strand
CCATTTCTGGTGAGGCGCTCGAATTGCCCGTGACGCCGGAATCGGCGTGTGTGATTGAATATGATGATGGGATCGATATCCGAATGGGCAATGTGGTGAGTTTTTCAGGTAACAGGCCCTTTTTTACATTGAATCGGCGGGAAGGCGAGGTTGACGAGACGTTTTTGTATCGTTGGCAAAAAGGAAAATGGGAGACGACGTCTTTTTTACCTTTGGCTGAGAAATTATTTGGCAAGTGTACAATGTCCGATCGCTGTGTGTTGAGCATTTCGAATGATGGGATTATGTATGCGGCGGGCGTGGTGTGTAAGCGCGGAGGTAATTGGGCAGATCCAACAAATGCCATTGTGTTATTTACCTCGCGTGATGAGGGTGAAACGTGGCGGACATATCGCATTTCGCCAGAAGATGAGACGTTTTCAGACTGGTTGCCAAGTTTGGAGCGAACCGCAGGGACGCATAATAGGGTTGGGGTGCCTCAACTGCTGTATACGCATGGTGAAAAAGGGGAGGGTTGCAGTCCGGATATTGATACAGAAATTCGGCATGTGTTTTTGGATGAGATTGCCAAGGGTGAAAATGCATTGGTGGATCAGGCTATTTCGGGATTGGCAGAGGTTGCACGTTTGCCATTTTCTGAGGCGCAGTGGCAAAAGGTGCGAGGGCGCGTTGAAAGACAGCGGCGGCAATATGCAGAATTGCGTGGTGTGGATTTGGGATTTGATGTGGAGCCGCCTTTGGTATTTTTTCCCGGCGAAGCGCCAGAGGGTGAACAACACCCCTTTGAGCTGAGCGAAAATGAAGTTACCCGTAGGGGCGAGGTCCCCTCGCCCGAGAACCCCTCGCCCGAAGTTACCGTAGACGACGAGTTAGCATTTTTGTCGGTGTCACAGTTGGCTCGGTTAGTTGAATCGAAGGCAGTTTCTCCTGTTGAATTAACGCAGTTGTATTTGGATCGGTTGTCGCGGTATGGTGATGAATTGAAGTGTGTCGTGACGCTGACAGATGATTTGGCTTTGGAGCAGGCAAAGGTCGCAGAGTCGGAAATTGTGAAAGGGAATTATCGAGGGCCATTGCACGGCATTCCGTGGGGCGCAAAAGATTTGTTAGCAACAAAGGGGATTCTGACGACCTGGGGGGCTACGCCGTTTAAGGAGCAAGTGCCCGATGTGGATGCGACGGTGGTGGAGAAATTGGGAGAGGCGGGTGCTGTGTTGGTGGCTAAGTTGTCACTTGGCGCTCTGGCTTCTGGCCCAACCTGGTTTGAGGGCATGACGCGCAATCCGTGGAATACTGAGACGGGATCAAGTGGTTCTTCGGCAGGACCTGGTTCAGCAACGGCAGCGGGACTGGTGGGTTTCAGCATTGGATCTGAAACGCACGGATCCATTGTGTCACCCAGTCATACATGTGGCGTGGTGGGGTTGCGCCCAACTTATGGACGGGTGAGCCGTTATGGGGCTATGGCGTTGAGCTGGACTATGGATAAATTGGGGCCAATGTGTCGTCGTGTGGAGGATTGTGCGGCGGTATTTGAGGCGATTCGTGGGGCAGACGGACGGGATCGTTCTGTTGTGGATGCTCCCTTTAATTGGCATCCCGATGTGGATTTGTCAACGCTGAGGATTGGATATTTAGATTCTGAGTTTCAAAAAGAAGCCGGGGGGGATGATCCCGATGGCATTTATGCATCTGCTCTGGATGTGATGCGTGGTTTGGGTGCCAATCTGCAACCTGTTTCATTGCCTGGTGACTATCCGGCAGACGCAATTTCAATGCTTTTGGGGGTTGAGGCAGCCGCGATGTTTGATGATGCGACTCTGAATGATGAGTTGGATGTGATGACGGAAGCCGATAAGAGTTCGTGGCCAGATAGTTTTCGGGCGGCACGTGCGGTGACCGCTGTGGAATATTTACGGGCTCAGCGTTTGAGATCGGGGCTGATGAAAGATATGACTCAAATGATGCAAAACTGGGATGCGGTGCTTGTTCCACGTCTGGGCGGAACGAGTTTGACCGTAACCAATTTGACCGGACATCCGGTTGTGATTTTGCCATGTGGTTTTGCAGATGGGATGCCGAGAGGGTTGTCATTTTTAGGCAATTTATACGATGAAGCAACAATTCTTGCCGTTGCGCGAGCCTATGAGCAGGCAACGGAGTGGCATAAGATGCATCCAAGTTTGTAGTGTTATAAAGAAAGTAGGAGCCAACTCTGCTGGCGAATGGGGGAACTATCCCTCTTCGTTCAGGACAGACAGCAGGAATTGTCCGTAGCTGTTTTGTTCCATTGTTTGGGCGAGTTCTTCAAGCTGTGCTGCGTCGATGTATCCCTGGCGATAGGCGATTTCTTCCAGGCAGGCAATTTTGAGGCCCTGGCGTTCCTGAATGGCCTGGACGAATCCCGATGCCTGATGCAGCGATTCGAAAGTGCCAGTGTCGAGCCAACAGTATCCGCGACCGAGCAGTTCTACTTTAAGTTGCTGGCGTTTGAGATATTCTCCGTTAACATCGGTGATTTCGTATTCTCCACGGGCTGATGGCGCAAGATTTCTGGCAATGTCGGCTACCTGTTTGTCATAAAAATAGAGGCCAGGAACGGCATATCGCGATTTGGGGTGTTCGGGTTTTTCCTCAATGCCTATGACATTGCCATTGGCGTTAAATTCGACCACGCCATATCTTTCTGGATCGGTTACAGGATAACCAAAAACGAGACCGCCTTCGTTGAGGTGTCCAGCACGGTGTAAAATATCGCCCAGGCCGTGACCGTAGAAAATGTTATCGCCAAGGATTAAACAGACGGGTTCGTTGTTTATGAATTCGTTGCCAATGATAAAAGATTGGGCAATGCCTTCGGGATTGGGTTGTTCGGCATAAGAGATGTTGAGGCCCAACCAGGATCCGTCGTTGAGCAATCGCTCGTATAAGGGCAGATCGTGTGGAGTAGAGATGATCAGGACGTCGCGAATGCCTGCTAACATGAGAACGGAGAGAGGGTAGTAGATCATGGGTTTGTCGTAAACAGGCTGAAGCTGTTTGCTGACGACCCGTGTAATAGGATAGAGCCGAGTGCCCGATCCACCTGCGAGTAAGATGCCTTTCATAAATATCTCCTGATGGGTTCTTGGTTGTTGCTCTAAATATGAGCACGGGAACACGATTCTGTCAACCTGTAGAACACACCAATGGGTATTTGGTTCAGATTCGGAGGTGTTATGGCACTCAGAGGATTGATTACGCGCAAAGAAATATGGGTGCCAACGTATCGCGGATTAGGTCTGGTTGTGGTTCTGTTTGCACTGTGTGTTACAGGCATTTTGTACGGCATCCATCCTTTTCTTGCAATAAATCATCCACAAGGGCAGGGCATACTGATTGTTGAAGGGTGGTTGTCTGATAAGGATCTCGACTTGGCATTGCCTCTGTTGAAGTCGCAAGCTTATCATGTGATTATTACGACGGGTGGGGCATTAGACGATGATTCGATTTATCGGAAATTATTTCCCAACAAGGGTACCTGGGCAGATGTTGTCGCAGCGCAAATTATTGCGCTGGGTATTTCTGTAGATCGAGTAAAGCCCGTACCAAGGCCTCCGGTAGAACAAGCTCGAACCTATGCATCGGCTATTGCTGTGAGGCAATGGCTTGATCAGGCAGACAGGATGCCGCATTTGGTCGATGTGCTGACCATTGGGTCACATGCACGTCGTTCGTGGATGTTGTTTGGACTTGCTCTTGGTGATCGTTACACTGTAGGGGTTATTGCATTGGAAGATCGGCACTACGATGAGTTGTACTGGTGGCGTTCAAGTGAAGGTGTTAAGACGGTGTTAAAAGAGACCGTTGGTTATTTATACGCGAAATTTTTGTTTTGGCCTGATGCATGAAAGGAGGAGAGGATGAGTGATAAAGGTTATGCAAATCCAGAGTTGTTGATATCGCCTCAGGAATTGCAAACACAATTGTCCAATGCGAATCTGTGCATTGTGGATACACGACCAACGCACGTTTTTGCTGCCGGACATATTCCAGGTGCTATTCATCTGGATCTTTATGGGATCAGTTTGACCGATACCCGCGAGCAAGCGTTTGAGGCTTTTATGTCGATGTTTCGATATTTGATGCACTCCCGAGGCATTGGCACAGACCAAACTGTGGTGTGGTATGAAGAGAATTCTGGAATGCGAGCAGCTCGTGGTTTCTGGATTTGTGAATATCTCGGACACACCGATGTGCATGTTTTGAATGGTGGGTTCAATGCCTGGAAAGCTGCGGGTTTTGAGGTGACGACAGATTGTGTGGAACCCGAAGCTGCAGATTTTGTGGCAGAGGTTGTAGCAGATCGTCATATGGGTGCAGATGTATTAAATGGCCTGCTTGGACGCGACGATGTGGTGCCTTTGGATACACGAAGTGACGATGAATATTACGGGCGGGCAGTAAGAGCAGCGCGCGGAGGTGCCATTCCGGGTGCTGTGCATATTGAGTATGTGAATAATTTGGACGAATCGGGCGCATTTAAACCTGCTGGTGAATTGCAAGCGATGTACGAGGCGGCGGGTATTACGCCAGAGAAAGAGATTGTACCTTACTGACAAGGTGGTTACCGCTCTTCCCATTCGTACCTGGCGCTGAGGCTTTTGGGTTACGAAAAGGTTCGGAATTATATCGGATCGTGGAAAGAGTGGGGAGACCGGCTGGATTTGCCGGTCGAAATGCCTTAATGATTTTTTGAAATTTGGTTTGTTGCAAGATCCTGGCGATAGTGCCCCTGTATTCCGGATGGCTGCGAGATGGCTTTGGGTGGCTCTATCCGGCAAGGATGGTGGCAGGGCAGGTGCCAGGGGTTTCAAGGCCGTTTTCCTATTGGAATTGATATGCACAATAACATGAACACAAATGCTTCTCGCCCTAATGTTCTCATTCTCATGACGGATCAGCATCGGGCCGATTTGATGACGTGTGCTGATAATGATCTGGTTCCAACACCCAATATGGACCGCATTGCAGCACGAGGTCTCAGGTTTGAAAACACGTATTGTCCCTATCCTGTGTGTACGGCATCGCGGATGTCGCTGCTGTCGGGTTTGTATTCGCACAATACGGGGGCGATTAACAATTCGGATCGGTTGGATTGGCGCTATCGCACTATGGCGCATCACTTTGGCGATCATGGTTATTTGACCAGTTTGATTGGAAAGATGCATTTTAATGATGCGCAGAATCATGGATTCACGTCATATCTTTCGGTTAATGATTGGCTGATGTATCTAGGCCCCAAGGAGAGACACTATGCCAATGAGATTGCCAATCATTCGCTGAACGATGGGTTTTTTAATTCGGTATTTGATACCGGCAGTGGTTTTCCCGATGTGTCCGTTCTTTGGGATGGTCCAAGTCCGTGGGTTGGCAATGTGGATCGGTGGGATTTTTCGAGTACGGCATCGCCTCTTGATCCCGAGGATCATTTGGATATGTTTGTAGCGCGAGAGTCTGTGAAGTTTATGCGCGAATATCAGGATCAACCCTTTTTTCTGGTGTCGAGTTTTATGAAACCGCATCCACCATTTTATCCGCCTCGTGAGTGGGCAGAACAGTTTCCGCCTGAGTCAGTGGAGATGCTGGATATGGGTGATATTTCGCAATATCCTGAGCATATGCAGACACGAATTGCAAAAACGCAAGGGATGGGCGAAAAGCGGTTGCGTTTGCACAAAGCGGGTTATTTGGGCAATGTGGCTTTTGTTGATTCTTGTATCGGGCATGTGTTAGATGGTTTGGAAGAGCTGGGGTTGGTGGATAATACGATTGTTGTATATACATCCGATCACGGCGAGATGGGTGGCGAGCATGGGCTGTATCAAAAGTTCTGTATGTTTGAACCTGCGGTGAAGGTGCCTTTGATTGTGAGTTATCCAGATCATTTGCCCCAGGGGCAGGTGACGGCGGCACTGACGGAGTATTTTGGGCTGTATCCCACGCTTTCCGATTTGTGCGAGTTGGCAGAACCCGAGCGTACAACCCTGGTAGATTTTGAAGGTGCGTGCCAAACAATGGATGCGCTGAGTTTTGCCGATGTGGCACGTGATGCCAATGCTACAGGCCCAGGAGCTGCGTTTTCTGAACACGGACTGAAATCGGCCATTCCACAATATTTGGTGCGTACCGAGCAATACAAATATGTCTATAACGACGGTGGGTCGTGCCACGAGTTATACGATTTAAAAAACGATCCGGGCGAAATGGTCAACTTGATCAATAATCTAGATTGTACATCTGTTCGTGATGATCTAAAAGACCGGTTGTTTGCCTGGTATAATCCAGAGACCAATCCCTATCGCCGGAGATAATTATACGGCGATTCCCCCCGAACGATCTGTGCCTTTCCAGCGCCAGGATTTATCCTGGCATAACCAGGAATGACAATGACAGACCGAAAAACCATATTGATACAATTATTGCGCGGCGAAATGACGGTTGATCAGGCCGCAGGTGAATTGGACATTTCACGTCAATCCGTGAGGGATTTCCAAAGGCGGTATTTGCGTCGAAAATTGCCCAAGACACGCGAGACATTAAAAGCACCGGTCGATCAGCCTGTGACGGTGTTGCGCGATCAGTGGGGTGTGGCACATATCAATGCGGCGTCGGTGGCCGATTGTTTTACGGCGCTGGGATATGCAATGGCACAGGATCGGTTGTGGCAAATGGATTATATGCGCCGGTTGGCTCACGGGCAGTTGTCAGAGGTTTTGGGGGCAGATTATTTGGCACAGGATCGTTTGCATCGCACAATTGGTTTGACTCGGGCAGCGCAGAGTGCAGCATCCGTGATGTCCGATGAAGTGAGGATGGTTTTGCAGTCCCTGGCTGGTGGTATCAATACGTGGATGGGTGAGATGGGGGATCGGCGTGCTTTGGAGTTTGAGCTTTTGGATTATGAGCCAACGCCCTGGACAGTGGTGGATTCGATTGCGATTTGGAAATGGCGGTGGTGGATGCTTACAGGGCGATTGGGTGTTATTGCATTGAATGAGGCTGCGAAACGCCATTTATCGCCTGATTTGCTGGATTTGTTTTTGACTGTGGAAGCCGGAGAAGAGACGATTGTGCCGTCGGATGAACCGGCGGGGATAGGGGGATATGATACGGGTATTGGCAGCAATAATTGGGTGGTTGGTGGTGGGCGAACAGAAAATGGCCAGCCCGTGCTGGCAACAGATCCACACAATGATGTGAGTTTGTGTCGGCAATGGTATCAGGCGCAAGTGACAGCACCGGGGATGGATGCGATAGGGGCATTCTTTTTGGGCACACCGGGGATTTATTTGGGGCATACACGGCATACGTCGTGGGGGGTGACCAATCATACAGCTTCGGTGCGCGATTTGTATGTGGAGGATGTGTCGTCGGAAGATGAGAATTTGTATCTTGCGGGTGATGAATGGCAGGCTTTTGAGGTGGATCGGCAGGAGATTCCCGTGCGTGGTGAGTCGGATGACTTGCTGGTGATTCGTCGGACGGTGCGGGGGCCTGTTGTGAATGCATTTGTACCTGCGGTTGATGATGGCGATCAACCTGTGCTAACCATGAGCTGGGTAGGTGCTGCGCCAACAACTGGATTTGAGGCAATGTTGGGGTTGATGCGGTCGCAAAATGTGGATGAAGTTTTGGCGGCGCTTGCGCAGTGGCCTATGCCAATTTTGAATTTTGTGTTTGCCGATGGAAATGGACGGCTGGGTTATCATGCGGTTGGGCATGTGCCGATACGCAGAGCAAGAAATCGTGGGTTTCGCCCGGCAAATGATCCGGATCACGAATGGGGATCTCCTTATGCATTTGAAGATTTGCCGCATTTGGTCGATCCCGAATGCAACTGGGTAGCGACTGCAAACAACGCTCCCTGGGGTGGTCGGGGCGATTATTTGGCATTGGGGGGGTGGTCAGAGGGGTATCGGTTTCGGCGAATTAAAGGGCGGATTGAGGCTTTGGAAACGCATACATTGGAGAGCGTGGGCGCAATTCAGGCCGATGCGGTTCATGGACGGGGACAAGATTTGGCTGCAATTGTGGCCGAGGTTGCGCTAAAGGCGAGAAATAAACGCTTGCGCGAGCTGGGTGAGTTGTTGCACGAGTGGGATGGTGCTTATTCGGTTGATTCTGTTGCGGCTTCTGTGTTTACAGCTTTTTGGGAGCACTGGATACGGCGTGTGATGGCTGCGCAGTTTCCCGAAGAGGTGGTGTCGTTGGTCGCAGCACGGGGTGGCAGTGTGGCGCGGCAGGTGTTGACGGGCGATGCTGAGGGTTGGATGCCTGATGGTGTGGATGTTGAGCGCGAAGTGCGTGAGACACTGGTCGATGTTTTGTCGTGGTTGCGTCGGCGCGTAGGCACACGCAAGTCGCAATGGCGCTGGGGGCGTTTGCATACGGTGACATTTCGACATCCTTTAGGCGATGGTGGCGCATTGTCAAAGGTGTTTGATGTGGGGCCATTTGAGTCTCCAGGCAGTACGGGAACGGTGCGCGCAGCGGGTTATAATTTTGGCAATCCCTTTAAAGTGACAGGGCTATCAACATACCGGATGGTGGTAGATATGGCCGATCCTGCACATGGGAAATCGACCACCGCTGGCGGACAATCAGGGCATCCTGGCAGTCCAAATTATCGCACACAGTCAGAGCTGTGGGCTGCCGACGATTATCATCCGTTGTTGATGGATCGGGTAGATGTGGAGGCGAATTTGGAGAGTAGATTAACTTTGGAGCCTGGAAGGTGAAAAAGTAATCGGAAGTATGCATTGGATCTTAAAATTTGGTATATGGCGAAATTCCTAAAGGCCCATCAATGGCGATGTGAATGATCCTCGGTAGGGGCACGGTTCCCGTGCCCGCCTGTTTTTTGCGCAAGAAATCACTGGGCAAGGGGATCTTGCCCCTACGTGTGATGCTTTACGCAGGCGAATGTAGGGCCATTAAAGTAAGGGGCTCGTTATCTACTGAATTTGCAATTTGCAGTTTTCAATTTTCAATTTTCAATTGATTTGTTACCTTCATACCGTTCGTGATGATTGTGGATTTTACACAGGAGTTTTAACACATGAATTTGACGCTTTCAATCCCTCGTTCTCGTCCAGCACACCTGTCTTCTTTTTCTGCACCAGAAGGATGCGAAGCACCGTTGCTTCAACTTTCTGGTGATGCAGGAACACTGATTGCCGAACGGGATCCATCTGCCGATGTTTATCACCTGAATTTGCCCGCTTTAGAAGGTGGGAAAGACATGCGTTTTGAGGTATCTGAATTAGATAGTGCTGACGCTGCGTCCGGGATTTTGCCGAATGATTCGGACGGGAAGTTGGATGTTTCGCTGGCGGGATCACCCTTTATGACATTTCATCATACGACCGATTATCCCAAGCCCGTGATCAATCCGATTCTAACACCCAACGGGGTTAATATGCTGCGTGAGCCTATGGAGGCATGGGGCGAGGGTGAGCACCCGTGGCAACGTGGTTTGACGTTGATGCAGGGCGCTATTAATGAGGTGGATTGTTGGAACGAGCGTCCAAATCGGCCAGGTTTTGGGCGAACAGCGCAGGATAATATTTCTGTGAGTCACAATCCCCTTTCATTGCTGATCGCTTCAGACAATACGTGGTATGAAGATGATCGACCGCTGATGACAGATAGTCGATCTTATCGGCTGTTCGATTCTGGGCGCGATGCAGTGGTTTTGGATATTGTGTTAACGCTGAAGGCTTCGTTTGGTGCTGTGACAATTGGCGATACCAAGGAGGGTGGGTTTTTGTGTATTCGGGTGAATCCAACAATGGATGCCAAAGCCGATGGTCATTGGATGGATTATTACGGTCCCGATGCGGCTCCCCAACCGGTATATACGTCACTGGTGGCGTATGTTTCTTAAAGTGCTTCCGCGTCTCAGACGCAAGTTTGCGAAACACTTGAGGCGTGAGTGCAAGACCATTGGACGTTAATGTGGCAGCAATATTCACAACCTCACCAAAAACATCAAAGCGCTTATCCAAATGCGTACCAATAATCCCGCAAGTTACGGTTCCAAAATGTGCTTTGATGATGTGGTGAGATTGCATTCCCCGATCAGATAAATAAGCATCGCCCTGTTCTTGAACTGCTTTGAGCGCAAGAACCCCATCGTCAATATGACCTTCTGGGAAGACGACAAGCGTGGCATCACCAATAAATTTGACAACAGCCCCTCCTCCACGCTCAACGATGTCGCCAATGAATTCGTAATAATCGGACATTTGATCGAATATTTC
>Ga0187827_10009485_pt1 | contig 10304 bp, 8 predicted proteins | sample ETNtaG_39_FD_167969 | JGI IMG/M metagenome (GOLD analysis project Ga0187827, IMG submission 167969) | Marine microbial and viral communities from oxygen minimum zone, Eastern Pacific Ocean - ETNP2014_SV_150_PacBio MetaG (Illumina Assembly) | ecosystem: Environmental > Aquatic > Marine > Hypoxic... | reverse complement strand
AATATATTGCTGGCTTTGCAGGAATGATGCTGCATTTACAAGTACTAAATACCGGAAACGACCTTTCTTCAACAATGGCTTCGGTAATTTTAGCTAATACTTGTGCGAGTACCGACCAATTTACTTTTGAGACCTGGGCAAGTGGAGATGTATTAGATATGTATTTCAACTACACATGTTTGAGTATGGCACCCTATATAGAGCCTTTTGAGGCAATATTAGTTTTAAGCGGAACTGGAAATTGTGCGCAAGACGTTCCATTTGTTTTCGACCCGCAAGGCAACGGCACTTCTGAAGGCTGTACAGCTGATGATGGCACATTCTATGCCAATGGAGAAAGTTGGAATCCTGATGATTGTACTTTCTGTGCTTGCGAAGGAGGAGATATAATGTGCGCAGTTGTTGACTGTGCTATGCCAGATTGTGACAACCCTGTAATTGTAGAGGGAGAATGCTGCCCAATTTGTCCGGATGATTGTGAAGAAAGCCTAGATGAAGAAATTCTTGACCTAGTAGAGATGTTTGGAGTATATGACTGTGAAACTGCTGTAGCTGCTCTTACAGAATTTAGCATAAGTTGTGATATGGACTTGGCAGCCTTTGGCCCTATTGTTGGCCTTGAAATTGAGCCCGGAACTTTCTTAAATGATTATTGCCCGTGTTCCTGTGAAAATACAGACGAGATTATAGGATGTACAGATCCACTAGCCATGAATTACAATCCTATGGCAACATCTGATGATGGGTCTTGTGAATACATGACTGATTACGGATGTGTAGGTGAAGATGGGGATTTATTCCCTGTTGGAGCAATCATCGAATACGACAATGAAGTTTGTTTTTGTATGGGCTTTGACGCAGCTGCTGTAATGCCCTATTGGGAATGTGAAGAACTTATTACAACGGGTTGTATGGACGAAGATGCACTAAACTTTAACCCACAAGCTTCTGTAGATGATGGCTCTTGTATTTATAGCCCAAATAATGGCTGTATTGATGACAATGGTATGTTTTATCCTATTGGAGCAACATTCACAAATTTCGACCCAAGCATTGGTATTTGCGAAATGTGTTTCTGCGCCCCAAACCCTAATTCAGACGTTCTAGAAGGTCTTTGGGAATGTGAAGAAATTATCGATTGTGGCTTTGGAATGATCCCGGGTTGCACAGACCCATCCGCATCCAACTATAACGAATGGGCAAACGTAGATGATGGGACTTGCGAGTATGGGTGTAACTGTCCCTTAGACCTCTGGGCTCCAGTTTGCGGAGAAAATGGAGTTACCTATGCTTATGATTGTTTTGCTGAATGTGAAGGAATAGAATTTACCGACGGGGAATGCATAGACCTTTGTGAACTCATGGATTGTGAGTTTGGATGTATTAATGGAGAATGTATAGAACCAACAGATTTCGGTTGTACAGAAAATGGAGACTGGTACCCTGTTGGTGCAATTATAGAAAATGGTTGCGAAGTATGCTTCTGTGAATACAGCACAAATACACTTAGTCCGGAATGGCTTTGTGAAGAGATTGCAGATTGTGGAGATTGCTCTGACGTAGAGTGTCCTTCAGGAACCTACTGCCAAATGGGCGAATGTTTACCTGTTGACCCTGTAGATTTTGGCTGTACATCCGATAACGGTGGATGGTATCCTTTTGGTGCAATTATAGAAGTAGAATGTAACACATGTACATGTACTCCTGGATTTAATCCTAGCGCTGAAGGCTTCTGGATGTGTACTATGATGCCATGTGAAGATGAAGGCTGCTGGGAAGGTGGAGAGCTCTACGAGATTGGTTCAGAGCTCTTCTTAAACGAATGTGAATATCTTGAGTGTGAAGGAGAAGATAACTGGTCAGATGTGATAGAAGTACCAGATTGTGGACAAACGGATTTCGGATGTGAGCTTGATGGCGAAATCTACCCATTTGGCAGTTCAATAGAGCAAGGTTGTAACTCTTGCTATTGTCAGGCCGGCTTTAATCCAAATGCGAATGGCATTTGGGCTTGCACCGAAATGGCATGTGCTGGCTGTACCGACCCTGATGCCCTTAACTATGATGAGTATGCTGACTGGGACGACGGCTCTTGTGAGTACAACAATAGTGAACCTAATTGGAACTATACCAATACTGGGACAAATCACACCCTTGTTCTTCAAGAAGATATGCTTACTGATTTATTTGGGACTCCTATATCTAGTGGTGACTGGATAGGTGCTTTCTTTGAAGTAGACGGCGAATTACTATGTGGCGGTTATGCTGTTTGGGAAGGCTCTACAACAGTAATCCCTGCTCAGGGCGATGACTTAACCACTGATTTCCAGGATGGCTTTACTACAGGAGAAAGCTTCCAATGGATGGTTTGGGATGCCTCAGAAAACATGATAATCACTGTAAATGCTACTTATACAGAAGAAGATCAATCTACCTTTGTTCCTAACGGAATTTCTGCAATTACATCACTAATCGCTGCCCCATTAATTAGCGAACAGGAAGTTGAGTTAATTACAGGCTGGAATATGTTCTCAACCTATATGAGCAACGAAGATATGACGGTTGAAAATATATGTCTCCCTTATGTGCAAGATGTGGTAATTGTTAAAAACAATGTTGGAGATGCTTATTTACCTGAATGGGATTTTGATGGTATTGGAGTCTTGATTCCGGGACAAGGATATCAGGCAAAAATGACAGCCAATCACACCTTTATCTTTGAAGGAGATTATCTGACTCCGGAAGACCATCCGATTATCTTAACCGAAGGTTGGAATATGATCGCTTACTTACGAACAGAGTCAGCTCCTACAATCGAAGTATTCACAAACATAGACGAATTAGTGATTGTGAAAGACAATTTAGGTATGGCCTACCTTCCTGAATACGACTTCGATGGAATTGGTAATATGCAAGCTGGGAAAGGATATCAGGTAAAAGTCTTATCAGAACAAATTTTGGAATATCTACCAAACGATGTGGAATACAGAATGACTCCTTCAGAAGTGAAAACTGAATTAGATTATTTTGTGAAACCCATAAACACAGGGTCTAATATGAGTCTTGTACTACCGGAAGATGTATGGGTAAACAAACCTATGCAATCTGACGAAATTGCTGTTTACGATAGCCGTGGTTTGTTGGTAGGGGCTATGTCTTATCAACATGGGAATCTGGTCATCCCTATTTATGGCGACGATGAATTAAGTCCTGAAAAAGATGGCTTAAGCACAGGCGAAACATTTAGTTTGTCCTTGTGGTCTGATAGCAATGAGCGTGAATACCGTATTATGGTTGCCTGGAACGAAGTAACTACAGGCTATCAAACGGATAAAATTATTTATGCCTCGCAACTTGATTTTACTCAAGAACAAAATAGTCTTCATTCAGTTAACCTTTTCCCTAATCCTACAGATCTCAGAACAGAATTGCATGCAGTGCTTCAGAAAGACTCTCAGCTTGCACTTTCCATCTTCAATCTTTTAGGTGAAAATGTATTTACCTCTGTGAAGAATTATCAAAAAGGCGCCATACAAGAGGTGCTAAATATCGAACACTTACCAGCTGGCTCTTACGTCCTACAGATTAAAACAAATGATGAACTCTTCAACAAGAGTTTAATCGTTAGATAAAGCAGGGTTTACATAATAAAAATGCCACCCTCAAAAGGATGGCATTTTTTATTTTGTATAACCAAAATATGTTGATGCATTCTAAAACAGACCCTTATCGCCTTTAATTATCTCTTCGTAGCCCATATCAAAAGGTAGGTTGTCTTTATTGGCGGCATTTACTGCTAAAGCATCACATCGTTCGTTTTCGGGATGATTATTATGCCCTTTCACCCATTGAAACTTAACCTTGTGTTTTGGATAAATTTTAAGGAAGCGCTTCCACAGATCAGGATTCTTCTTTCCTTTAAATCCTTTTTTTAACCAATTAAATACCCATCCTTTCTCTACAGAATCTACCACGTACTTAGAATCTGAAGTCACCAACACATCAGAACCTTCAGATTTTATCTGCTCCAAAGCAACAATAACCGCCAATAACTCCATACGGTTATTCGTCGTTAAACGAAAACCAGCAGCCAATTCCCTGCGATGCTTTCCCGCCATCATTACAATACCGTAACCCCCAGGGCCAGGATTGCCACTTGCAGCACCATCTGTATATATATAAATCTTCACTATAGAATAGATTCTATGATTATTGGAAAATGTAAAGCTTCTAATTCCTGAACCTTGCACTGAACCGCTTCAGGACTATCTGAACTTAAAATAGGACACTTAGCTTGGAAAATAAATTCACCCTCATCATAATACTCATTCACATAATGGATCGTTATACCAGATTCCTTTTCTTGGTTCTCTACAACTGCCCTGTGAACGTGCATTCCATACATCCCCTTTCCTCCGTACTTAGGTAAGAGAGCTGGATGTATGTTTACGATAGCCTCTGGATATGATTTTACAAGCATTTCTGGGATTTTAAGCAAAAATCCGGCTAATATTATCATGCTTGCATTGTATTCTTTTAAAATACTTTTAACTTTTTCACCATCCGCGAACTCATCCCAAGTAAAAACACAGGTTGGTATCGAATATTTCTGGGCTCTTTTCAACACAAATGAATCTGCTTTATTGGAAAGAACCAATACTACCTCAGCACACTCTTTATCAAAGAAGTGGCGCATTATGTTCTCAGCATTTGAACCTGATCCAGAAGCGAAAATTGCTATTTTCCTCATAGGACAAAAGTAATTAAGATTTAGGGATTAATGAATAAGAGTGATTCCTAATTTCATGGTTCAAAAAATTTGGCTATTTTTAAGTTTATATTTTTCTTTGCATCGAATTATTAACCAAAATAAGAAAATCATGTCTGACGTAGCATCTAAAGTAAAAGCTATTATAGTTGACAAACTAGGAGTTGATGAAAGCGAAGTAACAAACGAAGCAAGTTTCACTAACGACTTAGGAGCAGATTCATTGGATACTGTAGAATTAATTATGGAATTCGAAAAAGAATTCGATATCCAAATTCCAGATGATCAAGCAGAATCAATCTCTACTGTAGGTACTGCAATCGAGTACATCGAAAAAGCCTAAATTTAAATTTAATTTGACTATATGCAGCTAAAAAGAGTTGTTGTAACAGGCTTGGGAGCACTTACGCCCATAGGTAATAATGTTTCTGAATATTGGGAAAACTTAACAAATGGTATTAGTGGCGCTGCTCCTATCACTCGTTTCGATGCATCCAAATTCAAAACTCAATTCGCTTGCGAAGTCAAAAATTTTAATCCTACCGATCATATCGATCGTAAGGATGCCCGTAAACAAGACCCATACACTCAGTACGCTATGGTGGCTACCGCAGAGGCAATGGAGGATTCCAAAATTGATCTCGAAGCTATAGACCCTGACCGTGCGGGTGTAATTTGGGGCTCGGGAATTGGAGGTATAAAAACCTTCTTCGATGAAGTATCTAACTTCGCTAATGGCGACGGAACACCTCGTTTCAACCCTTTCTTTATTCCTAAAATGATTGCTGATATCGCTGCAGGAATGATCTCTATTAAATACGGTTTACGTGGTCCTAACTTCACTACCGTATCGGCTTGTGCCTCTTCTTCAAATGCCATTTTAGATGCCTTTAACTATATCCGCTTAGGTAAAGCAGATATTATTGTTACTGGTGGTTCCGAGGCTTCTGTTAACGAAGCTGGTATGGGTGGTTTTAACGCTCTTAAAGCGCTTTCTACTCGCAATGACGATCCTTCAAGAGCTTCAAGACCCTTCGATAAAGATCGCGATGGTTTTGTTTTAGGTGAGGGTGCCGGAACGTTGATTTTAGAAGAATATGAACACGCAATCAAAAGAGGAGCTAAAATTTATGCTGAAGTTATGGGTGGAGGTCTCTCTGCCGATGCACACCACATCACAGCTCCTCACCCTGAAGGTTTAGGTGCAATCAAAGTAATGCAAAATGCATTAGAAGATGCACAGATGAAACCGGAAGATATTGACTACATCAATGTTCACGGAACATCTACTCCTCTTGGAGATATTGCTGAATCAAAGGCAATTAAAGAAGTGTATGGTGATCACGCCTACAACATAAATATTAGTTCTACCAAATCGATGACTGGACACCTTTTAGGTGCTGCAGGTGCTGTAGAGGCTATTGCTTCTATCTTGGCTATTCAAAAAGGTATCATACCGCCTACCATCAACAATCAGAATTTTGATGATCAGTTAGATGTGAAGCTAAACTTTACCTTGAATAAAGCACAAAAGAAAGAAGTGAATGCTATTATGAGTAATACCTTTGGTTTTGGTGGGCACAATGCTTCTATCATTCTTAAAGCTTTTGAAGCTTAATGATGAATTGGCTGCACAAGCTTTTTTCAAACCCTTCTTCCGATCCTTTAGCGCTTGAGCTATATCCTGTTTTGGGCTTTTGCCCAGAAAAGATTGAATTCTATCATCAAGCTTTTTGTCATAGCTCTATCGAGTCTCCTTCCTTTGGAGACAACGAAAGACTGGAATTTCTGGGCGATTCGATCCTTGATTCTGTTATTACTGAATACCTCTACCATCAACTGCCCACAAAAGATGAAGGTGTACTTACCGATATGCGATCTAAAATGGTGAGTAGAAGAACTCTGAATAAACTCGCTAAAGAATTTAAAATTGAAACCTTTGTACAAACGAACCTAGGTGGAAAAATTCCCGCTTCCATTCTTGGAAATTCATTTGAAGCACTTATTGCAGCTATATACCTCGACCAAGGAGCTCAGTTCTGTAAAAACTTTATAATCGAGAAGATTATTAAAACACACTTCTCTTTAATAAAACTGGAAAAAGAAATTAGTAGCTATAAAAAACACTTCATCCATTGGACGCAAAAACACAATAAAACCTTTTTCTTTAAACTTATTAGTGAAAGTGGTGAGTCTCACAAAAAAAACTTTGAAATTGCTCTCTTTTTAGAGGACGAAAAAATCGCTCTTGCAACTGCAAGCTCAAAGAAAAAAGCTGAAGAAGCTACTGCGAAAATTGCTTGTGAGACTCTAAAACTATAATAGCGCTACGATTATTATTTTGGCTATCTTTGAGTGTATTTTCTAGCTGGAAACACTCGAGGAATGACTAAAAAAAACTTAAGTATAGATTTTGAATACGATTACGACTTCTTTTTAATTGGAATTTGTAGCCCACTAAAAGAGTACCACATATCCTACCAGCTCAATAAAGAACTTAATAGCTACTTCGAACGTTCTAATGAAGATATAGCAATGGTCTATTCAGATGGTCTAGAGAAAGCTTACTTCCCTTTATATGAATATTGGGACGATCAATACCAAAATCAATGGTATCTTATTGCCAATAAATGTCAAATAAATTGCTCCGATCAAAATCAAGGAACCATTTTTGACGGCTTTATTCAAAATCGAAAAAAAACTAAATACCTTGTTCCAGAAAACACGAAAGTAGACTATTACCTTCAAGTACACGGAATACTCACTGAAGACTCTAAAATTGAGCTTCTGAAAATTATTAAAAATCTAGACCGTATCGTTAGTGTTCACGAAATAGATATTTCTGAACTTCGATCGAAAGAAAATTTAATTATCTAATGAACAACACAAAAATAGTTGCCACCATTGGCCCCTCTTCATACGACAAAGCCATTCTTAAAGAAATGTTTGCCGCAGGACTTAACGTGGCTCGCATTAACTTCTCTCATAGCAATCACCAACAAGCCAAACAGATCTTTGATTGGGTGCAAGAAATCAATGAAGAAGAGGATAGAAACGTTGCTGTTCTTGGTGATCTACAAGGACCCAAATTGCGCCTTGGGGATGTAAAACAAGGACAAACCTTAAAACGAGGACAGGGAATTACCATAACCACTGATGAATGTATCGGTGATGTTTCCAAAGTCTATATAACCTATCCTGATTTTCCTAAAGATGTAAAAGTGGGCGATAGAATTATGCTTGACGATGGTAAACTCATCTTGCGAGCCGAAGCTACAAATGGGGTAAATGAAGTTATAGCTAAAGTTATTCAAGGAGGCGAACTTAAATCGAAAAAAGGGGTTAATCTACCTAATACCAAAATCTCCTTGCCTTGCCTAACTCCTAAAGATTTAGCAGATTTAAAATTTGCACTAAAGCATGGTATTGAATGGATTGGTCTTTCTTTTGTTCGAAATGTGCAAGATGTAAAAGAACTCCAGAAAATTATTACTGATAATAATTCTCCCGCTAGAATTATTGCTAAAATTGAAAAACCAGAAGCTATACGCCAAATAGATGCGATCATAAAACAAACTGATGCAGTAATGGTTGCTCGTGGAGATTTGGGTGTTGAAGTACCAATGGAACGCGTTCCTAACCTTCAAAAAATGATTAGCCAGAAGTGTATTAAATACTCTACTCCTGTAATTATTGCGACTCAAATGATGGAATCTATGATGGATAGTTTAAGCCCTAGTAGAGCCGATGTAAATGATGTCGCTAATGCTGTTCACGATCGTGTAGATGGAGTAATGCTAAGTGGTGAAACCTCTGTTGGTAAATACCCTATCCGAGTGATTAAAGCTATGAATAAAGTTGTGCGTAATGTCGAAAATTATGCTGATTTAGAAATGAAAGAATTTATACCCGTAGATAAGAAAAATGGGCGTTTCCTTTCAGATACCATCTGTTACAATGCTTGTAAAATTGCCGAACAAGTAGGGGCAAAAGCAGTAATGACTATGACGCATTCTGGTTACAATGCTTTTAAAATAGCTAGCTTTAGACCGCCTAGTAGAATCTGTATTTTTACCAATAACCGCAAAATCATGAATACATTGAGTTTGCTCTGGGGCGTTAGAGGTTATTACTACAATAAATTTGTGAGCACTGACGATACAATTGCAGATATCAAAACTATTATCAAAGAAAAAGAAGTCGTACAAAAAAATGACTTTGTTGTAAATATTGCTAGTATGCCCATCACAGAAAAAGGTATGACTAATATGTTGAAGTTAAGCATCATCGAATAATGAAGAAGAAGATAAATGTACCCTTACTAGCCTCAATTTGTGAAATTGCTGGTGCTCCAGGTTTCGAGCAAAGAGTACGCGAATTAGTCATCAAGGAAATCAAAGATGTTGTTGATGAATACAGTATCGATAATCTAGGAAATCTAACCGCAATAAAACGCGGGAAATCTTCCGATAAAAAAGTGATGATTGGTGCTCATATGGATGAAATTGGTTTCATTGTTACCCATATAGATGACAATGGCTTTGTTCGCTTTCACACACTTGGGGGCTTCGATCCAAAGACATTAACTGCTCAACGCGTTATCATTCACGGAATAAAAGATCTAATCGGAGTAATGGGCTCAAAACCTATTCACGTAATGTCTGCTGCTGAGCGTACAAAAGTGGCAAAAACTACCGATTACTTTATCGATATGGGGATGTCGAAAAAAGAAGTTGAAAAATATATTACTGTGGGAGATTCAATCACGCGAGAACGTAAATTGATCGAAATGGGGGATTGTGTAAACTGTAAATCTATAGACAATAGAGTTTCTGTTTTTATACTCGTTGAAACCCTAAAAAAATTGAAGGATTTTCCATACGATGTATATGGCGTTTTTACCGTTCAGGAAGAAGTGGGAATTCGTGGTGCACAAGTTTCGGCCATGCAAATTCAACCCGACTTTGGCTTTGGACTCGATACTACCATAGCTTTTGATGTACCAGGAGCTGCAGGTCACGAAAAAATTACAGAACTCGGTAAAGGAGCTGCCATAAAAATCATGGACTCCCAAACCATTTGTGATTACCGTATGGTGCGCTATATGAAGGATGTTGCCGAAAAGAAAAAATTAAAAACTCAGTTAGAAATCCTTCCAGCAGGCGGAACTGATACTATGGGAATACAAAGAAGTACTCCCGGAGGTTCTATTGCCGGAGCCGTTTCAATCCCAACACGTCACATTCATCAAGTGATAGAAATGGCCCATAAAAAGGATATTCACCAATCCATTGAATTACTAAAAGCCTGTATAGAAAACTTAGATCAATACGACTGGACTTTTAGATAAACCCGCTTTGAATACTCTATAAATTGTCATCCTGAACTTGTCGGAGGATAATTTATAAATCTTCGATAAGTTTAGAGTAACAAAAATAATTAACCGCCTCAAGAGGAATATAGGGGTGTAAAGCAACAAAGTCTAATTCCGATGAATCTTATGTCAATACTGAAATATATTTTTTTTTTCTTTACG
>Ga0187827_10009483_pt1 | contig 10306 bp, 9 predicted proteins | sample ETNtaG_39_FD_167969 | JGI IMG/M metagenome (GOLD analysis project Ga0187827, IMG submission 167969) | Marine microbial and viral communities from oxygen minimum zone, Eastern Pacific Ocean - ETNP2014_SV_150_PacBio MetaG (Illumina Assembly) | ecosystem: Environmental > Aquatic > Marine > Hypoxic... | reverse complement strand
CGGGGACAAACTGGTGGGGGGGCCGCAGGCCGGGATTATGGTGGGTAAAAAGCAGCTTATCGATAAGCTGAAGAAGCATCCCCTGGCCAGAGCGGTGCGTATAGACAAGATCAGGCTGGCCGGTCTTGCGGCTACTCTACTGCATTACTTGAAGGGTGAGGCGACAGGAAAAATCCCGATATGGCGGATGATTTCTGCCTCGGTTGAGGAGATTGCTCAGAGGGCCGAGGTATGGGCCGAGGCTAGTGGTGGCTCGTCTCAGGTAATTGACGGGGAGAGCATGGTGGGTGGGGGCAGTCTGCCGGGTAGCACCCTGCCGACAAGGCTGGTGGCTATCGGCGAAGGAAAGGTAAAGGGCAAAGCCCTGGCTCAAAGGCTGGCCCGAGAACTGCGCAGAAACGAGAGTTTTCCCGTTATCGGCCGTATCAGCGATGATGTTCTGCTGCTTGACCCACGCTCCGTCCTGCCGGAAGAGGATAAAATTATGATTCAGGCTCTGAAGGGTCTGGTGGCTGAATCGAAGAGTGGCTGACGATCCTAATAAAATACGGAGGTAGGGATTTGGGTGTCAACGAGATAGTTCTTCGTTACGGGTTCAATCCTCATCAGGTGCCAGCCAGACTTTTTCGTCAGAAAGGTGAGCTTCCCTTCCGGGTGCTGAATGGTTCTCCGGGGTACATAAATATGCTGGATGCTCTCAACTCCTGGCAACTGGTTAGAGAACTTAAAAGGAATTTGGCTTTGCCGGCGGCGGCTTCTTTCAAGCACGTCAGCCCGGCCGGGGCAGCTGTCGGTATTCCGCTGAGTGACGCCCTCAAGAAGTCTTATTTTGTTGATGATGTGGAAATGTCCCCTCTTTCCACCGCCTACGCCAGAGCCAGGGGGGCCGACCGGGTTTCTTCTTACGGTGATTGGGCAGCTTTGAGCGATACCGTAGACGTGCCTACTGCTAGATTAATCAACCGGGAAGTCTCGGACGGGGTGATAGCTCCCGGATACGAAGGTAAAGCCCTCGAAATCCTGAGCCGGAAGAAGAATGGAAGATATGCGGTAATTGAAATGGACCCCGGCTATGAACCGGAAAAGTTGGAAACCAGAGAGGTCTTTGGCATTCAGCTTGAGCAGGCGCGCAATAATCTGGAGATAACTTCTGACATGCTGAAAAATATCGTCACCGAAAACAAAGAGTTATCAGCCTCGGCCGAAAGAGACCTCATTGTAGCCACGACTACCATTAAATACACCCAATCCAATACTATCGGGTTCGCCGTTGACGGGCAGGCGATAGGAATCGGGGCCGGACAGCAATCCAGAATTCATTGCACCCGCTTGGCCGGAGAGAAAGCCGACCGCTGGTTTCTGCGTCAGCACCCCACCATATTGGATTTCAAATGGCGAAAAGGAGTCGGTCGACCGGAGAAAAATAATGCCATCGACCTCTATTTGGAGCAAAACCCGACTGATATTGAGCAGAAGATTCTTCAAAACGCCCTTGAAAAAGTGCCCCCTCGGCTTTCTGTGAAAGAAAGAGGTGACTGGATGTGCACGATGGCCGGGGTCTCTCTCAGTTCAGACGCGTTCATGCCCTTCCGTGATACAATCGACCGAGCCCATCAGAGTGGGGTCAAGTACCTGGTGCAGGCCGGTAATTCCCTGCGAGATGAAGAAGTGATCAAGGCCTGTGACGATTACGGCATGGTTATGGTTTTTTCAGGAATCAGGCTCTTTCACCACTAGTTCACTCATTGTAGAGGTAAGTGAGGCAGAAAGATGTTTGTGCTGGGTACCGCCGGGCACATAGACCACGGTAAGTCAGTCTTGGTGCGGGCTTTGACTGGGATTGACCCTGATCGGCTGCGTGAGGAAAAAGAGCGGGGTATGACCATTGACCTCGGCTTCGCCTGGCTAACGCTGCCCAGCGGTCAAGAGATGGGCATTGTCGACGTTCCCGGGCACGAGAGATTCATCAAGAACATGCTGGCCGGAGTGGGCGGCATTGATCTGGCCATGCTTATTGTGGCTGCCAACGAAGGGGTAATGCCCCAGACCAGGGAACACCTGGCAATTCTGGACTTGTTGGGAATTGAAAGAGGGCTTGTAGCCTTGACCAAGAAAGACCTGGTCGATGAGGAATTTCTGGAGCTGGTCAAAATGGATGTGGAAGAACTGATCGTCCCCACTAGTCTGTCTAAGGCCCCCATCGTGGCTGTTTCCGCCGTAACCGGGGATGGGATGCCTGACCTGATTTCGACAATAGACGAACTGTTAAGCTCAACCGACTCCAGAAAGGATACTGGCCGGCCGAGACTGCCTGTAGACAGGGTTTTCACCATAGCCGGTTCCGGCACGGTGGTTACCGGCACCCTGACGGATGGGTCTCTTTCCATGGGGCAAGACGTAGAGATCGTCCCGACGGGTCTCAAGTCACGTATAAGAGGCTTGCAGACTCATAAAGCTCGTCTGGATGCGGTGACATTCGGCAGCCGGGTGGCCGTCAATCTGGTTGGCATCGCTACCTCACAGTTGCAGCGTGGCGATGTAGTTACCAAGCCCGGCTGGCTGACACCAACCATGATGTTGAGCGCCCGTTTGCGGCTGCTCCCCCACCTCCGCCGTCCCTTACCCCACAACGCTACCGTCAGTTTTCATACCGGGGCTGCCGAGACGATGGCCAAAGTCCGTTTCCTGGAGACCGACAAGCTTGAGCCAGGAGATACCGCTTGGGCGCAACTGGTCTTGACCAAACCCGTGGCCCTGGTTAAGGGCGACCATTTTATTATCCGTTCAACTATGGATACTCTGGGCGGTGGCAGAGTTGTTGATTCTCAGACCAAACGGTTCCGCCGTTTCCGATCAGCCATTATTGATAGCTTGATAGTTAAAGAGGTGGGCACTTCCGAAGAAGTTATCATGACCTTGCTGGAGAATAAACAACCCCAGGATCTACCCCTTCTTCTGGCTCAGGCTGATCTGCCGGACGATGAAGCGCGAACGGCGATAGAATCTTTGCTCGAGCAGGGGCAAGTGAAAGGGGTGGGGCAGGGAGAGCAGCGCCTTCTGCTGACGGCCCATGGTTGGGACGGTCTGATTAAACAGGCCACTGCCATACTCCAGGAGTACCACCGGAAGTTCCCGGCCCGCTTGGGGATGCCCAAAGCGGAATTGGGCAGCCGGCTGAAGCTGGGCAAGTACTCTCCGTCTGTCTGGCAGAGGCTCAGAGATGAAGAAGTTCTAGGTGAAGAAGGGCTGACCGTTCGTCTGGCTTCGTACCAGGTCCGGCTTTCCCAGGCTCAGCAAAACGCGGTTGATGCTTTTCTGCGTTCTCTGGATCAGAATCCGTACTCCCCCCCCAGCGACCAGATACCGGAGCCGGATGTGCTTAGTCTGCTCATTGAGCAGGGCCGGGTGGTGAAAATAGGCGATGGCGTGGTCTTTGCGGCATCTGTCTATGACGAAATGGTTAAAATAATCACCTCCCTTATCCAGTCACAAGGTAAGGTAAGCCTGGCCGAAGTGAGGGATTTGTTCAAGACCAGCCGTAAATACGTTCAAGCTTTGTTGGAGCACCTGGACGAAAAGAAGATAACCCGCCGTGTCGGTGACGAGCGGGTGCTGTACTAGGTAACCCCGTCCCCCCATTTCAGAAACCGTTGAACGTGCCCGGAGCCATTTCTGGCAAAGTAATAATGTCTGACATTCGTACACTCCTTTTACACTTTTTATCTGCACATCCCTCCTACCCCCTTCTCGATGCATATCCATCCGCTCGCTATGGGCAGGTGCTATGAGGAAGCCCCTTTTTAGGGTGTCGCGTGTGTAGTGGCGTTCAAACCCTAGGTAGATAGTTGGCGTTAATTTGGCGTCAAATTGAAAAGGACTTGTTGTCACCAAACGTTACTCTAGCTTCAAAACAAGGTTTTGGCAATCAACACAAAGATTCTATATTGAACGTAAAACCACTGGTTGATATTTTAGCCTAGAATCAGGAATCCTCGGTCTCAAGCTAAAACGGCGAAAAAAGTGGTAAGTGATGTTAAGCAAACTCGTGGCGGGAGCGCATGGGAGTCGAACCCACCGAAGACACTATTAATGCCCCCCAACGGATTTGAAGTCCGCGAAGCCCACCGGGACTCATCCGCTCCCCCGTCTGTAGGCAGGTTCTAGTATATATTAATTGCCCGCCTAGCACAATAATCAACGTCCGTCTCTAGAGGAAGATGATACCTGCCAGAATCCCGGCTATCAGGACTGAAAGCCCGAGGATGAGAGCCACTTTCAGGCTTCGGACCGCTCCAGCTGTGATAAGGAGGCCCGGTATGCTGACTGCCGGGAGAGTTATGAGCATTACCGCGGCTATTCCGGTAAGACCGTTATTTATTAGTCCTGCGGCTAGTGGTACCTCCGTCCAGGTGGGGATCATGAGCAGGGTGGCAAATATAGCTGTAACGGCCACACCGGTTATATTGTTTCCCGAATCAGGCATTACCTGCACAATATAGACAGCTATAACCGAGAAGATAACAAGTAGGTGGACGACAACTCTGGTTAGTCTCCAGGTCATGCCCAGCCAGTTTGATATCAAGGCTGCCGGTGACTCTATGATTGCCTCAGAGAAGAGCTTTTCAAAATGGAAAAGCCGGCTGTAGGCGCCAAGCACCTTTGAGTTCCAGTCGACGAGTTTGCTCTCTCCTGCTTCCGGTCTGTCTTCGCTCACCCATCTGGCTGCGATGAGAGAGACGCCATAGGTTATGAAGACGCCCACTATGATGCCCCCCCCAGTCCTAAGGACGGCGAACTCGATTGGCAAGAGGGCGGCAGCCAGAATTAGAGTGGTGATGTTAAGCATGGGTGAGGAAACTGTGAAGGCCAGCATCGGCCCCAGCGAAGCTCCCTTGCTGTAGAGAGTTGCTCCAACGGGAGCGGCGAAGCAGGAACAAAAAGGTTGTGGCAGAGCTGAAACCACACCGGCGAGGTGAGCGCCAAGGCCGCTACCTTTTAGCTTTAGTGAGAATATCTGCCTGACGACCAGGAAAGGACCTCCTAGCAGCATGCTGAGGGTAGCAGCATGCCAGACCACCAGAAGATAGTTTATACCCTCGGCCATGGGCTGAAGTCAACTTGGAAAGCTGTAAATAGGCATAGCCCACCCTAGATCCATCGTTCCGGGACTGAGGCCCATCTCTCCGGTAGCCAGAATTCCAGATGTCGGGACTCCCCGGTAGGTGAAAAGGTCAATGATTAAGAATGTCCCGATAAACATGACCACAACCCTGGCCATGGGCTTGAGGCCCAGGCCATCTTGTTTGAAGTTACCCTCAAGTCTCTTCATGGCCCTGTAACTCAGCCATGCTCCCAGACTTCCGACCAGTAATAGCGGCAGGTGACCCGGGTCAAGATTAAGTAGCCTCGAATGGGCTCCTACCTCAAAATAATTAGAGAACAGAAAACCCCTTCTTATATCGACCACTGTTAAGAGCAGCAGGCCCAGAGATACCAGGAAGGCCGCCGTACTGAGGGAATAATGTTTTAGCCCCGTATTTTGGGTCGTCTCGCTTGCCATTTGATACCAGATCCTTTTGATTGCTTTCAGACAAAGAAAAAACGATGGCCGGAGAACTCCGACCACCGCTCTGGCGGCTGTCACCAGGGACATCAAACAGAAGTCATTGAGACGCTAGGACACTGGCGCACTCCCGTAAAGCCGGAGGCTCTTCGAACAGATGACGGATGCAGAACCTGCACAGCACCGGCCGACTCAGCGTCAGGTAAAAAACGGACGTTTAAGCCAAGTCATCGGCCTCACCCCCTTTTATATTTCCTCAAGTCAGGGTAGTAAAGTCTATTCATTTTGTTTACTTTTGTCAAGGTCACGACGCTGGCGATTTGGCAGCTTCATCACCGGCCCCTTTTCTCTTATAAGCCAGCTTGGCCAGCCAGATGCTCATCTCATAAAGACCAATCAGGGGCACGGCAATGATGGTCTGGTTTATGGGGTCGATGGTGGGGGTAATCATACCCGCCAGAATAAAGGCAACAATGATGGCTGGTTTCCGTCTGTCAGACAGCCAATTCGGCTTGATAATTCCGATTCGGGCCAGGAAAGTTGTCACCACCGGCATCTCGAACACGAGACCGACTGCCAGCAGCAGTCTGGTTACGACGTTTACATAATCACTGAAAGTTGGCTGGATGCTTACTATGTCGCTGCCCCAGTTAATCAGGAACCCGGTTATACGGGGAACCAGGACGAAATAGGCAAAAGCGACCCCGGCAGCAAACATCAGGGCTATCCAGGGGAGTATCAGATAAACATATTTCTTTTCCTGACGGGTGAGGCCCGGGGAGACAAACATGATCAATTCGTAGGTCAGGTAGGGCATGGCCAGTATAAAACCGCTAATCAGGACCACCCTCATGGTGGCGCCGATCATCTCGGTCATCTTAATGGCCTGGAGACTGATGCCTGGAGGGGACGGGACGAGTAGGACTTGAAATAGTTGCTGGTAGAAAGCGAAGGAGATCATTACGGTAACCGCTACCACGATTACGCTCCTGACCAAACGGTTGCGTAACTCCCCAATGTGCCCGAGGACGGATAATTTGTTTGCTTCAGTGCTCATTCTGCGGCCAAAACCCTACTCGTCTTTGGGGTTCGTCTCCCCGGCACTACCGGCTTCCGGCCTATCCCCATTTGGCGACTCTCCTTGCTTGTCGGCAGGTTTGAACATCGACCGAGACGGATGGTCTTCTTCCTCTTCCAGCTCCCTTTTTATCTGTGATGTCAGTTCAGAGCTTGTTCTTCTGAGGGTGCTTACCGCTTTCCCCATCGTCCGGGCAATCTCCGGTAACCTGCCCGGTCCCCATATTATCAAGGCTATGACAATGACCAGCAATATCTCTGCCATGCCCATGTCCAGAAAACCCATTGCCCGCCTCACTACAGAATATTTCAAAACAAACTGAAAAGCTGACTTGCGCCCTGGTCAATTATAGGTACTTATCCGCAAATTTTCAATCTGTGAGTCGTGAATTCTGCCCCAGCAGTTGATTTAGTTGTCTTTGCAAAGTATAATTATGGGCAAAGAGGAGGCTTATGAAGGTTATTTTTCTTCAAGATGTGTCCCATGTGGCCAAAGCCGGTGAGACAAAAGAAGTGTCTAACGGCTATGGCAAGAATTTTCTTATCCCCAGAAAACTAGCCTTGCTGGCTAACTCCGCGTCTACTAATGCCGTTGCAGCAAAACTTGAGGTTCAAAGCCGTCATCAGGCTCAAACAGAAGCTGAAGTGCTTGAAATGGCAAACCAAATGGAGGGGAAAGAGATTTTCCTGGAGGCCCAGAGTGGCGGTAAGGAACGGTTATACGGCTCAATCACTTCCGCGGACATTGCAGCCCAATTGGAGAGCAGCATCGGCTTGGCCGTTGACAAGAGGAAAATCGAGATTGAGGGGTCAATCCGTCAGATAGGCAGTTATGATGTTGGTATCAGGCTGGCCAAGGGCATCGTACCTAAGATAAAAGTTACGGTAACTGAAAAAAGCACCGAATAACCCAACTCATAAGTGGTCTCAAAAGGAGGCAGGCGAGAATCATTGGAAAAGTTACCACCCCACGATATTGATGCTGAAGAAGCGGTAATCGGTTCGCTGTTGATTGATGGTACGGCAATCTACCAAGTCGACAATATGCTACCGGAGCCGGATTACTTCTACCACGAACGAAACCAGTGGTTGTATAGGGCCTGTAAGGTGCTTTACGAGCGGGACGAGGCGATAAACCAGATAACCTTGGCTCAAGAGTTGGACAGGCAAGGGAAACTGGAGGACTGCGGAGGGGCTGCTTACCTGAGCCATCTGGTGTCGATAGTGCCTACTTCTCTTGATATTGAACACTATGCTCAAATTGTTCATCGTTTGGCAATCAGCCGGCGTTTGATTGACGCAGCCCGAAGAATAGAAGCCATCGGCCACGCGGCAGACCCGGATATCGATGACAGCCTGAACAAGGCAGAGAATGTCCTCTTCGGGGTGCGGCACGGGCAGACTCCCGGAGACTTTATCCACATTCGCCAGGTGCTTGATACCTACTTCGATGTTCCTCCTCCTCCGGAAGATGGCCAGACTGGGCCGATTAACCACGTGCTGACAAGTTTTACCGGTGTGGACGAATTTCTGGGCGGCTTTGAGCGGTCTGACTTGATAATTATCGCTGGCAGGCCAAGTATGGGTAAGACTAGCCTGGTGCTTAACATGGCCAGAAACGCTGCTGTGGAGCAAGGCGCTTGTGTGGCATTATTCAGTCTGGAGATGGCCAGAGAACCGCTGGTGCTGCGGCTGTTGGCCAGTGAGTCAGGTGTAAATCTAAGTCACGTTCGTCTTGGACTGCACACCGAAGCAGAGGAGAAGAGGGTCATGGATGCTACCGGCATCCTCTCGGAAGCTCCATTCTATATCGATGACTCTCCTCGTCTCCGGGTGGCGGAGATGAGAAGCAAAGCTCGCCGCCTCTACTATGAGCATGGTGTTAATCTGATTGTCCTGGACCATTTGGGTTTGATGGACGGACAGATGAGGGACAGGGTTCAGGAAATCAGCTATATCTCCCGGTCCCTCAAAGCGCTGGCCCGGGAGCTTAATATACCGGTGATTGCCATCTCTCAGCTTAGTCGGGCTTCAGAATGGAGGTCTTCGCACCGACCCCAATTATCTGACCTGCGCGATAGTGGCAGCATTGAGCAGGATGCCGACGTGGTCATGTTTATTTACCGCGATGAGTACTATTACAACCGCGATGAATGGGAAAGAGAACACCCGGAAAAAGACTATCCGGAGGGCATTGCCGATATTATCATTGCCAAGCATCGCAACGGCCCCACCGGACATGTAAGTTTGCGGTTTGTCTCCAAATTAGCCAAGTTTGAGAATATTGGTAGCCAAGAGCCGAGCTTGTTATGAAAAAGTTTGGCGGCTTCCCGGCCAGGATGCAGTTTACTCCGCTGCCGAATCTTTTTTTTAGTACCCTGCTGCCCCAGATAGATGATATCGCCGAACTAAAGACGACTCTCCACGTCTTCCGCCTGCTCTACGCCAAGAAAGGCTATCCTCGTCTTGTGGCTTACGGCGAATTGCTGAGCGATAAGAGCTTGATGAGTAGCCTGGGAGGCGGAGAAAGGTCAGCCGGTGAAATGCTGGGCCGTGCCTTGGAAATGGCTTCCCAACGCGGAACGATCCTCCGCTTGGCATTGAATATAGATGGATCTCCGGAGGATGTTTATTTCCTTAATAGCCAGGCTGATAGGCGGACCGTGGCTAAGATTAAGAATGGAGAACTTGCCCCCGCCGGATTAAAAGCTGGCAGGCAAGCTCAGCCTGAACGGGATACCGGGTTACCTCTGGATATCTTTACACTTTATGAAGAGAATGTGGGGATGTTAACTCCGATGATTGTCGATGAGTTGCTTGAGGCGGAAAAGGTCTATCGCGAAGGGTGGATTGGAGAGGCTATCAAAGAAGCAACCAAACATGGTGTTCACAAGTGGAGCTACATTTCAGCAATTCTGGAGCGGTGGGCAAAAGAAGGCAAGAAGGATGGAACATATCGGGGAGATTCTAAAACAAGTCCGGACAAATTCAGTGAACAAGAGTACGGGCACATATTCAAGCGCTGAAGAGGAAGAGACGGCACCGGAGCTAGCCTGTCCAAAATGCAAAGGGGCCAAGTTCGTTCACCCCCTGCTGGCATCCGGCAAGCCGGACTACGGCCAGGTTATCCCCTGCTATTGCACTCAACAAGCAGCAGATTCAGACCGCGAGGCTCACTTACTGCGTTACAGTAATCTGGGTTTGCTAACCCGGTTTGACTTTGGTAATCTGGTGCCAAAAGGCATCAGTGAGAATCCGGCCAACAAGGAGCAGTTCAGCCGAGCTTATCAGGCCGCCCGGGCCTTTGCTGAGGTGCCCAAGGGATGGCTGGTACTGTCCGGACCCAGCGGCAGTGGTAAAACTCACCTGGCGGCGGCTATTGCTAACCACTGCATAGAAAATAGCCGTTCTGTCTTTTATATCACTACCCCGGACCTGCTGGACCACCTGCGCTCCACCTTCAGCCCAAGCAGCGAGTTACCTTATGACGAGCTCTTTGAGCAGATACGCAATACGCCGCTCCTGATTCTGGATGATCTGGGGATCCAATCCGGTACTCCCTGGGCCAAGGAGAAATTGGAGCAGTTGTTGGGCCACCGTTACAGTAATGAACTCCCGACGGTTATCGTTTCTATTCTGCCCATTGACGAACTGGAGGAAAGAATA
>Ga0187827_10009482_pt1 | contig 10307 bp, 7 predicted proteins | sample ETNtaG_39_FD_167969 | JGI IMG/M metagenome (GOLD analysis project Ga0187827, IMG submission 167969) | Marine microbial and viral communities from oxygen minimum zone, Eastern Pacific Ocean - ETNP2014_SV_150_PacBio MetaG (Illumina Assembly) | ecosystem: Environmental > Aquatic > Marine > Hypoxic... | reverse complement strand
TTCTCGGGATACCGATGTGAGTTCTAGGCACATTATCTGGACGTTGTCTGCATCCTATTTTGCACTGTCACAGTTCGACGAAAGTCTTACCAAAGTCCAACAGTTAATGTCCGACCCGACTTCATTTACGCCTGATGTGACAACTGTAGAAGGACGTCGAGAACTGGCAGAGAAACTTGAAACTCTTCGCGGAACACTCTAACACTTTCCCTTTACTTGGCTGATCACGAAAAATGGATGCGGCTTGCTCTTCAGGAAGCTGAACAGGCAATTGATATTAAGGAAGTGCCTGTGGGAGCTGTCATAGTGAGAGGAAGCCATCTTATCGGTCGGGGACACAATCAGATGGAATTGCTCACCGATCCCACTGCTCATGCGGAGATAATTGCTATCACTGCCGCAGCTTCTTTTCTGGGGGATTGGCGTTTGGAAGAATGTACTCTCTATGTGACGAAAGAGCCGTGTGCCATGTGTGCGGGTGCTATCTTGAATTCACGTTTAGAAAAAGTAGTTTTCGGATGCTACGATGAAAAAGAGGGTTGCTGTGGATCGTTGTATCAGATCTGTTCAGATCCCAGATTCTCCCATAAAACTGCAGTCAAGGGGGGCGTATTGCAGGACGATTGTAACTCACTTCTGGTTAGTTTTTTCAAAAACAGACGCTGAAGTGTAAATTTGTCTACTGAACTTGTAGATATTTTGGAGAGGTGGCAGAGTCTGGCTGAATGCGCCGCACTCGAAATGCGGTTTACCCTTTGGGTAACGTGGGTTCAAATCCTACCCTCTCCGCAAAACTACTATTCATTTTGTTTACAACGATTGACAAGAAACAACAATGAAACGAGCTATAAAATAGTGAGGTGGAAATTACATCCCAACTCTTCAGTGAAAATGATACTTCTTTCGTTAACGTATGCAATCTCAATAAACCTTGAATAAGAAGGTCGGACGTAACGATCCGTGTCACTGCGGCAGCGGGAAAAAGTACAAGATTTGCCACGGCCAGTCAGCGGCTGGAGGTGGAAACAGATGGATGTTAATTGGTGGAGTGCTGGTTGTAGTGGCTTTAGGATTTGTTGCCAACAAAATCTTAACTTCAGATAGTCAGAATAACCCACCGCCGGGACCTGCACCTCCGGGAAAGGTATGGTCTTCAGAACACGGACACTGGCACGATGCGCCGGTAACATCCACTCCTCAGTCTACTCCACTGTCTACTCCTCTCAACCCCCAATCTCCTATCGTACCAATCTCAGAGCCACCAGGACCTGCACCTCCGGGAAAGGTGTGGTCACCAGAACATGGACACTGGCACGACGCTCCGGTGACATCCATTCCACAGTCCATTCCTCTCAACCCACAATCTCCTACCGTACCAGTCTCAGAGCCACCAGGACCTGCACCTCCGGGAAAGGTGTGGTCACCAGAACATGGACACTGGCATAACGCCCCGGCGGAATCAACTCCATCTGAATCAGGAAAGCAATAAGCTAAACCCCACCCAAAGGGATAGGATGAAATTGAAACATGCACTACTAATCATTACAGCACTGATGCTGGTTGTTGGGTGTTCTTCTGATAAAGAAGAATCTTCAAGTCAGATGAGAGAACCTATTGATGATGACACTATCAAATTAGATATTAACAATCTTATCGATAGAGGCGGGCTGAAGTACGCACCTAATGATGATGAGCCATACACAGGCAAAGTATTCGTCTTCTATGAAAATGGTCAAAAAATGTTTGATGGAAGATACCGAAAAGGACTGATGAATGGTAAGTGGACGTACTATCACGAGAATGGACAGAAGAGGACAGAAGCAAATTACAAGGATGGGGAAGAGATTGAGAGAATTGTTTGAGACTATGACGAAATTTGATAAGTTCTCTCGATAACAATATATGAAGGAGAGATATTCATACTACCTTGTTTTCATTATCACGTTAGGTCTATTACTATTTTTTTTAAACAGATCTCAAAAACATGATAAACATACTGAGAAAGAACCAAGTGATCTTTCAAAGGAAGAAAATGAAGATATTGAGCTAGAAGTATCTAAAGAAGTTACTATTTCAAATGAAACTCAACCCAGCCCTGCCCCAGAAATGACTTTTGAACAGGTTGAGAGGAGGGATGGGTTAATACATCAAAAGGACGCAGGACTTTCTTCTAGTGATCTACCGATGGAAGCAAATGAAGATATTGAGCTAGAAGTATCTAAAGAAGTTACTATTTCAAATGAAACTCAACCCAGTCCTGCCCCAGAAATGACTTTTGAACAGGTTGAGAAGAGGGATAGGTTAATATATCAAAAGGACGCGGAACTTCCTTTTAGCGGGCAAATTATTGATCGATACGATAATAAGCGCCTACGCGAAACAATGACGATTAAAAAAGGCCTACAACATGGTGAGCGTATAACCTGGTATGAGAATGGGAATAAAAAATCTGAGACAAACTACAAGTCGGGTTTGGAGTCCGGTAGGTACACTTTGTGGTATGAATCAGGAGACATAATGGAGCAGGGTTTTAAAACAGATGGTAAGTTGAACGGGAAAGTCACTGAGTGGTTCAGAAGTGGCAAACAGAAATCAGAGATTGAATACGTTCACGGAATTCCATCAGGCACATTTACTGTATGGTATGAAAACGGTCGATTAAGAGAAAAAGGCAGCTTCCTAGAAAATCGTAGACACAGAGATTATTCGAAGTGGTACGAAAATGGAAATTATGAATCAAAGGGTTCGTATTCCAATGGCCGTAAGGATGGTCTTTGGACATTCTTTAACACTGACGGTAATAAGATGAAGAGTATTGAATATTCAAGTGATAAATATCATGGTTTTTATACTAAATACTTGAGCAGAGGCGTTACCTTGGTGCGGTTATATGATGCGGGCAAGGCAAAGGGGTCATGGGGTCTTCCCGAAGGACTCTCTTCCCGTGAGCTCGAACAAGTGTTGCTTTTATCTGAAGAAATGATTTCTAGGGATCAACAACAGGCAATAGTGCTCCTTGAATCATTGGTGAAAAAATATTCTTCGAATTCAGAATGTTCTAAGGCTTTGTTACAGCTTGGAGACATTTATGCACAGGAACTTAATGATTTCGATCGAGCAATAGGTTTCTACAAAAAATTAATTGATAATTACAGTAGATCCGAAGAAGAACCAATCGCAAGGTTCAAGATAGGCAAAATTTACGCCGACAAATTAAATTTCCGAGATTTGGCTTTGAACGAGTTTCAGAGTTTCCTTGAGGTTTTTCCACATCACACCCTGGCTGATTCAGTAGAACTTAAAATAGAGTATCTTAAGTGAGTGATATTGACCTTAGTCGTGCAAAGAAGATTGTTAAATATGTTGATAGTTCGTAATATTGATTAAGCAAAGTTATTTGTCATACTGTTTAAGTTGATCATTGCAGTAATTCGACAAAAAAATGACTACAGATAGATAATAAAACATAAGGAGATATATTATGAAGTATAAAATTGCCACTCTGTTTTTGATAACACTCTCGATGTTTGTTTCATTTAATTGTCGACCAGGTAGTAGTCCAAGAGGTGATTATAGCGAATGTGAACCAAAATGGTATAATGAACGACCTGAAAGTAAACCTGATGAATATTACGGTGTGGGTGTTGGAGAAAGTAGAAGCAGGAGAGGTGTAAAAAATCTTGCGGTTTCCGAAGCTGGCAGAGAAGTAAATAACCAATTAAAAACTAGTATAATTGCAGAATTGGAGGCTAATATAACGGATGTCTTCTCACAATCCATTGGTGAAAGAGAAATTGCTGATTTTAGTGAGAGATTAGTTGATAATCTTGTTACATTTACCGATGCACCTTGCAATAATTGCAAAATTAAAAGTTTTTCTGATTGTGAAGAGAATGGTGTTTGGACCGCTTATGCACTTCTGGAATTTGATGTGGGAGAATGGAGAAAATCCAAATTTAGGGAAATAGCAGAAGAAGAGTTTAAAAAGTCAAGTGCTGAACTTCAAAAACAAAGTGATAAATTTAGAGAAAGATTTAATATAGATTAAGAACTGACTTAACACCTAAACGAAATGTTCCACCTTTTTACTGTATTCATAGTTTGCATAATTATTTAAATAGAAGGTAGGAAATGGTAAAATTAGTTTACCAAATAGTTGAATACCTCACACTCACCCTATTTTTTAAGAGGAATCCATGTTTATATTAAGTCCTCACATTAAACAGCTGAAAACGTCGGCAGACTTTTCTAATTGAAGGATTGAGAATATATAATTGTATGTTTAAACGAATCACATTCTTTCTTGTATTAAGCGGCTTTCTGTTTGCCGCTGAAAAGACTTCATCCCAATGTGATGATGATATTTTCCCCTTAGATCAGAAAATGACAACCCATGATTTTAAGATATGGATGATAAAAAATACATCCATCAAAGATAACTATTATCATGGCCAAGCAGGCCCTAAAGAGGTTGAGGATCACCGTTTACAAACTGATGCTGAAGGTGACCTAGCAAGAACGATTTCAGTAAATATCGTTGGTGAATTAGAGGCGAGATTTCGGGAGGAAAAGTTAGAAGTACAGAAAAACACTCTAATAGATAATATTAATAGTTATTTCAGTACTAAACTGAGAAATACTAAAAAAATAATTGTTGAAGACGAGAGCAAAGGATATACAATACACTTGTTTAAGTGCAAGGACGAAGTTGACAGCGATAAGATAGAGTACAACAAAGAGTTTAGCAAGAGGGTTAATGATTATCTCAATGAATATGAGAGTGAAATTAAAAAGAAAAATATCTCATATGCATTTAGACCTTTGTGCAAAGCATATTTACTGGCAAAGAGTACGATTATACCGATAGTCGAGGAATCTAAAGCCCAACAGAAAATGGATGAATACTTGGGAAACATTTTGATAGAGTTTGAGCCTGAAAAAATACCAGATTGTAGACCTGGTATCAGAGTACTCGTGGACCCAGAAGTGTCGGTTACCTACGGAGATTACCAGAATAGAGTCCCTATGAAGTCCTTTCAGCTAATAGCAAAGTTCAGTAAAGGCGGAAACGACTGGCCTAATCAAAAAGATTTTTTCAAACTGGATCGGAGCGGTAAGTTCAAGATTGATCTTGGTATAATTGAATCTGCGACAGGAACCCAAGAAGTTTTCATATATCCGGATACGAGCGGTCTCTTCAAGGATAAGGATTTTCCCATATCAAATGCTGCAAAAGGAGCTCTTGTTAAAGAATTGGAGGGGGTTTTTAAGAAGAGTAAAACCTTGGAGATATCTCTAAGTGATAAATTCAAGATTAAATTCGACCCCGACATGAACAAGGACGATTATTACCTAAAATGTCCAAGGGAGTTGAAGGATAAAATTTTCGATGCTGTCCAAAAAGGCCTGTCTTCTTCAGAGGATTTTAAACTGAGTGAAGAAAAAAACATTTACGATTTGCGCGTCGAGGTCGAGATCGTTTCGGAAGGAGTATCTGATTCTTACAAAATTAGTGCTGAACTATTATCTCCGAACGGTAAGGATATTGCTAAAGCCACCTTAGATGTTTCATCTAATTTACCGGATGATTTGCTGAAGGGCTTTTCTAAATTGCTTAAAGACCTTAAACGCTCTGCTTACACTTCAAAAGTAAATTACACGTTGGGTAGAAAGGATGTGACGATAGAGATTACGGATGACATCAGAGTCCAGAAAAGCAAAGATCTTAGCGGTGATTTCATTGTGAATAATGGTCAAGTTCGCTTCAAGTTTCTTTACAAAGGTGAGGTTTTTAAGTCTGAAGCTGAATATATTTTTGGCGATATAGAGCTCAACGATTGGTTTCAGAATGAACCAATTGATTTTCATCCGGGAAAGACGAAATACTATTACGAGATTACCAAACCTGAGATTAAACAAGGTATAGTATTATCTTGGAAGAGGAAGAAGCCTGGTCTATGGAGTTTTTTATGGCAGCATAGAAAGTCTGAAAAATGGTCATTACTTTCAGGTGGATTTACCACATTGAGGAGTCCAATCGAGGCGGAAAACAATATTTTTGAATATAAGTTAACGGTAAAAAAAGACGGGTGGAAAAATGAATCTTGGAGGATAAAGCCAGATCTTATGAAAAAAGAACACCCTATAAAATCCATCATGATGGAAAAGGTTAAACTGAAGGCTTTTAAAATAATGGAATTAGCGCTTGTCCCTGGAGTTGGCCAAAGGGAATTGTACCGGACTAAGTCTTGGAGGCAAATCGAATCCTACTTTTATCATGTGTTGACATTGTATTTCGCCTACAGTGCGTATAGTTCGTATCAGGACTATGAAGTGGCGAAGGGTGAATATTTTGAATACAAGAATATATATGAATCGCTATACGATTCTGACGACCCTGAACTGTTTGATTATTACCACGAAAAGGCAGAAAACTACAATAATAAAATGACGAATTCATTCGATCGGTTTCGCATTCACGCTATGGGGGTAGGAGTTGTTTATGTTATTAACCTTGCTGAAGTATTTTATTCAGTAACCAAATTCTATGATTGACTTTTACAAAAGAAGAACAGGTTTAATCTATCTTCTCTTATTTTTCTTGTCAGCCTGTGAAGAGCCGCCGAAGTTCGAATTAACCAATACTCAGGATCCAGGTAGTGACGACTTTATTGCACCTCCAGATTCCGTTACCGTTGGCTCGTATGATGATAATTCGATTATCTTTCATTTTGTGACTGCTGACATAGACTCGATTTTACTAGAGAGACAGGATTTGTATGATTCTCTTAGTTTTAGCGCAGCGCTAACTGGTTCTTCTAGTTATTTTATAGATTCTGTTGATGTTATTCCTAATATTGAATACAGTTATTTCATAAGGTTTTCCAGCGCACTTGGTCAATCGACTCCCACGTTTGTTGATTCTTTTTTCCATGATTTTCCAGCTGCTGATTCTTTTACTGTTAATCAGTTAAACGAAAGTACGGTAGAGCTTAACTGGTATTACTGTTATTCCAATCACTTTGAAAAGGATGTTGACAGTATTGAATGGCAAATAGAAAAATATTTTCTAAATGGTCCGAACAACGGGGATACATTAACGATTGATACTGTGCTACAGGTTTCTAGCGATTGTCACTATGGAATCGTTGACACCGTGGAGCTCGGTGACAGCCTTCAATATCAAGTACAGTTAAAAACCCCTCACAATCTGTCTGAAATAAAGAAAACTGATCCTCTACGTGTAACTTTTCCTAATGTTTCTGATTTTGGTTGGATACCAATTAACTCAAGCACAATCTTCCTTTCATGGTCATTAGATAACGTTAGCAGCGGGTATTTGGAATCAGTCTTTCTAAAAAATAATCTAAGTGGGGGAGATATTTTATTCTTGGATACTACAATATCCGCCATGTACATAGACAACGTAGCTGAGTACTACACCACTGTAGAAGCAGGACAAAGTATACTCTATACACTGAAATGGTGTGGCCAAGGTGGAACTTGCGATAGTAGTGAATTCGTGGCTGCTACTTTCCCGATCTACAATATGGAATATATACCTTCTATAAGTAATTTTCCTTTCGGTACAGCTGATAATGAGATAACCGTAGGTTCTTCTGACGCTTTCTATATTGATATCTACGAGGTTTCAGATTTTCTCTATAGCAACCCAGAGGTGAATAGTTCTTACTTACAGGAATCCATACCAAAAGACTCATTAGATTTTTGGCAGGCAAGACAATTCACCAATGATAGATCTGTGGCTGTAAACCAGTTCATTCAAGCTGAATTTGATTTCGAGGATACATATGATAACCCATCTTACGATGAGTCCTATGACTCAGTTAAAGTGGGTTTTCATATAGCAAATGAATTGGAATGGGAAATAGCTGCAAGTTGTCGCTTTGATTTTTTCAGTGGTACCTTTCAAGAAAAGTTAAGTTATCCTGAGTCAGTAGGGTCAGGGGAATTAAGCTGTACCTACGCTAACATACTTGGATGTTTTGGATATTCAACACCCGTAGGGTTTTATAATGGTGAGAATTATCCTTACTTGGAATCTAGATCTCCATCTGGTCTTTATGATGTATGCGGTAATCTAAAGGAATGGGTTGAAAAATATTTCAACCACGATGATAATAGAGTAATTTTAAAAGGTGGAGATTATTTATCATCAGCTGCAGAAAGCAAAACGACGTCTTTTATCTATGAAAACGGGTCAGTTTCTCATAAGACGATTGGGTTTAGAACAGCAATTAGGGCAGAACCTTTCTTAGAACATTGGTATGAATGGATAAGCAATGAATAAGATATTCAGTTTTGTTTTTATAATGTTGTGTTTTTGTACTCTCTTGAATGCTAAAAAGAATACAATCAGAATAACTTTCGAGAATGGTGAAGATCATGTTAAAGAAATTCAGCTTAAAGAAGTCAAGTGCAAGATCCAAGATGAAGATGGTGTGTCTCACGATGTAAAACTCCGAAAAGATAAGTGGTATCAATTCTTCAGTTGGAAGAACCCGCTTCGTATTAAGGATGAATTCTGGAAATACGGTGAGAAATTTTCATTAATTATTTCTTATACAGAGAATGGTGAAGCTTGGGAAGATGTTGAAATGAAACTTAAACGCAAATGGTTCACGCCGGAATTTATTAAGAAAAAGAAAAGACTTAATGAAGAACCCGATATAGGTTATTATGAGGGGGAAGGTATTAAAATTGTACAAGATAAAGATCCCTATGCGTTTAAAGTTACACTCGAAAAAAAAATAACAAAGATTACTGGCAGAGTATTGGATTTCGAAACGAGGAAACCATTATCGAAAGTTAGAGTAATTGTTGATCAAGAAACTGACAATTATCTTGGTTCTGAAAATGATAGTAAATATACAGATTCGGATGGTAGGTACGAGTTCAAGAAAAAATATTCCGATAATCCTCCAGATTGGAGCCCTTATGTTATCCTGCTTAAAGATGAATATTATCCGAAACAGAAGCATTTTAAGTTAGAGATTGGAAAGGTGAATACCTTACCAGACATTCTTATGGAATCAAGAAGGAAAAGAGATCTCCGAGACTGCAAAAACATATCTCCTGTATTGGAATGGAATCCAGAATGTTACGAATGTACTTGTTCAGACTTAGACTTAAAATGGTATCCCCAGTATAAGATTTGTGGGCCACCAGATTGTCCTGAGGGAGAAATATTAGAACCGATATATAACAAGCAAGATGAGATGTGGGAATTAGACTGCAAAAAAATGATCTTAGTGATTATAGAACCGGATATTATCGAACAACCAATACTTATCTCAATGACTTTCTCTCATGACATGGAAGGTTTCAATATTCTTAATGATGAAGGAGAAAAGATCGGTGAGATCCGTGCAAATGGCGGGGCAATATTTTTTGTAAAGGATGAGGAAACTAACAAAATGGATGAGTATCCGATGCTAATGTTCGATGATCCATATTTTAATGCTGGAATAACAGCTCAATTCTTTGTTCAAAAAGAAGGTCAAAAAGACGAACAGTTTGAGTTTGATCTGCCTTCTGAACATCAGACTGAAGATGGAAATATTCTTCGTCTTAATGCATTAAGATCTTTTAAGGTCAACTATCTTACGGGTGATAACGGACAAATTTACATTAGAGATATTAGAGATCCGGTTCAAACAGAACCTGAGGATACTAATACTAGGCCTGTTTTTTCGAATCCCTATCAAGATGACACTTCTGCCAAATCTGACTGCGAAAAGAGGATCGAAGATTTAAAAAATGAGGTTAATTATTGTAACTGGACTGATGCTTTAGAATTCGCGATTGAAATCTGTGACAGTTGTTATAACGAATCACAACACATTACCGTGGCAAAAGATATTGCCAAAGTTTTTGCAATGCAGATCATAACAGAGGAGAGCGACGCTTTAACATACAATCGCATAGTAAAAGACAATCTTGAGAATCAAAATCATTTTCAGCGAGCTTTAGCTTGGTTTGATTTGATAGAATCACTCGATTGGAAAGGTATAAATATAAGTAGGACTCTCACCGAACAAGCAGAGCTTAAATTACTAGAGGTGCGATTCTATTTTAGAGTTGCAGAGTTGTTTTATAAAAAAGGTTTTGGTAAGGCAACCCAGATTAAACTTAACAGCCTTATATATAAGTTTAACCAAAAATCAAACAATTCAGGATACTTTGAAAAACAATATAAAGAAGAAGTAACTTTTATTTGGTTAGCTCAGCGTGCTTTAAAGAAGGTAGACCAATATAATGATTTAGCGAAAGTAGCTGGAAAACAT
>Ga0187827_10009476_pt1 | contig 10311 bp, 8 predicted proteins | sample ETNtaG_39_FD_167969 | JGI IMG/M metagenome (GOLD analysis project Ga0187827, IMG submission 167969) | Marine microbial and viral communities from oxygen minimum zone, Eastern Pacific Ocean - ETNP2014_SV_150_PacBio MetaG (Illumina Assembly) | ecosystem: Environmental > Aquatic > Marine > Hypoxic... | reverse complement strand
GGTTGATGGACAGTCTCAAGAACCGAGCACGGGTCAGTTGGAGGCCCTTGTGCATGGTCGAAATTTTGATCTGGTGCGCGTTTCGGCAGATGAGGCCTACAATGGTGTGCGGATGTCGCGAACTCTCTTATTTATTGATGGCACCGTATTGATGATTGATCGGTTGACGGGGGAGCGGCATCACACGTTTGATTGGGTATATCACAATCGAGGGCATTTGCGCACCGGGTTTGCGCGTAAACGCAGGTCTGAGTCTATTGGGGATCGTGATGGATATGAGGTTATAGAAGATGTAAGAGGGGGAATGCCTGAAGGCACGTGGCGGGCAACATGGCGCACGGAAGACGCGGGAATGCGCTTGACGATGTTGGGCAGCAGGCAAGCTACTGAAGTGATTTCAGGGTTGGGCTTAGATAATGGCGGGAATGGGTTAGGCGCGCCGGGTGAGATGAAAACACCAATGGTGATTGCCCGGCGACGTGTGCGCAGGCGTACAACCTTCTGCTCTGTGTTGCAAACTTTTCGTGATCGACCTGTGGCTGAGCAGATTGAAACTGCTGAAGTATCTCCATCGCGCAGAGCCCGAGGCGTAACTTTGACACGTGGAAAGATCAAGCGTACGCTTATTTCCGCTTATTTGCCCGGTGCAGTCACCTGGGAAGATATTGAATTTGAGGGCAAAGCGCTCTTTGCAGAGACGGGTAGACGTACGCGTGTGGTATTGGTTGAGGGGACGCGGTTGAGTTGGGAAGACCGCACCTGGGCACTGAGCCGACCGGGTTCTATTCAAGTAGAATTTGTAGAAAATGGAATCCGAACGATGAGTTTGAACGAGATTGATGTCGAAGTTGAAGTGGAAGGGCGTGTTGTGGTTTTAAATCCGGGTCAGCGGTGGGTCATAAGATTTGAATAGAAAGCTTACAACTTAAAATTGGTATCTGTGGTGTTATTATGAAGCGTGTGATCAAACCCGAAGGTGCTTGCAACATTGAAATAGAAGATGTGTCACTGCCGGAGATTCGGGAAAGCGAAGTGTTGATAAGGACAAGTCGCACCCTGATCAGCAGGGGGTCTGAGATCTGGCGTCGGTATGTGCGCGAAGAAGCGATTGATCCAAAGATCATGGGTTATTCGCTTGCCGGTACCATTGTGCAGGTAGGTTCACGGGTTGATGATTTTTCAATGGGCGAACGCGTAGCAGCCCTGGCGCCGCATGCTGAGTTTGTGGCTGTAGAGGTTGTCCATGCGCGAAACAAACCTTCGGTGGTTTCACTGCCAGATTCTGTTTCTGATGAAGCGGCAACTTTTTGGCCACTGGCGACAAGTTCGGTGATGTGGATGCAGGAGACACAGGCAAGTTCAGACGATACAATGGCCATGTTGGGGCAGGGCCTCGTGGGCAGTGGGTGTATGCAGGTGGCCAAACAGATGCTCAATTGTCGCGTAATTGCTGTGGATGCGTTGCAATTGCGGTGTGAGTTGGCAAAGAAGTTGGGTGCCGATGCCGTTGTGAATGCGCGTCAAACCGATCCGATTGAGGCTGTGAAGGAATTGACCGGCGGAAAGGGTGCTGATATTGTCGTAGAGGCCGTTGGGGGGCGTGCAGGTGCACAGGCTTTTTTGCAAGCACAGGATATGGTGCGAGGGGGCGGGTTGTTGCAGGTGTTGGGTTTGTATGAAGACGAACCGCTGCCGCTTGATTCGTCAAAGATCCAGGGCAAACGATTGGTGGGTGGTTACTTAGACCGCGAAGGCCGTCCAGGAGGGTCGGATAAGGCCATTCAATTGTTGATGGAAGGAAAGATTCAGACAGAGGCGATGGTGACTCATCATTTTGGTTTTGAAGATGCGGCTGAGGCATTTGATTTGTTGTATACGCGATTGGATGAAACAATGGCTGTTATGTTGGTTTGGAAAGACTGAAGCTGGCATTATAGAGGAGGTCGTAGGCAGAGGTGATTGATTGTCGCTTTTCTGCCTTTTCTTATTTGGAAGGGAGCACTAAGCATGAAGAATGGGTTTTACAAAGGGCATGGGTTGGGCAATGATTATATCGTTATGGATCCTGAAGACCTGACGTTTAAATTGACCTCGAAACGCATTCAAAAGATTTGTGACCGCAACTGGGGTATTGGCAGTGATGGGATTTTGACGCTGGAAGATTCGAAGAAGGCAGATTTTGGGCTGCGAATCTGGAATCCCGATGGAAGTGAGGCCGAGAAATCGGGCAATGGGCTGCGGATTTTTGCGCGGTATTTGTATGCAACACGTAAAACGCGCAAGAAATCGTTTACGGTTGATACTCCCGGAGGATTGGTTCATATCGATTTGCATGTTGATAAATACGGCGATGCAAGTGCTGCGACTGTAGAGATGGGGCTGGCGACTTTTGCGCCCAATGCTTTGCCGTGTTCGCTTAAGGTGAAGGAGCTGATTGAACGTCCCATTCGTGCAGCAGGTGAAAAGATGCTTTTTACAGGTGTGAGTGTGGGCAATCCGCATTGTGTGGTGTTTAAGGCCAAAGGACAGCAATGGACCCGAGAAGATTTGCTGCGTTTGGGACCCGAGTTGGAGAATCACAGAATTTTTCCAAGGCGAACAAATGTGCAATTGGCTGTGCCAACGGGACCAAAAGAGATTTTCATTTTAATTTGGGAACGGGGTGCTGGTGAGACGCAGGCATCGGGTTCGTCGTCGTGTGCAGCGGCAAGTGCTGCGGTGCGGTTGGGGTTGGTGAAAACACCTGTAACTGTAAAAGCGCCCGGTGGTACTTTGAAGATTGATGTGGATGAAAATTATGATTTGACTATGGCAGGGCCAGTGGCCGAAGTGGGGCGAGGTGCTTTGAGTTCGTCGTTTGCACGAGAGTTGGGCGGACGGTAGTTTATGGTACGCACGCGCCGAATTCGGCAGGAATTGCGCGGAGTATGGGTTCAAAAGCTCGCGCTTTGGTGGACGCATTATAACGGGCTCTATTTGGATGGGGTGATGCGCCCGCCTGTGATTCGGTTGGGAAGTGGAAAAAAAACGCTGGGTAGTTGGGCGTCCGAACGGCGAATTATAACCATTGCCGAAGTGCACGTTGGGCGCGATCCATGGCTTGCTGTGCTGGATACACTGCGTCATGAAATGGCGCATCAATATGTGGGTGAAGTTCTGCAGGTTCAGAATGAAGGGTCTCATGGCACAGCATTTAAGTCGGCATGCGAAAAATTACGGTGTGTGCCCAAAGCTCGTGCGTCTGATGATGATCTAAGTGTGGTAGAGAGTGTAGATGATCGCATTTTGCGTTTGTTGCAAAAAGTGCTGTCGTTGGCTGATAGTCCCAATGAGAATGAAGCGCAAGCTGCAATGCAGAAAGCGCATCAGTTGCTTTTAAAGTACAATATTGACCTGGTAAAGCTCAATCAAAACCGCCGGTTTGAAGTTCGGAGTTTAGGCAAAGTGAAGGGACGGCATACGTCTGCAGAACTTTGGCTGGCTTCGCTTTTGAACCGGTTCTTTTTTGTAGAGACGTTGTGGGTGCAGAGTTATGATGCTTTTAGAGATCAGTTGGGTACCGAGTTGCAGGTTTACGGTACGGTCGAAAATTTGGATATGGCAGTTTATGTGTACGATTATCTCTCACATTTGTTGGATGGGCTTTGGGGTGATTATAAACGGGATAAAGGGATTCAGGGAAATCGAGAACGTCAGCGGTATTTTGCAGGGGTGTTGGCTGGTTTTTTTCAGAAATTGGAGGCCCAGGAGGAGACGTTAGAAATCTCTCAGGCGCTGGTTTGGAAAGGGGATGCACAATTGCACGCGTTTTATCGGTATGTAAATCCCAATGTGCAGACGCGATATGGTGGTGGGGTGCAAGCGACAGAGGTTTATATGGATGGCGTGAAAGATGGGCAGAGGGTGACGATTCACAAGCCGGTGGGAGAGACGGGAGACGGATTGAGAGGGTTGTTGGAATAGAATTTTAAAATTTGGTCTTGTGGAAGTCCGTTGCGAAGGTGCATAGGTCAACACCAGGGGGCTTCGAGTGAGCTGATGGAAGCTCTATCCGACGACGATGACGCCGTAGCGGAGGAATGTATCGAGGGGTGCAAGTCCCATTTTTGGTTCTTCGCGGATACGTTTGGTGATTTGGGTTTGTCATTCCCGAATGGTTTTGTCGGGAATCCACCCGATCATGCTGGATGAATTTGTAGGCTACGCCTGTGCCCGATAAAGGCGCTTGGGAATGACTGTGTCATAAATGATCTTCTCTTGTTTTATGCTACCCGATATTTTTCTACTGTATCTTGATTGATTGTTACGCCAAGGCCGGGGGCGTCGGGAACGTGGACAAAACCACTGTCGTCGATGTTGAATTTTTCTTGGGTGAGGTCGTGGCGTAGGGGGGAGTCGGCCATGCAGTATTCGAATATCTCGCCGTGAGGGACGGAGGCAAGGCCGTGGAGAGATGCGGCGATGGTGATGCCGCTTTTGAAGCTGTGGTTGACGATGCGGCGGTGATGGCGATAGGCCATGCGGCCTGCTTCGACAAAGGTGGAGATGCCGCAGCGACCGGGGTCGGGTTGGATCCAGTCGAGACCGCCTTTTGTGATGAGGTGTTCAAAATCGATATAGCGGGCTTCGGCTTCGCCGGTGGCAATGGGGATGGGGCTTTCATTTGTGAGATTTTTGTATCCGCTTATGTCTTCGGGGTGAAGGGGTTCTTCGAGCCAGAAAGGTTGGTATTCGGCAAATTGATGGGCGCGCTTGAGGGCGGTTTTCCAGTCCCAGACCTGGCCCGCGTCGATGAGAATGTCGATTTGATCGCCTGCACCTTTTCGGGCTTCGCGAATGAGGGCGATGTCTTTTTTTTCATTTTCACCCATAGGACCCCAGCCGAATTTGATGGCGGTGAAGCCCAGGTCTGCGTGCACCCGAGCGAGATCACCTGTTTCTTCGGGGGTACCGCCAAAGAGGATGGAGCAGTAGGCGCGGAAAGATGTTTTGTGGGGGCCTCCTAAAAGTTGGTAAATGGGTTTGTCATTGGCTTTGCCAGCAATATCCCAAAGTGCAATGTTGATGCCTGCCATTGCGTGGGCACCTGCGGCGGTGCGACCGTAATAATTGGCGGCTTCGTCCATTTTTACCATGCAAACATCAATGGCAAGCGGATCTGATCCCTGGAGGGCATTGGCAAGGCCGTTGCAGATTTGATGGGATAGGGGGGCGTCAATGATGGCTTTGACCACAGTAGGGCACGAATCGACCTCGCCCCAGCCGGTGATGTCTTCATCGGTATCGATGCGAATGAGGCAGGTGTCCTGTGTGCCATCGCAATCGGCTGTGACATTGGGCAGACGGAGAACGATGGCGGTGATGTTGGTGATTTTCATGGAAGGCTCCAGTATAAGTGCAATTGGTGATAGCTTACTGAAAGCATTGGTTCTTTAACTACTGATTGTCTTTCTGAAGGAGCTTGCGACTGAAGAAACTCATCACTCTACGTGGTGAGACTCTCCAAGAGTGACAGTTGGCTTGACCGATTGAGATAAACCCATGATACGGCGTGAGATTCAGAGTGTCAAGAAATGGGATTGGAAAACGGGTTGCGCGTTGAGGGGATTCGCCATAGTTTATACGCAAGTAGATCGCTGCTTGTGAAAGGGAGATGTTATGGTTGTTGTTGATTCACTCAAAGAAGTGTATGAAGAACAGGGGTTTGTGACGGGAATCGATGTGTTTTCCGAGAGCGAGATTAATGGCTTTCGAACGTCTTTTGATGCGCTTGAAGCGCGTGAAGGCAAAGAGAAGTGTCAGGTTGGTTTGCAGGCGCGGCATTTTGACGAAGAATTCATCTGGCAGCTCGCTACAGATAGGCGCATTTTAGATGTGATGCAGGCAGTGATGGGTGACGATTTGATGTTGTTGTCTACACATTTTTTTTGCAAATATCCCGATCCAGAATCCACCGCCTTTGTGGCGTGGCATCAAGATATTACGTATTGGGGCCTTGAGCCTCCTGTTGCACATACGGCGTGGATTGCAATTGATGATGCGGATGTGGAAAATGGGTGTATGCGATTTATCCCCGGATCGCATAAAAATGGGATTGCCGTGCACGATAAGTCTTCGCGTGAAGGCAACTTGCTGAGTATTAATCAGGAAATTCCGGATGAATATGTTGATGATAGTCAGGCGGTTGATATTGTGTTGAAAGCCGGGCAAATGTCTGTTCACGATGGGCAGTTGTTTCATGCGAGCAATCCCAATCGGTCTGATCGTCGCCGGTGTGGACTTACGGTTCGTTATATTCCACCGGGAGTTAAGCAGGTCACTTTGAATTCAGTCAAGCAGGCCTGGCAGCCTATTGTGTTGCGAGGGGAAGATCGATTTGGGTATTTTGAGGAGACGGAGATGCCATTTCCAATCTCCCTGTAAGTTCCCTTTGGAAAAGGACGATGGCTTTGGCTGAGGAAAAATAGAATGCGGTGTCGAAAACCGGTGTCACTCTGAGCCCTTCGACAAGCTCAGGATAAACTCCGCGAAGAGTCTCATCACTAAGAGCGATGAGTTTCTTCAGTCGCAGGCTCCCGCAGAAAGACTACATGCGTTCAAATGGCTTAAGTTTTCAACATAAACACAGATTTTAGAATCAGGTCGGTATTTGAGAATACCGACCTTGATGCTTGCATGGGGTGATAAGCGATGTTTGAATGGGAATCTACAGTGCCGGAAGATGTGGGGATGAACGGTTATCAATTGAATGCTATGCGCGATGGGTTGGCGGAGCGTCAGACGCGTGGTTTGTTTGTGGTTCGGAATGATCAGGTTGTGATGGAATGGTATGCTGATGGTCATGCGGCTGATAAGCGTCATAGCACGGCATCGCTCGCCAAGGCCATTGTCGGGGGTACTTCTTTAATGCTGGCGCTTGCCGATGGGCTGATGAATGCAGATGATCGGGTATGTGATTATGTGCCGCAATGGCGGGACGATTCGGTGCGATCAAAAATTACGGTTCGACATTTGGCCACGCATTCTTCAGGAGTAGAAGACGCCGAGTTGAGTAAAACGGATCGCAAACGGGCGGAGGCTGAAGGGCGTGTGGCATCGGCTGATCACATGGAATTGCCAGGATGGAAAGGGGCGTTTTGGCGCAAGGAGCCAGATCCGTTTACATTGTCGCGTGATGATGCGCCGATTATTTTTGAACCGGGTACGCAATATGGCTATAGCAATCCGGGGATGGCGATGCTGTCGTATTGTGTGACGGCGAGTTTGAGAGGTTCTGCACAAAAGGATGTGCGGTCGTTTTTGAAAAAACGGATTATGGAACTGATAGGTGTGGATGATGAGGAATGGTCGTGTGGTTATGGGCAAACGTATGAGGTGGATGGGTTGCCTCTGGTGGCAAACTGGGGAGGCGGATCGTATACCTCTCGGGCTGTAGCGCGCATTGGGCGATTGATGCTTCGGCGAGGTGATTGGGACGGTGTTCAGCTTGTGCCGCCCGAACATGTGGATCACGTGGTTGCTTATGCCGGGACACCATTGCCAGGTCGTCCGCCTGAGAATCCACAACCCGGTTCGGGGTTGGGATGGTGGACAAATTACGATGGGGTGTGGCCCAATGTGCCAAAAGATGCTTATGGTGGAGCAGGCGCTGGCAACCAGCATTTACTGGTGATTCCGAGTTTGGATTTGATTGTGGTGCGCAATGGGGGTATGTTGGGTAAAGAGAGTTGGGGGGAAGGGTTTTGGGGTGGTGCAGAGAAGTATATTTTTAACCCGCTGGTTGAGGCGGTTGTGCAATAGTTTTAAATCACACTGTTTGAGGAGTAGATATGGCTAAAAGGAAAGTGTTGATTACGGGAGGAACGGGTTATGTGGCGGGGCGGATGTTGCCTGCGCTGCAGGAACGGTATGACCTGACGATTCTGGATGTGAAGACGACGAATCGAGATGGGGAGGAAATGGAAGGTGTTGTGATTGCGGATTTGACGAATAAGGATCGCAACGCGTATCGGGAGCATTTTGCCGGGCAAGATGCGATTATTCATTGTGGGTTTATGCGAGCCAAAGATCCGGCAGATCGTTTTTTTTCAGAGATGAATAATATCGATATGGCACACAATGTGTATCAAACGTGTGTGGAGGAAAATGTTCGTCGGGCTGTCATTATCAGTTCCAATCATGCGGCAGATTATTATGAGAACTTGATTTGGGCGGGAAAGCAGGAATTTGTGATGCCCGAAATGTATCCGCTGTCAGATAATTTTTACGGGTGGGCAAAAGCACAGTATGAATTGCTTGGGTTTACATTTGCGGCTGGATTGATGAATGACGGGAAACGGCAAGAGAATGTGCAGATTCGAATTGGTGGTCCGAGAGAAACAGATATAGATCGGGCCAAAGCCAGCAATTTAGGACGGATGCACAGGGGATTGGGGGCATATTTAAGTGTTCGCGATCAGGTACAATTGATTGTGAAGAGCATTGAGACTGAGAATATCGAAAACGAACATGGTATTCCATTCCAGATTTTTTATGGCATTAGCGGTAATTCGCACAATTTCTGGACGATTTCGAATGCGCGGAAGAAAATCGGATATGAGCCAGAAGACAACAGTCAGGTAAAGTTTGCGGAAAAAGTGTCGGACGTGTTGCTGGAGGCGCGGGAGAGTTATTCGGAGGAAAAATAGCTTTAAGTATTGGTGGTTGGTGATCACGTTGGAAGGGGCAGGACGTGTGGGATTTGTTTTAGGTCTTGACCTAACCCCCGGCTCCTTCCCTGGAAGGGAAGGGGAGACAATCTGTGATTACCTTTTGGGATGTTAATAAGCGATTGAAGTGAAAACAGACTGCAGATTGGAAAATAATATGGCAAAGAAAAAGGTCGTTCTAACAGGTGCATCGGGTTATGTTTCTGGGCGTATGTTGCCGGCATTGCGGGAGAAGTATGATTTGACGTTGTTGGATGTGAAGACGACGAATCGGGATGGGGAGGAGATTGAAGGTATTCAGATTGTCGATTTGGAAAATGTGGATCGGGATACGTATCGCGAACATTTTCGAGGCGCTGATGCAGTGGTACACAGTGGGTTTAAGGGAACGGTGGATTGGGGGCATAAGGATTATTGGAAAGAGTCGGACAATGTTCGGATGTGTTATAATGTGTATCAGACGTGTGTGGAAGAAGGTGTGAAGCGAATTGTGGTGATGAGTTCTAATCATGCATGTGATTTTTATGAGCGGTTGATCTGGTCTGATCGGTTGGATTTTGCAACGACTGAGATGTTGCCCCTGTCTGACAATTTCTATGGCTGGGCGAAATCGACATACGAACATCTGGCATTTGTTTTTGCAAGTGGGAATATCAATGACGGCAAGCAGTTAGAGAGTGTGCACATTCGGATTGGTGGGCCCCGAGAGAGTATTATGGACGGGCAATCGGCAGATGATTTGAAGAAGATGCACAGGGAGTTGGGCGCTTATTTGAGTGCGCGAGATTTGTCGCAATTGGTGATTAAAAGTCTTGAGACTGAAAACATCGAAGATGAAAATGGTGTTCCATTCCAGGTATTTTTTGGTATTAGTGGGAACACACATCGGTTCTGGAACATTGACAATGCACGGCGCGTTGTAGGGTATGTGCCCAAAGATGACAGTCAGGTTCGGTTTGCGGGTGAGATTTCCGAAATTATTCAGGAAGCTCAAAAAAGTTATTCAGAGGAATAGGCATGAAAATTACAGGGTTTGAGACGATTCCGATTCAGGGACGGGCGATGATTTTGAAGATGTTTACGGATGAGGGATTGATCGGGTATGGTGAGCCGATGAATTATGAGCATTGGCGGGTGGTGGCTCAGGCGGTGGATGATATGGCAGAATATTTTGTGGGGAAAGATCCGCTGAATATTGAAGACCATTGGCAGGCGATGTATCGCTCCAGTTATAGCCGGAGTATGCCGGTTTTGATTGGGGCGCTAAGTGGGATTGAGATGGCGATGTGGGATGTGTTTGGCAAGGTGGTAGGGATGCCGGTGTGGAAGCTGTTGGGAGGGAAGGTTCGGGATCGGATACGGGTTTATACGGGTACGGGGGGAACAACGCCTGAAGAGTGTGCTGAAAGGGCGAGCCAAAGCGTGGCAGAAGGTTTTCGGGCCGTGAAGATGGGCGCATCGCCGCGTCCTGTGCGATTTGTGGATACACCTAAGAGTATTGATTTTATGGTGTCGCGGGTAGCTGCTGTGCGCGAAGCTGTGGGGGATGAGGTCGATATTGCGGTGGATTTGCATCGCAGATTGAGTCCGACAATGGCAGCGA
>Ga0187827_10009471_pt1 | contig 10315 bp, 7 predicted proteins | sample ETNtaG_39_FD_167969 | JGI IMG/M metagenome (GOLD analysis project Ga0187827, IMG submission 167969) | Marine microbial and viral communities from oxygen minimum zone, Eastern Pacific Ocean - ETNP2014_SV_150_PacBio MetaG (Illumina Assembly) | ecosystem: Environmental > Aquatic > Marine > Hypoxic... | reverse complement strand
GCACGAGCACTAGGGAAAGGCCGAAAATCATTGCAAACGGAATTTATGTGCGCCAAGGTTGTTGATTCCAATAGTCTTGGCTCAAATTGCCTCCGCGATCTTCTTTTTTCAATTACCTGATACCAGCCTGAAACCGGGATTTTCATTTTTTACGTCCAAATGTTAAGCTATTCATAATAGCCATTACAAAGATTAGGAAATTCATCTTTTTCACCATAGCTAGCAGTTACCCATATCCGCTCTAATCGAAGACGTTCTGATTCAGTAAAATACCCCATTGGGCATAGCCAGTCCCAGTAATAATTGGTTATAACTCCCTCTGGACTAGCTACTCTCCCTGTGTTTTCGAACACTTTACCAAATCCCCAGTGAATCATTCTCCATGTACTAGATGGTATTGGCTGAGGGTATCCCAAAATCATCCCCGCAACCAGTTCATCGCCAATTTGTAAATTGGGGTTAAAACTAGACAAATCAACCACTTCGTACATAACTCCAAAGTTACCAGTAACAACTGTTATGATATCTATCGTATCGCCATCAACTGGACTAACTTCGGTAATCATATCCCCAACTACCCCATCTAGTGAAACTATTATCTCAGCTTCTTTATATGACCATTGAAAATCAATTCCTGGATGACCCTTAGGAGGAGGGTGATTGACAGTTTCTCCCATTGGCATTATACCTTCGGGTTCATGATTATCTTTGAATGGAAGTTTAAGTTCAATTGTTTGCTCAGTAGTTTCTGGTTGAAGCTTATATGATTGCGCTGGTGGCAACTCAGTCGTACAACTAAGAATGCTTAGCAAAAGTGTTAAAGTAACGCCAATAATTAGAGTAAACCTTCGCACTCCACCTCCACTATGCGCATATTATATCATAATTCCCCATGTATTAATTATTAATATTCAATATTGCTCCTTTTACATATTCATCTGAATTATCTATAGCAAAGTCTATTTTGCTTGTTATCTCACGTTATCCGCAAATCAGCTAAGCTTGTATTGATCCTTTAGCTTAGTTATTTTGAGTGACAGGTCGTCATGAGCATGTTTGACTGCGAGCAAGGCCCTCCGGATCTCATCATCAGGGGGATGTAGGTCTTCTTTATCGAGAGTTCGAACCAATTGTTCCAGTGGATGGTAGCCGCTGGTAATAATATTAGAATTACCTTTGACAGGCAGAGTGACAAATATTTCCCTAAAGGCGCGCTCGTATGTCTGGTAACGCTCGTATTGACCAACTCCTGAGGTTAGAAATTCGGTAACTCTAACTTAAGAAGCGGTATCCTTTTTGGGGGCAGGCCACCCCTCTCTAAACTTCTGCCGCTGTGCCTCGCTACAGCTTCCGCAATTCGAGATACTACTGAGTAGGATATATGTCATTGGCGATTGCGCCATAGATCTTCAACACATGCTTGAAAAAAGATTACGGTCTAATCACAAAAACGGTCAATGATTTAGGACCATGTGCGCCAATAACGAGGCATTGCTCGATATCAGCCGTTTTTGAAGGTCCGGATATAAAATATCCGCTCTTTAGTTTTTTGAAATCAATCAGCTCGTAGGCCTTCTCCATATCCGGAACGATCTTTCCTGAATCAATAATGAGGACCATATTTTCAGAGAGGAAGAGTACGCTGCGATATTTTAACGAGTCTGCATCTACCCAAACCGCCGCGTTTTCTCCAACGCCGAATTCCCCGCGTACAATAGCGAGATCAACATTTCTAAGATCGTGACCCTTTTCAACTGAGTTGATGTCAACGCTCTCTTTGCCTAGCTCTTTCGGGCAGACGCAGATATTCCTCGCTGATTTATAAATATCTAAGGTCACCAGGTGGTTCTTGAATTCAGCATAACTCTTGATAAAAAAGCACTCGCCGCCGACATTTTCTAAAATGCTTTTAAAGCTTTCACTGGGATTCTTTATCCCACCGTGAGGATGAGAATATTGAGGATAACTCGCATCTTCTTCTATCATCACAGATTGGAGATTTCCCAATACCATTTCTTTATTATCCATGGTCCGCCTCATTCATTACTCGCTCATTATAAACTTTACGAAAACTCTTCGCTGGTATATCGGGAAGGTCCCGTGTCCTTCCCCATATCGTGATGAAGTTACATATGGGCTTTGGTAATATACGGAATATCATACGTGCAAGGTTTCCTACCAAGGCAAGCAATACGGCATTCCCTAAAACAATTGTCGCCATCACCATAGCACTCTTCTTAACAAAGCCGAGATTCCCTGATACATCAACTTCTGCTTTCCACTCCAGGATTTGATCGTGTAAGTTAACTTTCACAGGACAGACATCCGTGCAGGAACCGCAGTGGGTACAGGCGGAGGGAAGGCTTTTGTATTTCTTTATTCCCCTGTGCGGGGCGAGAACAGTCCCGATAGGTCCGGGGATAACATAGTTATAACTGTATCCTCCCGATCTCCGGTAAACCGGGCAGGTATTCATACACGCACCGCATCGGATGCAGAATAGTGCCTTACGAAACTTCTCCTGCTTAAGGATATCACTTCGCCCATTATCAACCATGACAACATGCATCTCCTGCCCCGGCTGTGGTCCTAATAAATGAGACGTATATGTGCTGATTGGTTGCCCCGTTGCTGACCTTGCAAGGAGACGTGTGAAAACAGACAAATCCCTCGAATAGGGAAGTAACTTCTCTATTCCCATGCATGCTATGTAGAGAGGCGGCAGCGAATTCCCTAAATCCGCATTCCCTTCGTTCGTAACAATCGTAATACCGCCTGTTTCTGCAATTGCGAAGTTGACACCGGAAATCCCTGCTTCGCTTGCCAGAAATATTTCGCGCAGATGTGCTCTTGCCGCGTTCGCAAGATAGGTGGGATCCGACGCGCCTTTTTCCGTACCAAGGTATTTATGGAAAAGTTTACCGACCTCCTCTTTCTTTCTGTGTATCGCGGGAAGGACCATGTGACTCGGCGGTTCTCCCAGAAGCTGTACTATACGTTCACCAAGATCCGTATCGATGATTTCAATCCCGTTCTTTTGGAGGACATGGTTGAGGCCGCACTCTTCAGTGAGCATCGATTTGCTCTTAACAACGCGGGAAACATTCCGTTCTTTAAGGATTTTCAGAACAATGCTGTTATGCTCACTCCCATCAAAGGCGTAGTGAACATGAACGCCTCTTGCACGAGCGTTTTCCTCAAACTGTTCCAGATAGCGTGGGAGATTTGCAAGAGTGTGCCTCTTTATCTTGTGTGCCGTTTCTCTCAGGCTCTCCCAATCAGGAACGCTCTTACTCGCGTTATCCCTCTTTTCACGAAGGAACCAAAGCGATTGGTCATGCCAACGTGCACGTTCTTCATCCTTTAAGAATTCGGCTGCCTTTTTTGCGTGGTTACTCATGATATCGCACATGCAATAATTTCGGCAATATGCATGACCCTTAAATTCTTCTTGTTACGTTTTATGAGACCTTCAATGTGCATGAGGCAGCTTGCGTCGTAACCTGTGATAATTTCTGCACCAGCCTGCTGGTGGTCTCTAAGACGATCCATTCCCATGAAACTACTTACCGCCTCCTCAAAAATGGAGAATGTACCGCCGAAGCCACAGCACTCATCGGGCCTGCTCAGTGAAATAATCTCTATCCCGTCCAGAGATTGGAGGAGGGCCCTTACCTTGGAGCCTTTCTTCTCGTTCAACTCGCTTGATGTTCCAAGGCGAAGACCCCGTAGTCCAGTGCAGCTCTGATGGAACCCCACTTTATGAGGGAACCTACCGTCCAGTCTCTCGACCTTCAATATGTTAGTGATGAACTCGGAAAGTTCAAAAATATGGGATTGAAGCCGGGCAAATTCGGGATCGTTTTGGGTAAAATTACCATATTCATGCCTAACCATATGGACACAGCTTGCCGAAGGAGCAACGACGTACTCAAACCCCCTAAAATGCGTGTAAAACTTTTTTGCCAGTTTCTCCGACTCCTTGAAGCACCCGGAATTGAACACGGGCTGCCCGCAACACGTCTGGTTTCTAGGGTAAACCGGAGTAACTCCGAGACTCTCAAGAACAGCCACTGAAGCCATCCCTATTTGAGGATACAGCTGATCGATATAGCATGGAATGAAAAGCCCTACTTCCATAAAGTCCTTTCTAACTGTACTAAATTAATTTCTCTGTACACCTGTCCACAAGATAAACGATGGACTGATATGGAATTCTTCCATGGTGTGAGAGACCTATCTCGCAAGTGCGATTGCTTGAGTATCCTGAATGGCACTCAGCCGGCAGCGAAGGTTCCAATGCTGATAGCGCGGACTCGTTCAGCTCTGGAAAGAAAAATCCTCTGTCGCCAGCGAAGCCACAGCATTCCACGTGCAGTGGGAATATTGGTTTTTCCACACAGGCACCAGCAAGAACCCTAAACTTGTCATCTAGCTTCATTAGTCTGGCACTGCACGGAACGTGTACTGCCACGGTTTCGTCAATTTTATTATATTTCATCCTGTCATGAAGAAACGTATGAATAAATTCCACCGGGTCGTACAGTCTAAGATCGGACTTAAAAGATCTTTTCATCCGATAAAGACAAGTACTAGTATCACAAAGCACTGGATATTTCCCACCATCACTTCGTTTGGCAAGCTCCTTTTCAAGCTCACTGGACTTCTGGTCTGCCTGTTCGAAGAAGCCTTTACTTTCAAAGGGCATTCCGCAGCAGAGTTTTCCCATCTCTTTAGGGAAGATCACATCGTATCCTGACTTATCGAGGATTGACAGCATGGCTTCGACAACCTGTCTCTGGTCTCCATCGCTCTTTGCCGGTCCCATAGTCCTGACAACACAGCTAGGGAAATAAACCACCTTTAGAGCTTTTCCGCTCACAATATCACTGAAGGCATTAGCCGTAACACCTTTAGGCATAGATGGATTCCACTTTGGTAATTTATGTAGTGCTAAAGCCCGTAGCCCACTCGCGATTAAGTTCATTGCTGAGGTTCCGAGAAGTGAGTGTGCCAGACCAATCGCTTTAAGCCCAACCCCTAACGCTTTGATCACAATGAAAAAATAATCTGCTGCGCACTGGGCGATAATGGAGTTGACTTTACCTTTATTCAAGGAGCGCATGTGTTTCGTTAGGTCCCCTACATTGATAGAAAGCGGGCACCTCAAGGAGCATAGACTATCCGTAGCGCAGGTTTGTTCACCAAGATAGCGATAATTTATGTTTAGAAGTTCGACCTTCTTAGTCCTCTCAGTATCCGCGGGAAGTGCCTTAAGAAGTGTAATTTCTCTTTGGACGGCAATGCGCTGCCTTGGTGTTATGGTCAGGTTTCTTGATGGACACCGATTCTCACAATAACCACACTCCGTGCATTTGTCAACAATATTATTCACCAGTGGTATTGGCTTCAAGCCCTCCAAATGAACGCTCTGATTATCATTCAGGATAATTCCAGGGCTAAGAATATTTCTGGGGTCAAATGCTATTTTTATTCTTTTCATTAGCTTGTATACTTCTTCGCCCCACTCCAATTCCACAAAAGGCGCCATATTCCTCCCTGTTCCGTGCTCACCTTTTAATGAGCCATCATATTTCTTCACCACCATATCGCTAACCTTTTCCATGAATTCTCTATACCGCGCAACTTCTTCCGAAGAATTGAAATCCTGCGTGAAGACAAAGTGCAGGTTCCCCTCAAGGGCATGACCGAAGATAATCCCTTCATGGTACCCGTATTTGGACATGAGACTTCGCAACTCAACAGTGGCCTCTGCGAGTTTTTCGATCGAAAAAACTATATCTTCTATTATTACCGCAGTACTAATCTTTCTCGCGCCTCCGACCGCAGGATATAAACCCTTCCTCACGTTCCAAATAGCATCATTCTCTTGTACATCATCGGTAAACGCACTGAGACGCTCTGTTATAACCGATTCTAACGTCCCACTGATTCGCCTTATTTGACTAGCAAGGGAAGCGGCATTCTCTGCTCTTGTCTCAACCAAGAGCGCTGCAGCATTATCTCCTATTGATTTCAGATAATCGGGCATACCATCTTTATTCTCAACTGAACGGAGAGACGCCCTGTCCATTAATTCCACTGCTGATACAGGTTCTTTCTTAAGTATGGCAACCGCCCTGCATGCTTCACCGATATCTGGTAAAATAATTAGTGCACTCGCCTTATGGGCGTGATCAACCACTGTCCCATAAGTTATTTCAGAAATAAATCCTAACGTTCCTTCTGAACCAATCATTAAGTGGCATATGATATCGATAGGATCACTGTAATCTATAAAGGCATTAAGACTGTATCCCATAGTATTCTTAATTCTATATTTTTCCTGTATTCGCTGGCTCAATGAAGCATTGCTATTTATCTCACGCCGAATAGCCTCGATTTCATTGATAAGTTCCATATGCTGCTCTCTGAAAAGAATCTTAGAGTCATGATTTCCCGTATCGAGGATGGCCCCATCAGAGAAAATTACTTTCATACTCTCTACAGTCTTATAACTGTTCTGTGCGATCCCACAGCACATTCCGCTGGCATTGTTTGCTGCAATGCCGCCTATCATGCAGCTGTCGATAGAGGCTGGATCGGGGCCGATCTTTCTAAAATATGGCTTAAGATAATCATTCGCATAGGATCCTATTACACCCGGTCCCAAGGTTATCTTATGACCATCTTCATGAACAGTAAAATTATCCCATGCACCCGCAAGGACAACAAGTACAGAGTCAGTTACGGATTGCCCCGAAAGACTTGTACCTGCGGCCCGAAACGTCACTGGAGTCATGTGTCGGTTCGCACTTGTTAACAGGCCAGATACTTCTTCAGGGGTCCTAATCCTTATAACTATCTTGGGGACAAGCCGATAAACACTTGCGTCTCTGCAGTAAGCGAGTAACCAAAAAAGATCACGGAACAGCCTTGTCTCAGGGATAAACCGGGAAACTTCATGATAGAAGATCTCATAGTTTCCAGGCAAGTCGCAACCACCGCTGTCAAAGATACCGGCGGCATCTTCTGAAATGGCATTCACCCTTTCCCCTCCACTGCGAATATCACAATAACCTCGGTTAGATTCCCTTTAACTTTTTCAGAGTAATATGTCTTATGCAGGTTTTCTGGGGCAGTTTGTCTGGTCAGTTGCCATAGGCTAATGATGGCAGCCACAGTACCAATTGAGGCCATTTCATAATGACACCTAATCCAATTAGTTGCAGAATGATAAATGGGACCACGCCCTTATAGATATGGATAAGTTGTACTTCATTCGGAGCCACTCCTCTAAGGTAGAAGAGCGCGAACCCTACCGGGGGCGTGAGGAACGACGTTTGCAACGCTACAGCGACAAGAACAAGGAACCAAATCAACATAGGTTGGTCTATTACTCCGTAGTCGGGCATCAGAATACTGAGGCCGCCTATAACAGGAGCGAGGAGAGGTAGTATAATCAGGGTTATTTCGATCCAATCAAGGAAAAAGCCTAACAGGAAGACAGCAGCAAGGATGATCAAAATGATGCCATATGAGCCCAATGGAAGCCCAGTGAGTGCTGTTTCTATGAGTTCGTCTCCTCCAAGACCTCTCAATACAAGGGCAAAACAGGTGGCTCCGATGAATATGCCGAAAATATACCCAGTGACTTTGAATGTGTTTCTAACAACGTCTTTCAGCACTGTGAAATTTAGTTTTCTGTTGGTGGCTGCAAGAACAGCTGCACCAAGAGCGCCCACTCCACTGGCTTCCGTAACCGTCGTTATGCCCGCGAAAATAGAGCCGAGAACTGCCAGGATTAGCGCTACTGCTGGGAGCGTCGATTTAAAGGTATCCCACAAAACTCTAATCGAAAGTGGGGGTCTTGTCTCAGAAAGAGGGGCCTTATCAGGCCGGAGGAGGGAGTAAACGAGTATAAAGGTGATATACATGATTCCGAGGATTAAACCGGGGAAAACGGCGCCCATGAACAGGTCGCCTGCGGATACACCAACTTGATCAGCCATAATCACCAGCATGATACTGGGCGGTATAAGGATCCCAAGGGTACCTGCAGCAGCTACAGTGCCGACAGAAAAGGATTTGTCATAGCCCTGCTTTAACATCGTAGGGATTGCTAACAGGCCTAAAAGAACTACTGACGCACCGATGATTCCGGTAGAGGCAGCAAGAATGATGCCAATCATGGTAGTCGTAACGGCAAGTCCTCCATGTACCCTGCCGAACAGGCCTTGCATAGAATGCATCATCTTCTGCGCCATACCTGACCGGTCCAGCATCAGACCCATGAAGATGAACATGGGAATCGCTATCAGGACCCAGTTGTCCATCAATTTATATATCCGGTTGACCACCATTCCCACAAAGGTAAAATTAACGCCAGTCGTCGTACCCAGAGAGAGATCAGACAGAACGCCCACCAGAGTAAAAAGAGCAGCTACCCCCATAAGGACGAATGCAATGGGATACCCCGTGAACAGTATGAGGATAAACGTCACGAACATTGCGATGACAAGGATGTGATTTATGTCCAAAACATCACCATATCACCTGGGACTCCTTACCAGAAATGCTACGGCGCGGATTAGACGGGACACACCAGCTAAACCCAGCAACCCGAAACCAAAGAGAAGAAACGACTTAACAACCCATCGGAATGGAAGGCCCACTACGGAATCAGAGGCTTCGTTGAGCCTGATTGATTCTGCCACAAAAGGCCAACTGTGCACGAGTATGATAATGACCATGGGTATCAGTAAAAATACGGTGCCGAGGAGATCTACAACTTCTTTCCTACGCTCAGGAAACCGTTCATGAAATAGGTCCAAGCGGATGTGCGCATCGTGGGTAGTGCAATAGGAAAGCGCCAGCATAATGACCACGGCATAAAGATGCCATTGCAACTCCTCAAGCACCACTAGCCCCGACGAAAATATGTAGCGGAGAACCACCTGCGTGATTATCACCATGACCAAGACGACGTTGAGCCAAGCTGCAATCTCTCCAATATCTGTTACGACCTTATCCAATACCTTGGAGAGTCTTGGTATATGGCTATTTCCGGTGGCAATATCAGAATTTCCCTGTACCAAACTAAGGTTTCCTTCCTACTTAGTACAATTTCAAAGGTACCATCCCTACCGTCCTTCCCTCAACCGGTGTTCTTGCGAAGGGAAGGACGGTAGGACATGTTTTGTGGTACGTAGTCCAATTAGCCCTGATTACTTGGGCGCTACAGGGCGAGGTAAGTAACCTATGGATGACCAGTACTTATACTCTTGATCAAAAGCTGAGAAGTCTGCCCAGACCTCCGCAAAGAATGGGTCTTCCGCCTTCTTTTCCTCTACCACTTCAAGCCACGCATTCTCATAGGCCGCTAACATCTCATCAGACCAATAGTGGTTTATCACACCATGTTCGTTGACATTCCTCGCTATTTCCGCACCTTCGAGAGCTTCGCCGTGTGCGAATGAATCAGCAACAGATGCCTTGCTAATTACATCGAGCATCATTCTCTGCTGGTCCGTAAGCCCATTCCAGACGTCCTTGTTGATAAGCAACTCAAAAGTGGTGGCCTGCTGATGCCAGCCTGGATAGTAATTATGTTTTACTAGCTTATGAAATCCTAGCCGTTGGTCGACGACAGGAAGTGAAAACTCGGTAGCGTCAATTGCACCCTTCTCCAGGGCGGCGAAAATCTCACCACCTGGCAGCAGGCTGGTTTGCACTCCGAACTTCTGCATAACCTCAGCTCCCAAACCAAAGAAGCGCATTCTCAAACCATCTAAATCACTGACTGACTCGATAGGCTCTGCAAACCAACCCGATGTCTCGGGAGGTATAATGGCAGCAAGCAACACATGCACATTGTAGCCAGCATCGTCATACATCCGCTGATACAAATCCATGCCATTACCGTAGTAGAGCCATGCCAAGTACTCAGCCGCATCAGGCCCAAAAGGAACGGCAGAAAATAATGGTGCAGCAGGTAATTTACCCACCCAATAACCGGCTGTAGCATAACCCGCATTGATCTTCCCCGTAGATACGGCATCGAGGATTTCGTTTACTGCGACAAGCTCCCCTGGTTCATAGATCGTCATTGTGAGGCTGCCGTCACTAATAGTTTCAAGTCTTTCCGAGATGTAAAGGATGCCATCTCCTAGGCTGGGTAAGTGAGTGCCGAAAGCGACAGGCACTTTTAACTCAACTGCTTGTACCGCTGGAGCAGCCGCCGGTTCAGGCGTCGATGCCGCGCAGCCAATTGATCCAAGAAGCACCCCTACAAACAAAACTGATAGAACCTTCT
>Ga0187827_10009470_pt1 | contig 10315 bp, 10 predicted proteins | sample ETNtaG_39_FD_167969 | JGI IMG/M metagenome (GOLD analysis project Ga0187827, IMG submission 167969) | Marine microbial and viral communities from oxygen minimum zone, Eastern Pacific Ocean - ETNP2014_SV_150_PacBio MetaG (Illumina Assembly) | ecosystem: Environmental > Aquatic > Marine > Hypoxic... | reverse complement strand
CCCCGGCCCAGATCCACAACGTCCAGTATCGTGGCAAGAGTGATACCTCTGGGCAGTACGAGTGGCGTGACTGGTTCCAGAAGGGCCGACGCCAGTGGCGGGTGTATCAGGTCAACAACACCGTTGCGCTAGAGTTCATCCCCCCTGGTCCGGCCCCCACCACAGACGACCGACTCCGACTCGTGATTGTCGTCCCACAAACCGCCGTCACGACACACAACCAGTCTATTACCCTCGCCAACCCCACCTGGGCCGCTGCCGCGACTGTCTTGATGATGGCGCGTTCTCTCGCCAACCGGAACAATCCGGACGACATCTGGCTGAAGTACGCTCGTGACGCAGAGAAGATCTACAACGATCTCCGTCGTCAAGAACTTGGCGAACTGGCCTATCGATCCTACGGGCGATCCAACACCCGTAGTGGTGGGGCTTCGGTCGGTGGTCGGGCAGGACGCGGAGGACGCCATCTCGGTGCAACGCTTGGGGGTAGAATCTAATGGTCTCGATTGAGATGGTCGGCCAGGGCGGCGCGGATAACTGGCCCCAGGATGGTGGGGGACCAGGAGGCCAGCTGCACGCGACAGAGGTTTTCAATATCCTCCTCGCGCTCAACGGGTACGGGGTGGACGGTTACACCTTGACGATGACCGTGACCGACGCAAACCGGCTCGTCACCATCCCTGCCTTCGAAGCGAGCGTTCCGGACGGCTCCGGTAACGCCACCAAAATCACATACGCAGGCGGCAACGCCACAATCACTGCTGCACACGCCACACTCCCGCGTGTCGATATCGTCACGTTGGATACCAACGGGACACTCGCGGTGACAGCCGGGACAGCGACCGCAGAGACCGGTGATGTGCAAGAGGCTCCAATGCCTGCGCTCGCTGCGGACGAGATCCTACTTGCCAAAGTCAAAGTCCCTGCGGCCCAGACCAACGTCCTCTCCGACGATGTGTTCGGTCGGTCCATCAACGTGTCCAACTCTCTCCAGGGGGGCGTCCCGGTTCACCAACTCATTGGTCCGGGTCCTGTTGCGATGACAGCATATGATTATCAGCGTCTTGTCCCGATCTGGAAAGACACAACCGGCGTAATCACACATGCGGCGATGCTTGTGGTTCTCAGTGCCAGCACCGTTGCGGTTGTCGAATACCGACTCGAAGGAAACGACTGGGTACATGACGGTGTACTCGGTCGTGACGCCGAAGTTACGCTCAACTTCACTGCGACTACTCTCGGCCAGATCAATGGCTTCGGGATCGATAGTCCGGGCACCTCCTCCAACCGTATTCTCTTTGTCGCAGGTAATAACTCAGCAGGGACAGACACCTTTGAGGTTGACTCAATCGATCTCAACGATGGCGAAGGGCTTACTGCTACGGCTGTTACCATCTCCGGAGCAAACCAACCCACTGATACTAACAACATGGCAACAGTCAGTTGTGCCGCCACAGTCACCTCACTCTTGACGATCTTCGAGGACGACGGCCATACCGCCGTAATCAGCGGAACAGAGGGAGGATTCACCTTTACCTATACCGCTGCCAAAGTTGCTGCAATTGATACCAGCATCGATGTCAATGGCACTCCAGGCAATGTCGTAGAGGAATCACTTTACGTTATCGGTACGCAGGTTCTCCTCTTTCGTGGAAACAGTTCCGGAACAATCGCGGATTGCTCCATGTGGGAGATGTCAACAGCATTCGTACTCACGACCGAGTTCCTGGATGCCAGTGTAGGTTTTGGTACAGGTACACTCGTGCAGCAACCATCGCAACTCTTCCCTATTGGAGGGAAGTTTGCTCTATCGACTCCGGTCATGCCTATGGCAGGTTATGTTACTCGTGCAAGCCGGATCATCAGCACCTTCCCACTCGACAATCTCGTAGGAAATAGCTAACTATGCCACACTACTATTTAGAACGTCGTCAGGTCCGTCTCAATCACTTTGGCGTGGAGCGTGGGGATCACACAAACGCGGAATACCTCTTGTCGCAAAAAGCACGTCCGGTGGGGATGGACGGCGACGGAACAGCCAAGAACTCTGAGAATCGACTCTGGGAGTCCGATAACCCAATCCCCGTTGATCACTTCGTCGGTGTGACTGAAATCGCTGAAGCTCTGTTCACACAGCTGATCGACATCAGAGAGTCTACCAAACCCAGCCATACCCAACCCGACCAGATAGAACCTCCGATTACCCCGGACGAAATCGCCCAACTCCGCGCACTGATTCCAGGACGGTAATCGAACTACAATGGTGATCTTCGGTGGCAGTGCTGATGCCAACACCTTCATCCTCGACGATAATTCCTACACACTCGTCGAAGTCAAAGGCACGCGTCAGTGGCTCGTTGACATGATCCCGAACTCCGTTGAGGTTCGCGTCCCACTCCAACTCTACGGCGGGTTCGGGGCCTCGTACCGTTTCACGAACGTCGATACCCCGACCGATCCCACTCACCACGAGTACAGCGAAAATATGTTCGTGGGGCACGCTGGGGAAATTACCCCTGCTCAACGCATTACCTATCTTGACCTCTCAACCCTCGGTGCGAGAAGCGCGGGGTTTCAGATGGGTGGAACAGCCGACGGGAGACTCGGTGGTGGTCTCGGTTGGCTCGGTGGTGGCATCCCCCTCGCCACACCGGAATCTATCCGCCTGTTCGGTGATTACCTTTATAGTTCAGGCGCTTCCCACACTCACGTCATTGATCCAGCTGCTTCCACCCCCGACCTCAAAGAAACCAAGTACCACGGCAACGCCGCCAAAGCCCGCTCCTCTGACATCTACAACTCAGCACTCTACGTGGCACTCGGTCAAGGAAAAGTCGCGGTTCGCGCCAATCAACCCTGGAGCACGGAACAGACCACAGACTGGGAAAACCTCGACGCCTCTTCCGATGTCCTAATGAACGTCTTCCAACGTGGGAAGGCTGGGCGTCTGTACTCCGCAGGTGGCGCAAACGGCGACCTCTTGTTTGTGGTCAATCCCGGCGACGATCCCGATACACTCGCCTCTTATGTTCCATCCGCAGGCGAGCCGGTCGGTGACGCGACCCACCCGATCACTGCCCTCAATGAACTCAATCGCGCGATCGTCAGTGCCAAAGAGGACAACCTCTTGTTCCTCGACCCAGACGCAGGGTTCTACTCACGACCAATCCTCCCAGAAATCGCAGGATATCCGAGCGAGTTCTCTGGGCGAGGGATGTTTGCGGCTGGGACGACTCTCTTCTTGGGTACGAAGTTCGGATACTGGATGCTGCAAGAAGGCCGTACCCCGATTCAAGTCGGTCCTGAACTTCTCACGTACAACAAGTCCCCGTACATCGACCCGCAGTGGGGTAAAGGGGTGTCGGTCGGCCTCCATGCTTACATCCCGGCATACTTCCCAAGCAGTGGTGACTCCGTAATCTTCGTCGTCCGGCGTCGCCAACCCGGTGAACCTGGTACCGGTCCCCTCATCTGGAACGAATACCTCTTCCTCGAAAACCGCGAATGTCGCGTAGTATCGTTCTGGCCTGGTACAAGTTCTGTCAACCCGCGATTGTTCTTTGGGGCTGGATCATCCGTCGCCGATGGGAACGTCGAGCAGGTTGGCTGGATTCAGTTCTCCAAAAGCGGCTTGCCGGATCACCCCAATGACTCAGGCAACAAGCCTACCCTCTCTGCAACAATCTATGGTCCAGCCGACGATCTTGGAGCGCCAGGAATCACGGATGAACTCAAACGGATTGAACTACCAAGGGTTCGAGGAGTCGATAGCAGTAACTACTTCGTGGTTTCTGTTAGTGCAGACTACGGGAGCAGCTACACGGACCTAGTTCAAGCGAATGACGGTACCGCAAACGATGAGCGGGTGGTTAGTACAGGCTTCCGTCAGGTATTCCCACCGATAAGCACACCGATCGCAAACGAATCTCTCAAGGTCAAGATCGCAGCAACGCAGGCATCGGCGGCGACCGACTATGCCGCGATCCAGGGTATCCCTACTGTTGTCCTCCGGCGGCAGCTACAAGCTACACAACAAATCACCGCCCTGATCAAAGCTGAAGAAAGCCCAAGCCGCACACTCGAAGACATCCAGTCCAACCTCCAAGCCCTCGTCGACGGGAATAAAATCCAAGTCCGGGATGCCCCAGGCGACAGCACCTTTTGGGCGGAGGTCAATTCAGTCCGGATCATTGAACTCGAAAATCGCAATCCTGACAGCATGGACGACATCCGCGCGGTTCAACTCATTATGACTGAGGTGAGTGTCGATGCCTAATCTCGAAGAACGAGTAACCGTACTCGAACAACAAGTCCAGATGCTAGAGCCGGATCGACTACGATCTGATATAAACGAAGCGCAAGATTTTATCGCAGAACTTCGGGCACAAGACGCAGGAGAGATATCACTTCGGACAGAGTACACCATTGCGAACACCAAAGCGCGGCTCCCAACAGCTGGAGTATTCAACGGCGCAGAGGCGTGGTGCTCAGATGGCAGAAAAGTGGGAGAAGGTGCGAGTAGCGGGACTGGCGTTCCTGTGTATTTTGACGAATCCGGTGGGGTCTGGATGTCCTATCGGACAGACGCAGAAGTCACAGTATAGAAACGAAATACACACCCAATGGAAGACACAGCTATCGGACTCACCACAGGCTCAGGAGTGACACTTGGTATCCTGATTGCGTTCTTTCGGATGTGGGCTGGAGACTGGCCGGTCCCACGAAACGGCTCCGCGATGCATTCACGCATCGCCCGGATCGAGGACTCCATCAGGAGTATCGAGACCCGGCTTCGGTCCGGGGATGATCTCTTCGCCGAGTTCCGGGATGCACTGCAACAGACCCAAGTGCTTGTTGCACGACTGGACGAGCGGTCCAAGAAGGACTAGCGGCTGCGGTCTGGCCGGTCTGACTGGGCTGTGTGGGTGAGTCTTCCTTTTGATCTGCGGTCTGGGGAAGGTGCCGCCTCACCCACACACTCCAGCCAGTATGCAAGGCTAGTATCCGCATCAGCCGAGTCGTATCCTCTCTATTGCCCGCTCGACCTGCATCAGTTTCTTCCAAATGCCTTGGTGGGTGATCTCGTCCTCCTTGGGGAGTGTAGGATCATCCACCATCGGTACCTGGTCCGGGGTCGTGGGTGCCGGAGCTTCGATAGGAAATGGCTCCGTAACCGCAGGGGTTCCAGTCGCCACCTCCTGTACTGTGCGCCGTGGTGCCAGCCCAGACATCATATCCCGGACATCCTCCAGCAGATCCGGCACGTACAACGCATTCCCGAGGTCGTGACTTCGGGTCCACGGGTCCCAAGTCGCGTGCTCATCTGTCGGCACCGGATACCTTGACCAGATATCCGCAACACACCGCACGAGATTCTGCCGGGTAGCTTGCGACAACGACCCATCCGGCTCCATCTTGCACTCGATTCCGATTGCGTTGATGTCGCCGCGAGGCTTGGACAACCCCGGCCAGGTCGTCCGGTATCCACGCTGTTCAGCGATCCGTGCCTCTAACACATGGAACGCTTGCCAGGTTTCCGGCACGCACACGTACCGCTTCTCGTCCTCTAAGTAGTAGTGGATCGAGAAGGCCCGCTCCCGGTTGCCCCAAGTCAACGCGCCTAACGCCGTATGCGGATTGACGTTCCCATCCTTGTGGATGATGATCCGATCAGGCTCCCCGGTCTCCCACCCCGGCAGGTTATCGAACTCGAACGGGATGTCGAGCATGATCGGCGATAGCCACAGAGTATCTAACGACATATGCGTACCTACTCCCGTTCGATTGCGTCTGGGTTCGGCTCGACGTGGGAGGTCGGAGCCTTGCCCCAGCGATCCGTCCAGGCCACACTCAGCCCGAGAAGAGATGCCGACACTGACGCCGAGACCAGGTACGCGACCTGCACGATCTCGGTACCCGTGTCTGTATAAAGGCCCGCTGCTGCCAGCACGATCTGAGCGAGCGCAAGAGTGATCCTCCGGCCCACGTTCTGGATGATCCACTTGATGAGGTTGATATCAAACGGCATTCGCCCGCCTCTTTCTTATTCTTATCTTTCTGCATGTTTTGTACTTGTTGGCATCACTTGACGCCGTAACGAGGCAGTACACTAATCCCCGTGTACCCTTTGGTCTGTTTCGTTGGAATCTCAAACCCAAACTTCTCAGCCAGTTCCTCCAATGCTTTGTCGTCGATCATGGTCCGTCCGGCCACTTCGCTCAGGTTCACCCGGAACGATGGCGTGATCACCTTCGCGGGGCTTCCAAACGCCGTAACCAATTCGTCTTTGATATCCCCCTTCCGGGCCTTGCCGATCTTTTCTTGTTCTCTGGCGACATCGTACGCGACCGCCAACGCCTCTGCCGCCTTGGCTGATTCATCCTCCAACTCGGTCGCCTCAAGCTCCTCGTTCTCTGTCTCTAACAGCTGCTCAATCGCTGGGCAACAATACGCATACGCGCAATCGGAGCACTCAAAGTGTCGTCCATCCCGATCCGGTGCAGGCATCTCCCCAGACTGCACCCAATCCACCATCTCCTGCAACTGCCCGGAGATGTGATCAAAGAACTTCTTGTCGCCTTTGATGTACTGGAAGGCGAACTGATCCGTGGACTTGTTGAAGCCGCACACCAGGATCGAATCCGACAGTCCGGTCCCGACTCCTACCTCTGTCGCGTCCAGGAAATCTTCACTGTTCCACATCTCCAGGATCTCCGGCGTCACCAGACAGTGATAGTAACTCTGGATCTGGTACTCGTATGTGCTCAGCCAGGGGTGATTGTTGAGCCCTTTCCGGTTGAAGTGCTTCCAAGAGTTGTCGTTCATGGTCTTGACTTCGAGCATGACCGACAACCCATGCGCGGCATCATCTAAGAACTCCTGCGGGAGTAGCTTCTCTAGCCAGGTATCAAATCCCTGCACCTGGTCGGCCACGACAATCCCATCGAGATGACCGACTCGGTACGGCTCCCCACACACGACCTCCAACTGCTGACTCCCGGTGAACTCCGTGACCATCCCGGCCTCTGCCAGTTCCTCCAAGATTACCGGCTCCAACGCCGTACCCCGCTTCAGCTTCATCCGGTTGGCCGGAATCTCTTGCCTGTCGGTCCCAACCAAACCGTGCGCGATCTTCAACCGGCAGTACGCCGAACTGCTCATGCGAATCGGTGGCAGTGCCTGTGCCATTTACGAAATCCTCCTAATGTACTTGCCGTCTTGTCTGGTGCTGCATGAAATCTTCATGCCTGCTTGAACGGCGTTGGTGCGTGCTGTTGAAGTCCACGCGGTACTGACGTTTGCAAACAACGAAGCAGGAACCAGATGATACTCCTCATCTATCGGTAGGTCACGGAGCCAGGCAGTCATGCCCGTGTTGTAGTAGGACAGTTTTTCGTTCTCAACGGCTTCGTAGTCCTCGGCAAAGCACGTCTCACACTTCGCAAGCCCCAGTACCCCACCAATCGGTACCAAAACTTCCACGACGGCAGATCTCGGACACGCCCGATCCGTATGTGCTGGGATCTTCGGCGTACCCATCAGTGCAGAACGGAGTTCAACTACACTGACCCAGACAGTATCCGTCATGTGATGCGACTCCTCAAGATCCGAAAGCACGACCACCAGGCCGCATTCCCGTCTGCCCAGTCTTGTGCGGTTTGGTACGTTGAGGCCCACGGATCAAAAGCCTGTGCCACTAACACATCCGGTCTGTAGATATCACTAAACTGCCAGAGTCCTCGGCTGTGTCCTTGATCACCGACTGCGAGTGGATAGTGTCGACTCTCACACCACTGCACCCAACCGAATGCTTGGAGCCAGGTGAGTTGATAGTCGAGTGGTGCAGCGTAGTGATTCGGGTTGAGGTCATGATGCATCAACGCGGTACGACAAACATCTGTCCACACTCCGCACGGCTCTGCGCGATCCCAGTCAGCCTGCGGGCTGATCTGGATACCAAGTACAAGAATAAAATAAAGGAGATGCGTCACGAAATATGCTCGTACTCGTACACCTGCAACTCGCCCCAACTCTCGCCCCATTCCATATCGACCGGGGTCGGTACGGCGATTGGGATCGCGTGCTCCAGTTCAGGGACGAGCTTCGTTGCTACCAAGTCTAGCTCCTCTCGCGGAGTTTCCATTACCAACTCATCATGTACCGGAATCAGGAACCGCGTCCGCATCCTCAACGCGTTCCGGACCTTCCACGCGTTGATCTGGCCGGTCTTGAAAATGTCGGCGGCGCTCCCCTGTACGGGGAAGTTGACGGCCATACGCTCAGCGGCCTTGCGGCGTTTGTCCTCGCTTGACGTGAGGTCCGGGAGCCAGCGTCGCCGACCTGTCAGCGTCTCCACGTACCCGTTTTCTGTACCGAAACGGATGATTTCTTCCTGATGTTTGCGGATGCCGGGTCGTCGATCAAAGAATCGGTTGATGAATAGCTGTGCTTGTTGTGGAGTGAGACCGAGAGAAGGCGTCCGGAGAATCAACCCCTGCGGAGTCAGACCGAACAGCACCCCGAACCCCACCATCTTCCCGGTGTACCGCATGTTCGCCCACTCATCAGGATCTACTTGGTCCTTTCGGAGTTCGTAGATGGCTTCGGCGTGCTCCGAGTGGGGGTCTCCACCGTCCAGAAAGGTTTGGATGAGGGATTCGTCTCCGGATAGGTGAGCCTCAACCCGAAATTCAATTCCTGAGAGGTCTGGTGCAGCAATAACGCACCCCTCTTGCGGAACAAAAGCCTTGCGGATGTCCTTACCACGAACAGGAAGAGAGACATCTTCACGGTCTCTCGCCGGGATGTTGGTGAGATTAGGATCTGCTGCCGAGATTCGACCAGTGTCTGTGCCAGGCTGGTTGATCGTGCAGTAGATACGCCCGTCCGGTTGGACATGCTTGGGCAGGCCATCGACGTATGTCCCTTTCATCTTCCAAGTCGCGCGGGCCTCTAGTATCAGCCTTACCAGTTCATTGTCGAGATGCTCGCCAAGCGTGGTCTTGTTGGTGTCACGACTGCTGAAGCGCGGTTTGATTGTGTATTTGTGTACCCTATCGTACAGCACTTCTGCTGACTGCTTTGAGGACTTCGGATTGAACCCGCCGTATTTGTGCTTGCGGACGGGCTTATCCTCTGGCGTTACGTTTGCGCATCCTCCGCAGACGGTTTTCTTGTGCGCCTCTGCCTCGCAGCGACAATAATAGCATCCTTGAAGTCCGATGAGTTCATTGGTACGCTTTTCCAATCCTTTGTAGTGCGCGTCCAGTCGGGTTCGAGCCGCACCGAGACGCCTTCTATCAAATCCCATTCCTGTCCGTTCCATTTCGACAACAATGGGGGTGTATGGGAGTTCAATAGCATGATATACCTTCCAGAGTCCTCGGGACTTGAGAAGACCCAGCTGGTACGAGTGTAATCGAAGGCTGGCGTCGGCGTCCTGCGAAGCATACTCCACCACTGCCTGGCGGTTCTCACGTTGCACGTCTCCTATCTTCTTGTCCCCGTCGTCGCCAATCAGGGTATTGATTCGGATCATCTCAATACCGAATACACTAAGTATCGCGTCCTTCAGAGCGAGTGGCATGTCCCCGAGCAACCACGCAGCAAGGTAGGTATCGTAGCAAGGACCTAACGTAATCCCATACTGCAACAACTTATGCATCTCGAACTTCTTGTTGGATGCCACTCGCGCATGGTCCGACTCCAGGTACGGTTTCAACTCCCGCATCCCGGTGATGCTCTCGTGTACGTCTGCAAAGGGATAGTACAACGACTCCCCCGGCGTATTACACACCCCGATCCCCACGATGTCGTGCGGCTGGAACCGATGGAGACTGTTGGTCTCGACATCGATCCCGTAGATCTTCTCCCCTTTGACCACATCCAGGATCTCTTGCCAGCTTGCTTCGTGCTTCCTGAACGGAATGTGGGTCGGCAGCTTCCCATCCAACTCATCCTTGACCTTCTGGATGTCCTCTGTGAATCGTGCGCGGTACGCTTTCAGATTGCGGAGCACGAACGCCGGATGCACCGTAGGGATGATCTGGCGTTCCCGACCTGCAATCCTTCTGTCTCGGAACACGCTGCCTTGGACCTGGGTGATACTCTTTGGCTCGTCCGGGAGGAACAGCCGGTACGCGGCATCCCCGAGCGTCACAATGACATCCGGGTCGACCATCCGGACCTGGTTCCACAGCCAGGCATCCGTACACACCTTCTGTTCACCCCAGGTCGCCTTCCTGTTATCTTGTGGGTGGCAGAGATTGATGTTCGTCTTGTAGTGGTCTTCCTTCGCAATCCCCACCTCTGCCAG
>Ga0187827_10009469_pt1 | contig 10315 bp, 8 predicted proteins | sample ETNtaG_39_FD_167969 | JGI IMG/M metagenome (GOLD analysis project Ga0187827, IMG submission 167969) | Marine microbial and viral communities from oxygen minimum zone, Eastern Pacific Ocean - ETNP2014_SV_150_PacBio MetaG (Illumina Assembly) | ecosystem: Environmental > Aquatic > Marine > Hypoxic... | reverse complement strand
TCCAGTTCGCCCAATCCCTCATAGATTGTCTTTGCTGCTTTAACCACCTCAGTCGGCACCACATCAGTCGGCACCACATCAGTCAGTACCACGTCAGTCGGTACCACATCACTCGGTACCACATCACTCGGTACCACATCACTCGGTACCACATCACTCGGTACCACATCTGTCAGTACGGTGTCACCTGCCAAATCTGTCAGTACGGTGTCACCTGCCAAATCAGTTGCATCCACTGCTTTTCCAGCCTCCCCACCTGGCGCAGGAAAAGCAGTGGCAATGGCACTGGGAAAGACTTTCCCTTCTACGGCAAGAGACACGAGGTTTGTGCCTACTCTCCCCCAAAGCAACATGACGCCTATTACGGCGATCCCGGTAGCAACCACGAGGCGCTTTCGGTGAGGGAATTCACGTATTAGGTAATAGCCTGAGCCCACAACGACAGCAAGGGTCTCGAGTCTAGCCTGTGCAAGCACCACTCCGACCAGCAAAAAACCTACCAGCATCCAATAATACCAACGCCCAGACTGCAGCCCACGCCACAGCACCAACGGCATCGTTATCGCCGCCAGCGCTCCCAATGTGCCCGGATTTTCTGCCCAGCCGGCAAGCCGTCCATAGTAAGGAAACGCTCTCACCGGAAAGACTGCCGAAAAGACGAAATGCAGTCCAAAACCCGTCAGCGCCACAGTGACAATGATGCGCGCCACCGACTCCGCTCCGTGGGCATCGGCGTACATCCAAACCCCCCAGAACACTGCACCGTACATCAGGAGAACAGAAAGCCCTCTGAGCACGGTGATTTCCAGATCAATCGAGTACAGGCTGGACAGCAGCGCGAGTACGACGAAGGCCAGGATGAACGCATCTGCCCTGTTCAGTGGTCGGGGCAAAGCGCGATTCCGCACGGCGAGAAATAGCGCGGCTAATCCGAGTACGAACGGCGGGACCCAGCGCAAATAAACCAGCATCGCCCTCACCGCACCGACGCGAGTGGGCGTCAGCATCAGAAACAGCAGCGCGGTCAGGATTACCCAGCGCATGCCTCGCGGCATTCTCGCGTCAGCCGGCTTTAAACCCATCGTATGCCCGATTAGGCAGACCCAACACGGCTTCCCCAAACCCCTGAGCCATCTTACCAGGATTGAAACCGGCTATGATCTCGCGCGAAGCCATGCCCATCCTCCGGCGCAACCCGTCATCATCCAGCATCATTGCCATGTGCTCCACTAGGGTTTCAACATCCCCCGACTCATGCAATAATCCATTGCGTCCGGGCTGTATCAGGTCTGCAGCCGCCCCGGCTGCCGTAGAGCAAATGACCGGAAGCCCAGCGCACATCGCCTCGTTCAGCACCAGCCCCCAGGGGTCGCTGCGGGTAGGGAAAACAAAGACATCGGCAATTCCATAATAGCGAGGAAGTTCCTCCTGCGGGCGAAAACCCTCAAAACGAACGGCAACAAGGCTGCGTTCGTGGCAATGGTCCTGATAGAGGGCGCGGTCGGGGCCATCGCCCACCAGAATCAATGTCGCCTGCTGTCGATTCCGCACCTGCTCAAAGGCGTCCAGCAGCTCAGGTATCCCTTTTGCATCAATCAGGCGGCCAACGTAAAGGATTACAGGACCCTCAACACCGAGGGATTGCATTGTTTCGCGTTTGCGGTCGTGATGGATGTTGGACTGAGTACTGAAAAAGTCTGAGTCCACCGCATCCGGCGCAACCCAGATCTTCCCGGCGGGCGCGCCAAGATGGCGCAGGTATGCTGCCTGGCTTTTGCCCGCGGCCACGAAGCCGTCAAAACGCCGTAGCAGACGCCGCTTGAGCCAGTTGACAAGCGCGTTGGAAGAGCGCGCGTCACGCCGCGTGCTCTCGCTCCACAACAGAGCGCGCGCACGCGAAAACCAGCACCATAACAGCGCCAGCCAAATGGTCGGGTGGTGGTATCCAAAACAGATGACGGCCCGGTATTTCCCCCTCCGCAGCGCACCCACAATGCCCGGGTTGAAAAACACCGGACCTCCCTGATACCGGCGGGTCACCAACAGACCGGGCAACACACGATATCGGAAGTGAATTTTCTCCCACGGAATGCGCCAGTTTCTCCGACCCTCGGTTTCAGAGAAGAAAAGAACATCCAGTTCAACACCCTCCATTGCAGCCAATTCATTGAAGACCGGTATGCGATAAGGTGAGATTATCTCGGTCAGCAGCGCAACGCGGACCGGTTCGGCCCCGTCGTTCACCACGCTGCCATCAGTCCGCGGCGCGCTCGCAAATGCGAATCAGTTCCCGAGTGGTGCGCTGCCACGAGAAACGTGCTGCCTGCCTGAGACCGGCAGCACGCATCATGGCTGCCCGCTCGGGGTTGTTCAGCACCGCTTCAAGCCCAGCGGAAAAGGCTGCTACATCATCAGGGTCACATGTAATGGCGGCATCGCCAACAGTTTCCGGCAGCGATGTTGCGTTGGAGCACACCACCGGCACGCCGCACGCCATCGCCTCCAGAACCTGCAAACCGAAACCTTCATAAAGCGAGGGGTCCAGGTAAGCCGACGCTGCCTGATACAACTCCACCAAATCCTTTTCTGGTAAGTACCTCGTTAGCAGCACACGCTCAGACAACCCTAGAGCGCCGACACTCCCCATTAGATTGTCCCGCGTAGACGATGCACCGCCCACCACAATCATCTTCATCACACCGGGGATACGCGCCTGTGCAAAAGCCTGCAATGCCAATAGGGTGTTTTCGCGCGGATCCTCGGTCGCAAAATGCAAAACAAAACCATCTGGCGCACCAAAACGTTTGCGCATCTTAGTCCAGAGCACGGGATCAGGTTGTGGCCGGAAACACGCATCCGCAGCTGCGGGCACGACGCTGACCTTACTTGTCGGCATGCCGTAACGCCTTCGCAGGTCACGCCCGGTTGCACGAGAGGCAACCGCAACGTGTTTGGCACGCCTTAGCGAGTGCGGAAAGAGCATCTGGGTAATCAAGTCGCTCGCACGTTGATAAATGCTTACACTATCGGCAGCAATAGCCATCTCTCTGCGATAATCTGGTACCTCGAACAAATACATCACTACATTGCCGGGCAGTATCCAAGGAATTCGGTCGGAAAACGATAGCAGCAATTCCACTTCGTAGCGACGCGCGAGGCGCGGCAATTGGAATTGCTCCCAAGCGAACAGACTTCCCGTTGGGGAGACAGAATAAGTAACCGCGCCACAGGTCGGTAGGCCTAGAGAATCATGATCACGATCCAAGAAGACGACGAAATGATGAGCGTGCGACCGTCGGGCAAGCGTCTGAATAATGCTGCGTTCCACCCGCCCGATCCCCTTCCGGTTACGGGAAAGGTGGATCGCGTCAATGCCAATGAGCATTACCTGGGTGTTGGTTACGCAGCCATTGGCTACCAGCTCAAAGCATCGCGCGAGCTGATCTTGTATAGACTCACGGAGTCATTGCGAAAGATTAGCTCTAGACCTTCTCTTACATCGAGGCTTGCCTGTGCCAAAGCTCTTTCGTATGGGCCGAACCACAGGATGTCCGCTTGATAACTCAGTGTGCCCGTCAGGTTTGTATCATAAGCACCTTGAATGGCCGTTCGTCGTGAATCCCGCGTAGGGTAGGCCGTAGAGAGAGCGAATAGATAATTCTCCGAGCTCAACAGCTCCCCATGGCGCCCAAATGTGCGCTTTGGCTCTACGCCGTACGCGTGCAGAGCTTCAACGGCGCGAGTCAGCATATTCTCGGTAGTAACAACCGTGCCCCACCCGGAAGGAGTATAAACGTACACTGGGGCCCAGTAGCGTAAGCGCATATTGACTTCTGGGTCGGCAGCCAGAATGACAGCACCGGGCGAGACCTGCTTCTGAACGTATTCGTATGCTGCTATCACCTCGGGTTGAATCGCATACGCTGGCAAAACGCGGGTCGCGTGTACGATTGACCGTGAGGCAACCAGCCCAACGGCCAGGAGCGCCAAAGTTCCAACCGCCCATGAAGGCATCTGTTCTAACTTCATACGTAACGCAGCGAATCGCACCAGTTCACAAGTGCTGACCAAAGTGCCGATGAGAGCCAGCGGCCCATAGACCAAGTAGGCATAGTGCAGCGTTTGGAAATCATAACCTATGACAAGGGGAACCTTCCAGAGAACCTCCGCTGCTACAAGGATTCCTAGGAGAAAAACGTGAGGCGGTCGGCGTTTCCATAGGCAAATGCCCGCCAAGAACAGCGTGTACACTTGAGGGCGAATATTCGCCAGCCGTTCGGCTATGTCAGGTTGGCGTCCTAGGCGAAATCGGTCACTGAACGCAGCGAATCCGTCTACCGATTGAAACCGAAACACATCTATCCAATAGAACGCCGAAAGGCCAATCCCGATTGCCAGCGCGAGTGCCACTCGTTTCACGCGGGCAGACACTTTCTCCTTCCACAAAAGGTAGAACAAAGTTCCACTAAGAATAACACTGAGGTAGCTCCAAACATACAGATATGTGTAATAACTTATTCCATAAACAAACCCAAGGAATACGGACCACTTGACCACAACACGATCGTTGCCATCCCGCGACTTTGGCTCTGCGAAACTCAACCTGTACAGCGCAATCACACCAACACAGAGCACGAGAAAGGAAACCTGCGGGTTGACAAGCCGATTAAACCAGATCGCCTCGCCCCAGCGAGCGGACATTTCAGAGAGGTCGAGGAAGTGCCAAGGCTGCAGCACGAAAAATTCGGAAAAGCCAAGGACACCTGTTGCTGCAATTACAGCCATCCAGCGCACCGCCGATAGCTGGCCCACAATCACATAAAGAAAAACCGCATTCAAGGGTAAGGTAATAGCCGACGCAACCATCGGAAAGGCATCGAGGTTGTCCCGGAGCGACCACGCAAACGCGCTGAGAAAAACATAGGGGAGTCGCGGCCAAATGGATACCGATGCATGCACCTCCCGAACAAACTGGTCGCCCCACGGATACAATCCGGACAACAGTTTCCGCAATATTGCCAAGTAGTTAAACGCTGGGTCAGCGTGCTGGGCAGCTACGGGAGCATAGCTCACTGCCAAACCGGAGGAGCGAAGCCAGCCCTGAATGAGGATAAAATGCAATGACATGGCCACCGACAATAAAAGCAGCCACAGGCTCAGAATAATAAGCCGCTGAGCCCGTTTGTTATTGCCGAGCAAAGGTCTCATATAGGCTCAACACCTGCGTTAACATTCGCCGCTGCGAGTAATGCTGCCGAACCCGGTTACGCCCGTTTCTTCCCATCTCCTGTGCTACGTCAGGCTGCTGCAGCAGATCCAGAATCGCACGTGCCAGACGCTCCGGAGCGCGGGGCGGCACAAGTAGGCCGGTTACACCCTCCACCACTAATTCGGGTACGCCTCCCACCGGTGTAGCAACGACAGGTTTACCCGCCGCCATGGCTTCCAGAATGGTCACCGGCAGCCCTTCGATCCATGATGGCAGCACAAACAGTTCAAAAGCGTGCATCAGCTCGGCGGCGTTGCGTCTAAAGCCGAAGAACTGCACACAGCCGTCCAAGCCCAGCTGCCCGGCCAACTGCTCTAATTCATTACGATAGTTCCCATTAAATTCCAAGTCTTCCCCGAGGATTATGAACTTTGCCTCCGCACATTTGTTTCTTATCTCGTGGGCTGCGAGGATTAATTCCCGCTGCCCTTTGACCGGGCACAATCGCGCCACCGTTCCGACGACCGGTTCATCACCCTCAATGCCGAGCTCAGCCCGCGCCCGCGCTGCCGCTTTTCCGTTCGCGTCTCCATCAACGTTCACCCCGTTTCGTATCACACGGACCCTTTGTGGGGATATCCCCTGATCAATCAAACTGCGACGTGTATGTTCAGAAATCGCCACTATTTCGGCCGCTAAGCGCGCCGTGAAGTTATCTACCCAAACCTGCATCTTCCGTATCCACGGCACCTCGCTAAACTTGTTTTCAATGTGGACATGGCTGATCAGGGGCACTCCGGCTATCACTGCCGCGAGTCGCGCGAGGATGGCTCCAGTGACAGCTGCATGTGAATGCACCAGATCTGCGCGCCAGGACTTAAGGAATCGAGCGAATTGCACAGCGCGGTGAAAATGAAACGTCCGCGCCATCGGCATAAGCATGATTGGCACGGATTCGGATTCCAGCATTCGCGTGAATTCACCGTGCGTTGGGCTGACGAGGCACACCTCATGACCGGTTGCCCTGGCAGCCAGCATCATTTCTCCACATATCACCTGACCGCCAGCGAGCTGACCGTCGAGGACTGTGTAAACAATTCTCATAGGGGATAATTTGCTACCTGGGCATGCCATTGATGACCCTTTCTATGTGCCATCCGGTCAGAAGTCAATTGCATGCCGATTTGGTCAAATCGATTGGCAAAAGCTGATAAATTGATTTTCCGCTGGTGTTAAACGGGTTCCGCGTGGCAATCGAAAAACCGTGCGTTTCCCGAACAAATCGCCAACATGTTCATCCAAATACGCGGTGATCTTTTCGCGGCGAACGCTTACGCTTTCTTCATCAACTGCAGCTATCGCGCTGGCGGGGTCTTAAGCAGCCATGTTCCGCCGCCACACTGCGCCCCAGCATTCAGACTATATGGTTACCATCGCTAGCAACCGCCACAATCTCGCTGGCTCGGCGTAAATCCCCGCGTCGGATGAAGATATCCTCCATATGCAGGTCTGCCATCGCGCGGGCGCCGGCGGCCTGCGCTGCCTGGCGCGCCAGCCAGAGGGGGATGACCCGCTTACGCAGCCCCAGCACGTCCAGCCGCTTCAACCAGCGGGATGCGCCGGTATCGCGACGGAACTGCCCAAAAACCTCCACATTCCGGAAGGAACCGCGCAGCAACCGTTTGAAGTCCGCCAGGCTCCATTCCTGATGATGATACGGATTCGCTGGGCGCGAATCGCTGCGCTCGACCCGCGGCGTTGAGACTATTAACACACCCTCCGGCTTGAGCACACGTTTGATTTCGCTCAGGAACATTCCCGCATCGCCCACATGTTCGATGGTCTCAAATGAGCAGACTGCATCAAACTGAGATTCCGCCAAGCCTGTTCGCATCGCGTCAGCCTGCACGAAAGCCAGGTTTTCCCGGCCAGCATACTGCTGCCGCGCATAATCCACCGCCGCCCAATCAATATCTGCTCCCACCACTTGTTTGCACGCCTCGGCAAGATGAAGAGACCCGTAACCCACTCCGCAGGCAATATCCAACACCTGTTTACCGACAGTGTGTTCACGTGCAAACTGATACCGCTTTAGGTGCAGCGCAACAATCCCTGGTGGCGTGTCGGCAGGGATAATGCGCTCAACGGTGGTCATTCTGAACGAAGGTCCTGTCCAACAATCGCCCGTTTCACCTGCCGCATCTCGTCTACAAGTCTACTAGGAGCAATAGCTGCCACAGTACACATAAGGAAACCTGGCCACAATGCCACACGTGGATCAAGCTGGATGGCCGTTTTCATCCAGCGGCCACACTCAGCAGTCTTGCCCCGCACATAATGAGCGGCCGCCAGATTGAGGAACAGATTTCGGCGCGCGATTTCTGCAAACGGCAAATCAGGATGGTGACGTAACATTCTAAGGTGTTTGTGGCAGGTGTGAATGCGTCCAAGCGCGTGCTCTATACTTGTAGTGTGAGCGTCATGTTGCCTATAACTTACTAGCACTTCTTCCACTGCGCATATCTCGGCTACCAGTGAAAGACGAAGGTACAAATCCCAGTCTTCCAAGATCGGCATGTTCGTATCATAGCCACCCACCGCTTCAAGTATCTTCTTCCGGACAAGAATAGTCGAAGTGAAAAGGACGCACCTGAAACTCATCTGCTCATACGTATACCCCCGACGGATGGCGTCCCTATGCAGTCGCAACCGCCTGCCTGTTTCTCGACGCATTCGATTACCTGCATCACTGATCACTTCTGAAAAAGAATGTACCAATCCAACGTTTGGGTCTCGCTCTAAGACCGGTAACTGAAGCTCTAATTTACTGGGGAGCCATAAATCGTCAGAGTCCAGAAAGGCAACAAACGGACCACGGGCTTCTTGGACACCAACATTCCTAGGTATCGACCGACCTTGATTAGTATGTAACCGTACTAACCGGATCGAGGTGCCATAATGGCGTGCTAAATATGTTGCAGAATCGTCCGTAGAGCCATTGTCCACGACGATCACTTCATAATCGCAGAAAGTCTGGTCTAGAACACTTTCAATTGCTTGAACAGTGAATTGCAAGCGGTTGAATGAGGGGATGACAACGCTTACCAGAGGGGACGGCATCACCCAGGTTCATGTCCATCGTTGCGCCGGGTCAACAGCCGTTCGTAGACGGCCACCGTATCTGCAAGCATTGCTTCCATAGTGAATTTTGCCTCCACGAGCTGCCTTCCCCTGAGGCCCATGTCTCGCGCTTTCGCCGGATGCTCCAACATCCATAGAATCGCATTTGCCAGCGCCTCTGCGTCCCGCGGGGGCACCAATTTGCCGGTTTCGCCTTCAGCCACGCTGGAAGGGATGCCACCGACAGGTGTAGCTACAACGGGTACCCCAGCAGCGAAAGCTTCCAACACCGCCATGCACAATCCTTCAAACAGGGAGGGCATCACAAATATGTCAAACGCGCTCAATAGCCGCGCCACATCATCACGCCATCCCGTGAAGACAAAGCGATCAGCATAACCCGTGGACCGCGCCATTTGCAAGAGTTCCTTTCGCGACTGACCATCACCAACAATAACAAATGTGACATCATTGCGAGATGCAAGAAGGGGGCGTGCAGCCTGAATCAGGTATTCATGCGCCTTCTGGGGCACGAGCCGAGCGACATTTCCAACCACGAGATGACTCAACGGAATGCCTAGTTCCCGTAACACTGCACGCCTGTCATAATCGCCGTTAAAGGACGGCACGTCAATGCCATAGGGCACCACGTCACTGTCTCCTCCCCGAATGCCGTCGTTCTCGATTCCGGTTCGGCGATCATTCTCAGATGTAAATATGGCAAACGGGCGCCCTCCAAAAGCCAGCCTATCGAGTAATCTTCCTCGCCAACCATATCGTCGATCGAATTCTGGAGTGTGGTGCGTCAGTACGAGGGCAGCGTGCTTCTGCAACCTCCCAGCAAGCATGCCGGCCACGGCTGGGTCATTGAAATGAATCAAGTCTGGTTTTATCTGCCGAAACATGAGCAATAGCCGAGGTACAAGTCGAAACACGTTGCAGGTAAGCAGTCCCGCCGGCAGGGGATGCAAACACACTTCCTCACTCTCCAGCAGTTCAAACTGTCGCAAATCTGGCACCTCCGAGAACATGAGATGCACATTGTATCTACTACGGTCAACTCCCCGCGCAAGACCAAAAAGATAACGTTCCGTAAGACCAAAGGCCGTGTTCTGTTGGAAGTACAGAAGATTTTTCAACTTGTAGGCTTTCGGCCGTGGAGGCCATGTTGCAAAAAACTGCAATCTTGAGCTATGACAATGTCGTTTTTAGCCAGGGGCCTTTATCACTGCTAGTGTACGGACCAAACTTTCTCCCGGACGTGTCGGTCCACACATATCCGGGCGGTGTTTTAGCGGAGCTGTGCTCGCGTGGGACAATCTTGCTGAGCCAACGCCTAAAATGAAACCAAGGGGTGCGACTACTGTCGAATTGAGAGATGTATTCCCGTTGAAAATCCTCCACATATACGAGCAGTTCATAGGCACTGAACCGATTAGACCAGAAAAAGGATGTGTGTTTGGCATCGGATTGCTTTCGAAACGAAGTGGGCAAGCACAGGTATGGAAATGCATTTACGTGATGCAGCTTGGGTATCAACAACAGGCTCTCACCGCAAGTCGTTATCATCCAGCGGTGATGTGGCCAACCAGTGATGCCGCGCCTAACCAATCCATTAATGCTCTCTTGAAAGCGGGACGGGAACTCAATGTATCCAGCCCTAGATACACGTGCCAGTTCGTTACAAACCCAGAGAGGGTCTTTGAGGTCTTCCAAGGTATGGGCGCAGATACTGAAGTCAAACTCGTCGTCTCTGTAGGGCCACATTTGGCGAGAACATACATCACAAACGTCGTCCACTTTTGTCCGTCCACTCGTGAGCAGTCCCTATCATAGCTAAAGCGCTGTGCAAAATTATGATCGAACAGATCTAGAATCTCAGTCGCTGCTGAATGTGGTAGTGCGCCCCCTCCGACATCCAGTATCTTTTGAGGACGCGGCGACATTGAATCCAGATAAGTGTTAATCAATTCGTGCAAGTCCATC
>Ga0187827_10009467_pt1 | contig 10316 bp, 8 predicted proteins | sample ETNtaG_39_FD_167969 | JGI IMG/M metagenome (GOLD analysis project Ga0187827, IMG submission 167969) | Marine microbial and viral communities from oxygen minimum zone, Eastern Pacific Ocean - ETNP2014_SV_150_PacBio MetaG (Illumina Assembly) | ecosystem: Environmental > Aquatic > Marine > Hypoxic... | reverse complement strand
AAGCGCGTTATGGATCACGCAGCACAGCGCGGCGTTATTGTGATGATGGAGACGCACGATGATTGGTGTGTGTCTGCGCAGGTGCGTGCGGTGGTAGAAAAAGTGAATCATCCGAATTTGGGTGTGTTGTGGGATATGATGCATACGCAGCGCCATATGGAAAAAACCGAGGAGACGATGCAGACGATTGGGCATTTGACCAGGCATTTGCATGCGCACGATGGCCGTTACGATGAAGAGAATGGGCGGATTGCGACGGTTGGGTTGGGCGACGGTGATTTGGATCATACGACGCCTTTGAAGCTGCTAAACGAAGCTGGATTTGACGGCTTCTTTTCTGTTGAGGTGATTCACAAGCCGGGTAGTGAACACGATGCTGAGGGGACGCTGAAGTCGTACGGCGATGGGTTCCGGAAGATTGTTGAGAGTTTCTAATCGGGAGCTGTTACGTGAATTTAATCGTTCTGTGTAGTGATACGTTTCGGGTGGATCATCTGAGTTGTTATCGCAATAATTCTCCGGTGCAAACGCCCCATATTGATCATTTGGCTCGTGAAGGGGTGCGCTTTGATCAGGCATTTGGTGAGGGCACACCGACCTTGCCTGCTCGGCGGGTGATGTATACGGGGCGTCCTATTTTTCCATTTTTGTGGGCACCTCAAAAGGGTGATCGTGTGGCGTTGGCAGGGTGGCATCCGTTGTTTTATGAGGATGTGACAATGTCGGAGTGGTTGCAAGAGCAGGGCTATGTGACAGGTTTGATCAGCGATTTGCCACACCAGTTTAAACCGGGAAAGAATTTTCATCGGGGGTTTGACCAATTTAGTTGGGAACGCGACAATGAGATGGATTTTGCTGTGGCGGGACCTCGGGACGAAGTGCCTGTGGAGAAGTTCAATCCCAAAGGAGATGCTTCGCCGGTTTTGACACAGTTTTTGATGAACAGCCGAGATTGGAAGCGTGAGGAAGATTGGAGCAGTGTGCGCGTGTTGCGACGGGGTATTGATTTTTTGAAGGACAATGCACGTCAGAAACCGTTTATGCTGTGGATGGAGAGTTTTTTCCCACACGAGCCGTGGTTTGCACCGCCTGAGCTGGTGGAGAAGCATTATGAGGGTGATGATCACGATGGGGTTGAGTGGATTTTTCCTCCAGCTACGACAGCTGGTATGACGGATAATCAGGTTCACCGCGTTCGGGCGCATTATCGTGGGCTTTGTGAGCTGGTTGACCGGTGGTTTGGGAAATTGCTGGAGACCGTGGACAGTTTGAATTTGTTGGATGATACGATGATCGTTTTTCTGTCTGATCACGGTACGATGATGGGCGAACAGGGTCAGTTGCACAAAGGTCCCAGTCGTTTGCGCTGGCAGTGTACGCAGGTGCCGATGATTATTCGGCATCCCGATACGTCACAATACGGCGGGAAGACGGTGGATGCTTTTGTGCAGCATCAGGATTTGATGCCTACGCTGTTGCGCATGATGGGTGTTGAAACACCGGATCGATGTTTGGGTGCTGATCTTATGCCGCTTATTGGCGGAGAAGCTGATTCGGTGCGCGATTATGTGGTGACTGCGTTTGGGAATTATGCCAGTGTGCGTACCCGTGATTGGAATTATCAGACGCCCTGGGTGAAGCAGAATTGGGAGGTGATCCCTCCACAGCTCCAGAAGATGGCTCCGCCCGAGCTTTATGATTTGAATGCTGATCCGAATGAGTTGGCCAATGTGGTGGGAGATCATGCCGATGTTGCAGAGGAATATCACGAGATGTTGTTGGCCTATATTGAGAAGAATCGAGGCAACACGCGTGGATCTTTAGATGTGGGAGAGGCTGCCTTTAAAGAGGTGCCATTATACGATCAATCGCAATTGTAAACCGTTTATTCGCTGGGGAGAGTCGCATGGCAGAACGCAAGAAGAATTTAATTTTGTTTGGTATCGACAGTTTGTGGTCAGATCACATGAGCGGTTATGGTTATGACAGGCTGACGACACCCAATATGGACAAGTTTGCGTCTGAGGGTGTGCTGTTTGAGAATACCTTTAGTGCGCATATTCCGACCACACCGGCGTATGCGTCGATGCTGTCGGGAATGGATTGTTTTTCGACAGATGTGGTGGCACTGCGTCACAAGGGTGGGTTGACCAAGAAGGTTAAAACATTGCCTGAGGTTTTAAAAAAAGAAGGTTATGAAACGCTGTGTGTTGGTTTTACGGGGAATCCGAGTTCGCGTGGATTTGATAATTATATCAATTATCCAGCGTGGGGCAGTTGGGAAGCGCGTCCGTCTCACAAAGCGGGTTTGCTCAACGATGTAACCCTTCCTGAGTTGGAACGATTGGCGTCAGGAAAGAAGCCGTTTTGTTTGTTTTTGCGGCATATGGATCCACATGCACCTTATTTACCACCCGCTCCTTTTGACTCGATGTTTTATAGCAAAGATCCGTGTGATTCGTCCAAGACGTCGATGGAGCCGGTGAGGGAATTCAAGCCATTTCGCGATTTCCACTTGAGCTGGATGCCGCCGGGCATTACAGATGCCGATCACGTTACGGCTCAGTACGATGGTGCAATTGCTTATATGGATGCGTGTATTCAGCGTTTGTTGACGCGTGTTGATGAACTGGGTTTGAGAGATAGTACGCTGGTGGTGATCAATGGTGATCACGGTGAGACGCTGGATGAGCACGATTGTTATTTTGACCATCACGGGATATATGAGTGCACCCTTAAGGTGCCGTTGATGATGCGGATGCCGGGTCGCTTGCCTGAGGGTGTGCGCTTGGACGGTTATAATCAGCACAAGGATTTGATGCCGACCATTTTGCAGCTTTTGGGTGTAAAGCCGGGTATCAAATTTGACGGTCGCAGTTTGATTCCGATGGTTCAGGGCAAGCGCAAGACGCACGAGTCGGAGTTTTATATTACCGAGTGTACGTGGATGCGCAAACACGGTTGGCGCACACCTGAGTGGAAGCTGATTGTGGCGCTGGAACCAGATTTCCATTTTAAGCCAAAAGTGGAGCTTTATAATTTGATTCAAGATCCGGGCGAGACGAAAAATTTGGCAGAGAAAGAGCCCGAGATGGTTGCGCTATTGCGTGGGCGAATGGAAGCGTGGATTGCCAAGCGTGAGAAAGAGGTTGGTCATAAGAATCCGATGTATACCAATTTGAACTGGCACGGGAAGGATTACGACGGGCCATTCAGGTCATCTGAAGATGCTTACAACACGATGCACATCGGATCAGCCAATCAGGCGGCCAAGTTGCAAGCGGGTAATAAAAATGTGAAAGGTACAGTTGCAAAGAAGGTGAAGAAAGGGCGCAAGAAGAAGGGGAAGAAATAAGTGCAAAGTGCAGAATTGGTAATCGCTAATTCTGCACTTTGTCAGTTGTTTTACGCATCAGGTGCCAGTGCTGAGACTTCGATTTCGACGTGGGCACCTGCGGGTAAGTTCGAGACTTCGACGGTGGTTCGGCCCGGCGGATCAATGGTGAAGTATTCGGCATAGACTTCGTTCATTTCACCGAATGCTGAGATGTCGGTGAGGTAAACTACGGTGCGAACCGCATCGTTCATTGATGCACCTGCGGCTTCGAGAATGGCTTTGACGTTTTCGAGGGTTTGGCGCGTTTCGGCAGCGATGCCTCCTTCAACGATTTTTCCTGTTTTGGGATCAATTCCTTTTTCTCCGGCTACAAAGATGAAACCACCTGCGCGAATGCCCTGTGAATAAGGGCCAACGGGTAGGGCAGCTTTGTCGGTGGTAATAACGGTTTTTCTTGCCATGAGAAGCTCCTGTTTTGAATTGGGTTCGGATGGTAATGAATAGTCATTTTTGGATTTTTTGAACAGTGAAATCTGAGGTGTGCGATATGGCAATTGATACGGTGACTTCCGAAGCTGTTGAAGTGACGAATCCGACAGGTAAGCGTGTGTTGCAATTAACGGCGAATGCACGAAGGTCGGTGCACGGGTATTACGATTTGCCGCCGTGGTCGCCGACGGACGGACGCATTGCGTTTAGCCGGATGGATGAGACGGGGTCTAAGACGGGCGATATTTGTGTGGTGGATGCCGATGGAGGCAATTTGAGGAAGGTGGCCGAATCGAGGGTGATGTCTCCCAATGGCGGTGCACTGGCGCAGTGGGCTTCGGATGGGTCGCGGGTGTATTTTAAGGATCGGGATGAGAATGCGCGAATGATTGGTTGGGTAGAGCCTGATACGGGAGAGCGGGGTTCACATCCGGGGGATTTGCGAATGATTTCGCCTGCGGGACATTTGCATGCTTATCACACGATGCATTCTGATTATGCCGAAGACGATGTGCCAAAAATGAAAGATAAACACGGGGTGTTTGCTCAGAATTTGGAGACGGGTGAGTCCAGGCAGTTGGCGACGCTTTCCGATTGTTTGGCATTGCATCCACGGCGTGATGAGATTGTTGATTGGCATATGTTTGTGAAGCATACCAAGTGGTCTCCCAATGGATCGCGGATGATGTTTGTGTTTACCAATGAGATTCATTTTGATAAAAAGTATGGTGAACTTCCTCGTGTAAAAGATGTGTATGTGGTCAATGCCGATGGGTCGGATCTCAAACGCGTAGGCGAATTTGGCAACCACCCTCTGTGGCATCCCAATGGGCAGGAGATTTTGACAAATAGTCCGTTTGAGGATTCTGGAAGCAATAAGCTGGTGCTAACAGATGTAGATACAGGTGCGGAGCGTTTGGCTGTTACGTGCGTGAAGGGTTCCGGCCACCCGTCGTTTTCGCCAAATGGAAAACACATTGTGGTGGATGTGGTGAATAATCAAACAAAAGAAGCCAAATTTCTGCTGGTCGATGTTGAAGCAGATACGGCAGAGACATTATTAGAATTGACGGTATTTGACCATTCACACGCCGGTACGCATTTGCATCCCGTGTGGCGGCAAGACGGATCGCAGATTTTGTATGCCACCGATGCATCGGATATTTGTCAATTGTGTGCCATTGATATGTGATTTAGGAAATTACCATGTCTGAAACCACCGTATTGGAACCCGAAACACAAACCCAACCCGAACGCGAAAAACCGCCGCCCAAGAAACGCACAGCGGTCGCCGTTGTCGATCCAAAGGAGAATCCCATGCCAGTGAAATCCGTTTATATGATGACCGATTTGGAAGGTGCGGCCGGTATAGACGATTGGGATCCACGGCATCGAGAGGATGCAACGACGGCCAAAGGGGTGTATGATCGAGCCGAGATGCAGCGGTTGTTAACGGGTGAGGTAAATGCGGCGGCTGAGGGATTGTTTGCCGCAGGTGTGGAAGAGGTTTTGATCAATGATGCACACGGTGCTGGCCGCACGATTTTGCCGGAAGAATTGATTTCGGGTGTGAAGCTGGTGCAGGGCGTGGATCGGCCGTGCTGGTTGCCAGGCTTGTCGCCTCGGTTTGACGCATTGATTCAGGTGGGAATGCATTCGATGACAGGAACACCCAATGGCTGTTTGGCGCATTCGATGAGTCGCAATATGATTTATCGGGTGAACGGTGCCGAGGTAGGTGAGATGGAGATGGCAGCTTATCTGTGTGGGCATTTGGGTATTCCGTGGGTGTTTACATCAGGCGATTTGCACGCCTGTACTGAGTCTGAACGTTGGGTGGATGGCATCGTGACGGCTCCGGTGAAAGAGGGGCTGGGAGAATTGTGCGCGATTCATATGGCACCGGTGGATGCAAGAGAATTGATTAAAAAGCGGGTTCAGGAAGCGGTTGTGATTACGGGAAATATCGAGCCACTGACCGCAGATGGGCCAGTAGAGTTTGGAGTAACGCGCCCAGAGCCAGGGCCGGCAACATTGCGAGAAGGGCTTGAGCGGGTAGATGCTTTTACCGTGCGGTGTACGGGGGAATCATTTTGGCACGTGTTTCATCTTTTTCAGGGCAAGCCGGATTTTCCGGTTCCTGCGTAGGGGCGGGGTCTCCCCGCCCGAGAAGCTATAGCGCCCAAATAGGAGGGGTTATGGACGTCAAGATTGAAAATCAATTTCGGTCACCCTATGGTGTGCCCAATGGGTTGCAGTTGGTTGATGAGGGGTTGTGGATTGTAGATCAAGTGACGGATCGGGTTGCACTGATGAGTATGAAGGATGAGGATAAGGACGATTATTATGGCAATCGACGGTTGTTAAAGGATATCCCGTCGGAATCATCAAATACCAGTGGTATGGCCGTTGGCGATGGCTCTTTGTGGATAGCGGCCAATGGGCCGGGCAAGACCTGGCGGTTGCCGCGCGATACTGATGCGCCTCAGGGTGAGATTTTGCGTGTTGATCCCGACACGGGAGAGACACAGGGGCGTTGGGCTGTGCCAACCGGGGGTGGTACGCACGGTGTGGAGTATGATAACATTGAGCTTGGAACCATTTGGGTGACGACGTTGAAGGAGCAGACGATTACGCAAATGCGGATTGAGAATTGGTCTGTAATTCGTTCACTAAAGTTGCCGTTGTCACGTGCACATGGTGTGGTGCGTATGGAAGAGGATTCAATTTGGGTGGTCCATACTGGTGATCGGGTTATTGTGAAGTTGGATTTGTCGAGCAATGCGGAGTTGGACCGGATTGTGGTGCCAGAACCACATCCTGAACCACACGGTTTGTCAATATGTGAGGGTGGGTTTTTATATTGTGATGCTACATCGGGGTGGGTCTCTAAAATTGCGTGGTAATTTATGTCCGAATCTGAAAAAATGTTGCATACCCAAATTGCGTTGTTAGAGCGGCAAATTGATGTTTTGAGAACGCGTGAGAAAACATTGCAAGAACGGGTGCGTGCGCTCGAAGCGCAAGGGACTGCACAATCTCAATCCGATCAGGAAATCATTCGTCTTGAACGACAACATGCATTGGAAGAGATGGCGCATGGGGTGGCGCATAATTTCAACAATGTGTTGGTGGGTGTTTTGGGTTATGCCCAGATTATTGAGATGCAAAGTGAAGACCCTCGGGCAATAGAAAATGCGGGTAAGATTGTCGAAAATGCCATGCGTGCCCGCGATTTGGTACAAAAGCTCAACCTGTCTGTGCGCGAAGCAGGCGAATTGCCCCTGCATCGAATAACGAGGTTGCACACCATTGTGAAGGAGGCGATTAAGGCCACACAACCTCAGTGGAAAGACAGTGCTGAAGCGCGGGGGGTTGTGATTTCGATTGTGGAAGATCAGGAAACGGTACCTCCGATCAAAGGCAATCCTCTGGAGTTGCACCATGTGCTGGTGCATTTGATTACCAATGCGATAGACGCTATGCCAACAGGCGGTGAGATTGCGATTTCGACACGCGTTGTCAATAGCAAGGTTGCCATTAGTGTAAGTGATCAGGGCCTGGGCATGGATGAAGAGATCCGCAAGCGTATTTTTGAACCCTTTTTTACAACCAAACAGGATGTGGGCAGCGGCTTAGGTTTGTCTATGGCTTATCGGGCTGTGACGGCCTGGGGCGGAAAGATTGAGGTTATAAGTGCGCCCGACGAAGGCAGCACATTTACTGTATGTTTGCCTGTGTGGGAAGAGAGTGATCCATTCCCACCTGAGTCCGAGCCAGAAATAAAGCGTTCGCGTGTGTTGATTGTTGATGATGAAAATGCTGTGCAAGAAATTCTGAAGGAGACTTTATCCGAATACGATTTGTCTATTTTTTTAGACGCCGAAGGTGTTTTGGATGCTTTTGAAGTGGATGCCTACGATGTGGCTTTGATTGATCTTCGTTTGCCGGGCATCACGGGTGATGAGTTGACGCGGGAGATTCGCAAAGCCGATCCCAATGTGGTGACAGTGCTTATGACGGGATGGGAAGTTTTGGATAACGATGATCGGCTGGATTTATTCGATTTTCGTATTCAAAAGCCTTTCCGATTAAATGAAATTAAAAAGGTTGTGCAAAAAGCTGTAGCACAATCAGAACAAAGATCTGAAACGTAAATACAGGTGCGGTTGTGCTGACCGCTTAATGTTGTGCCCGGGATACCGGGTTTTTTTTTGAAACAAAGATTACAGAGTGGAAGGTGAAAATCGCGTAAGGGCTTTGGGTGCAAGAGCCAGACTTTGATCTTTGACTGTTTTTTAGGAGGTTGTCATGAGCGAACAAACAGTGATTGGCGTGGATGTAGGCACGGGCAGTGTGCGTGCTGGGGTGTTTTCTCTGGACGGCACCATGTTGGGTACGGCATCATCATCGATTTTGGAGTTTCATCCCAAGCCCGATTTTTTTGAACAGTCGTCTGAGAATATTTGGGCGCAGACTGGTGTGGTTGTGCGTGCGGCAATGGCTGAGGCTGGGGTGACGGCTGATTCAGTAATTGGTATGAGTTTTGATGCAACGTGTTCGCTGGTGGTTTTAGATGGCGCTGGGCAGCCGCTTACTGTGGCACAGACGGGCGAAGCTGAGCGCAATATTATTGTGTGGCGCGATCACCGCGCAATTGATCAGGTGAATCGAATCAATGCGGGTGGTTATGATGTGCTGCAATATGTGGGTGGCATCATGTCACCGGAGCAGGAGCCGCCAAAGTTGCTTTGGATTAAGGAGAATTTGCCTGAGACGTGGCAAAATGCAGGCAAGTTTTTCGACTTAGCTGATTTTATGGTTTATAAAGCAACGGGGGCCGATTTGCGGAGTTTGTGTACGAATGTATGTAAGTGGACTTATTTGGGCCATGAATCGCGTTGGGATCAGTCTTTTTTTGAAACCATTGGTCTGGGCGATTTGTTTGATGGTGGTAAGGTGACTTCAGATGTTGCGCCTATGGGTGAAAAGGCGGGTACTTTGAGTGCTGATGCGGCCGATCATTTAGGGCTGACGACAAATACGGCGGTTGGTGTGGGCATTATTGATGCGCACGCAGGGGGTATTGGTGTGGGTGTGGATGAGCCGATTTTAGCGTTAATTGGCGGTACGTCGTCGTGTCATATGGCGGTGTCTAAAGATGCGCGATTTATTCCTGGGGTGTGGGGGCCTTATTTCAGTGCAATGGTGCCGGGGTTGTGGCTCAGTGAGGGGGGGCAAAGTGCAACGGGGGCGTTGTTGGATCATACGATTGAACGGTTTGGGATGGTGAAGGAAGAGGATCGTTACTGGCATGTGCTAACGGGGAAAGAGATCAATGCGGTCTATGCCGAGCTGAATGAGTACATTGCCGATAAGGGGGTAGGGGCTGAATGGACCGAGCGATTGCACATTTTGCCCGATCACCACGGCAATCGGTCGCCTAAGGCCGATCCTGATGCGCGAGGCGTGATGGATGGTTTGACGCTGGATATGTCGCATGATACACTGGCACAAATTTATCATGCGACCATTCAGGCTGTGGCCTATGGAACGCGCAATATTATTGATGAGATGGAGAAACAAGGGTACGCGATTGAGCAGATTAATGCCTGTGGTGGCGGTACTAAAAATGCGTTGTGGATTCAGGAACATGCCGATGCGACTCAGCGACCAATTCATTTGCCAAAAGAGCCTGAGGCTGTGTTGCTTGGTTCTGCAATTCTTGGGGCCGTGGCAGCCGGAACGTTTGGATCTATTCAGGAGGCGATGAGTGCAATGTGTCACGCGGGTGAGGTGATTGAACCCAATCGGGATACGGCAGATTACCACACGTGGAAGTACGAACAGCAGCTGGCAATGTATGAGCAACATGTGGCGCGACGTGCAGCAAAATAGTTAAAGGGTTTTTTATGGATCATACAGTTTTATCAACAACAGGCTCTACGCGTGGCACGGCGTATGGGATGAGCAATAAGATTGTTACGCACGAGGGCAAGACGCATGTGGTGTGGTTGGATCAGATCCATAAGACGTATGTGGCGACGTATGATCATGAGGAGAAAGCATGGGGCGATCCTGTATTTGTTGCTGATGGTGACGATAACCACGCTGGCGCGGCAATGACGATGGATTCAAAGGGCTATCTCTATCTTGCATTTGGCCCGCATCACAATCCGATGCAACATGCAGTGAGTGCAAAACCGAATGATACGTCAGAGTGGACGATGTTGCCTCCGTTTGGTGGGGTGAACGCGACGTATCCGAGTCTGGTGTGTGATTCTCACGATGTTTTGCACGCGTGTTATCGGGGCGCGTATGAGCGTGAACGACCCTGGGGTGTGTTTTATCAGAAACGAAAGGTAGATGGCGATTGGACAGAGCCAGTTAAGTTGGTGGATCCCCAGGGGCCGTCGGCGTATGTGCATGTGGAGAACTGTGTCCACGTTGCGGGCGATATGCTGTATCTGTCATTTCATCTTGTGCGGAG
>Ga0187827_10009466_pt1 | contig 10316 bp, 10 predicted proteins | sample ETNtaG_39_FD_167969 | JGI IMG/M metagenome (GOLD analysis project Ga0187827, IMG submission 167969) | Marine microbial and viral communities from oxygen minimum zone, Eastern Pacific Ocean - ETNP2014_SV_150_PacBio MetaG (Illumina Assembly) | ecosystem: Environmental > Aquatic > Marine > Hypoxic... | reverse complement strand
AGCTACTTCCTCTTCGGCCACAGGTTCCTCAGCTACTTCCTCTTCGGCCACAGGTTCCTCAGCTATTTCCTCTTCAAGTTTTCTGAATACATCCTCTCCATGACCTGGAGTAAATATTTTATCTTTGTTATTATCTTCTTCTACATTTACTTCTTCAGGTTCTACACTTCTAATATCTATTTTCCAATCTGTCATCTTAGCAGCCAATCTAGCATTTTGCCCTTCCCTACCAATTGCTAATGAAAGATGCTGGTTTGGTACCCAAACTATAGCAATTTTCTCTTCTTCAACAAGCTCAACTTTAGCTACCTGGGCTGGATTTAAAGAACTTGTAATTAAAACTTTTGGATCATTACTCCATTCAACTACATCTATTTTTTCGCCTTGTAATTCACTTACAATACTTTGTATCCTTATTCCTCTAAGTCCAACACAAGATCCAACTGCATCAATACCTTCTTGTTTTGCAACAACAGAAACTTTACTTCTATTACCAGCTTCTCTTGCTATAGACATAATATCAACAGAACCATTTGAAATTTCCGGAACTTCTTGTTCAAATAATTTTTGCAATAATATAGTATCAGCTCTAGAGACAATCAATTCCGGACCTCTTGGAGTATCAGCTAAAGCTTTTAATAAAACTCTAAATTTTTGCCCTACTCTGTATCTTTCAGAATACATTTGTTCGTTAACAGGTAATAAAGCTTCAGCTCTACCCATTTCAACATAAACTTTTTTTTGATCAGTTCGAACAACTGTGACAGCAAATATTTCACCTTCTCTGCCTTGAAATTCATTAAAAATTAAATCTTTTTCTGCTTCTCTTAATCTTTGAAGTATAACTTGTTTAGCTGTTTGAGCTTCGATTCTTCCGCCTGCTTCATTTAATTTCCCAGTTAATATATTGTTTCCAATTTCAGCATTAGAATCGATTTTCTTAGCATCTTTTAAAGAAATTTCTATTGAATTATCTACTACCTCATCAACTATGCTTTTAACGACATATACATTGAAATCTCCTGTTTCTGTATCTAATTTAACAGAAATATTATGCCCTGATTTCAAACTTTCCTTTTTAAAAGTTGAAGATAAAGCTTCTTCAACAGCAGATAAAATAGTATCTCTATCTAAATTTCTTTCAGCTGCAAGCTGAGTTAAAGCTATTAAAAAATTACTTTTCATAACACAAATCAAATAATATAAATAAAATACATTTATAAAAAACAAAAGTGGGTCAAGCCCACTTTTATTATCATGCATATATTTAACTATTATTTTAGTACTTGTAATAATTTATTTCAACACATAAGATTTAAAGTCGGCGTCATAATATTTTATATATTAATAAAACCATAAAATGAACCCTTATGAAGAAATAAATATAAGTTTAAATGAAGCATCAAAATATATTAATACCAAAGTAAATGATGGTATTTTTGAAATGCTAACAACGCCGTGGAGAGAAATTGTTATAAGCTGCCCTATAAAAATGGACAACGGGGAAACTAAAGTATTTTCAGGATATAGAATACAGCATAATGCAGTACGAGGTCCTTATAAAGGTGGGGTCAGATTCCATCCTGATGCTAATCAATCTGAAGTTAAAGCATTATCATCGCTTATGACATGGAAAAATGCCCTCGTTGACATACCATTTGGAGGGGCAAAAGGCGGTATACAAGTTGATCCAAGCAGATTGTCAAAAAATGAATTATATAATTTAACAAAAAGATACACTTTAAGTATTGATAAATTCCTTGGACCAAATACAGATATACCTGCGCCAGATTTAGGTACAAACTCACAAACAATGGCTTGGATGATGGATGCATACGGATCTATTCACGGATATACTCCTGCGATCGTAACTGGGAAACCTGTAGAATTAGGCGGATCTATTGGAAGAGATTCATCTACAGGAAGAGGTGCAGTTTTTGTAATGGATGAAATATGTAAAAAACAAAAAATATATCCAAAAAATACTAATATAATTATTCAAGGATTTGGCCAAGTTGGTAATTGGATAGCTCAAATTGCATTTGAAAAAGGATATAAAATCACAGGAATAAGTAATGTCAACGGAGCAATATTATCAAATAAAGGAATCGATATTCCGAGCCTGGTAAAATATTTTCATGCAAACAAAACTTTCGATGGATACAAAAATGTAGAACACGTATCCAATGATGATCTACTTATTACAAAATGTGATTTTTTAATTCCAGCAGCTATAGAAAGAGTTATAACTAAAAAAAATGCAGATAAAATTAAAGCAAAAATTATCATCGAAGCTGCAAATCACCCTGTAACACCCGAAGCAGATAAAATTCTTGAATCTAAACAAATTGCTATTTATCCTGACACACTAGTAAATTCAGGTGGGGTAATAGTTTCATATTTTGAATGGATTCAAAATTTATACCAACATCAATGGGAAATAGAAAGAGTAAATACTGAATTACAAAAAATAATCACAAAAGCTTTTGCAGATGTTTACGATAATGCCAAAAATAAAAATATCAGTTACAGGTTGTCAGCTTTAGCTTTAGGTTTAGATAGAGTAATACACACTGCAGATCTCAGAGGTTACATATAATTATGATCCAAGATATAATTTTTAAATCTGCAAAAGATCAAATCAAACTATTACATAGTAAGCAAATCTCATCATACGAATTAACAAAAACTTATTTAGATAGAATTGAAAAATATGATGACGAATTAAATTCTTTTCTATACATAAATAAAAAAAATGCTTTAGAATCTGCTAAAAAGAGCGATGAAAGTATTTCGAAAAATAATTTCACAGGAAAATTATTTGGACTTCCCATGGCTATTAAAGATTTGACGGCAATAAATGGAATGCAAACCACTTATGGATCTTTACTCACAAAAGATAACATAGCAAATTATGATGCTTTACCATTTAAACGTATTAAAAAACATGGCCCTGTAATTTTAGGTAAAACAAACACTCCTGAATTTGGATTAATGGGTCATACAGAAAATTTATTAAAAGATCATTGCAGAACTCCTTGGGATCCAAAAAAAACAGCCGGGGGATCAAGCGGAGGTGCAGGAAGTGCGATAGCAGCAGGTTTTTGTTCTATAGCTATGGGCGGAGATGCAGGAGGCTCAATAAGAATTCCATCTAGTTACAATGGAATTTTTGGAATCAAACCAACACAAGGTAGGGTTCCTAACCCAAGCTCAACACATAATTTTATATCACAAAATGGACCTATGACTAGATATGTTGAAGATGCTGCATTAATACTAGAAATTATTACTGGATTTAGTTCAGAAGATCCTTCATCTTTAAACAAACCTCCTATGAAATTCGAAAATGAATTTTGGGAAAATTCATTAACAGACTATTTACAAAAAACATATTCAAAAAACATATTACACATAGCTTGGTTAGATAATTTTGGACATGCAAAGCCAGATAGTGAAATAAAAACAAAATGCTTAGATACTTTATCTATATTAGAAAATGAAGGGCATGCAATAACACATATTAACATTGATTTTGGTGAAATATTTAATGCATGGCATAATTTATTTTCAGTCTCGACATATACTAACTATATAAACGAGTATAAAAATAACAAAAATCTATTCGCTTGGTATACTCAAGAAGCTTTTGAAAACGCAAAAAATATTTCGGCATCTGAATATGCTCAATCTATATTAACACTTAAAAAAGTACAATTAAAATTTTCAGAATTATTTCAAAAATATGATCTGATTGCATCTCCTACAATGCCTACCACAGCTTTTAATGTTGGTGAACCACCTCAAGAAATAAACGGAGAAAAAGTACATCCTTCATGGGGTTTCTGCTTATATAGTTTTCCAATTAATTTGTCTGGAGCTCCTGCAGTTAATATACCTGCAGGCTTTGATAGTCATGGACTTCCAATAGGACTGCAGATAATTGCGCCATGGCAACAAGAAAAACAATTAATAAAAATCAGCCATTTTCTTGAATCAATTATAAACTGGAGTCAATATATACCTGTAAAATACCAAGTTTAATCTAAATCAGGTCTATCAAGATGCCAATCTGTAATTTTTTGAATATGATTTGCAACACTTAATAATTTTCTTTCGCTAAAATAAGCCCCTAATAATTGCACTCCCACAGGTAATCCATTTACTTTTCCACCTGGAATTGATATTCCAGGAATTCCAGCTATATTTGCAGGTATTGTCATAATATCACTAGTATACATCGCCATAGGATCTTTAGTTCTTTCGCCTAATTTAAAAGCTGTTGTAGGAGAAGTGGGTGTAATCAAAAAATCAACTTTTTTAAACACGTCATTTAATTCTTGTTTAATCAATTGCCTAATCTGTTCTGCTTTACCATAATATTCATCATAATATCCGGAAGACAATGCGTATGTCCCAAGCATAATTCTACGTTTCACTTCAATTCCAAAGCCCTTAGATCTTGAGTTCTCTATTCGCTCCCACATACTATTAACTTGATTATCGGAAAAACCATATTTTACACCATCATATCTTGCCAAATTTGATGAAGCTTCTGATGGGGCTAAAATATAATAAACTGCCAAGGCAAATTCTGTGTGTGGTAATGATACTTCCTCTACTTCCGCCCCATTTTCAATTAATAAATCAATTACTTCAGTAATTTTATTTTTAATTTCATTATCTAAAGTTTTCGGAAAATATTCTTTTGGAATTCCAATTTTCAAATTCTTAAAATCTTCTATTTGATTTAAAAGTAAATCTTCATCAAAATTCTTAGATGTAGAATCATTTTCATCTCTTCCTTTTATTGTATTTAATATCAAAGCGGAATCTTCAGCATTATTAGTAAATGGACCTATTTGATCTAATGAACTTCCAAAAGCAATTAATCCATAACGACTAACTGCTCCATATGATGGTTTAAGACCAGTAACCCCACATAAAGATGCAGGTTGTCTTATACTACCTCCAGTATCTGATCCTAAAGAAAATGCAGCAAAGCCAGCGCTTACCGCAGCAGCCGGGCCACCGCTACTACCACCAGGAACATATTTATAATTCCAAGGATTTTTAGTTGGTCCAAAAGATGAATTTTCTGTGGACGAACCCATTGCAAATTCATCTAAATTTCCTTTACCTATTAAAATAGCTCCTGCATTTTTCAGTTTTTTTACTACTGTAGCATCATAATTAGAATAAAAATCGTTTAATATTTTAGAACCTGCAGTAGTAGGAAAGTCATTAGTACATATATTGTCTTTAAGCATATAAGGGATACCAGTTAATATGCCTTGATCACCATCTTTGATTTTATTATCTGATTCTTTTGCTTGTTTGATTGCCAATTTTTTATCTTTAGATAAAAAAGCATGGATTTGGTTATCAAATTTTTCTATCCTATCAAAGTAATAATCTACTAAATCAACAGAGCTAATTTTTTTATTCCTTAATAATTTACTTAAATGAGTGATATTTTTACTCATTAAATCATCAGTCATTTAATCATCTCCAAGAACATACTCAATATTCAATTCATTTCCATCATGATTAGGAGCATTTTTTAACAAAGTAGATTTATCCCAAGATTTATGATTTATATCTTTCCTGGTAATATTTTTATCTTTTAAATCATCATCAAATTCATTGAAAGAATTTATTTTTAATTTATTTAATTTTTCAAAACTATCTAAAATATCATTCAAATCAACAGATAGAGTTTCTAATTCTTGTGAGGTTAATTTTAATTTAACCAAATCAGATAATTCTTTTATGCGGTCGATATGTATTTTTTTCAATTGGCCTTATCCTATTTTTTATTTGTTAATTCCATTGCTTTTGCAAATCCTACAGACAAAATATTATCTATGGCTTCTACTGATCTATCAATCATATCCTTAACAATTTTAGTTTCATTAGCTTCAAACTTTCCTAAAACAAAAGAAACTAAATCTTCTCCATATCTTTCTGATGTACCTATTCCTAATCTTAATCTTGGAATATCATTAGTCAAAATCTCTGAAAAAACAGATTTCAAACCATTATGTCCACCTGGACCACCTCTTTCTTTCAATCTGATAATTCCCAATAATAAATTGATATCATCTACAATAATCAAAATCTCATTTGTCTTAATATTTAATTTTTTAATTATTTTTTTTATTGGAACTCCAGAATTATTAACATATGCCATGGGTTTTAAAGAATATAATTCTTTAGATTCATAATATGTTTGATATAACTCATAATCATCTTTTTTAGATATCAATTCACTTTTATTAATTAAATTAAATGAATCTAAAACTTTCCATCCAACATTATGTCGAGTATTGTTATATTTCTTTCCTGGATTACCTATGCCAACTAATAATTTAAACATACTTAAATTTAATTTTAATAATTGAAATCACCACTTTTACCACCTGATTTTGATATTAGATGAATATCATTTATAACTATTCTTTTATCCACAGATTTCAACATATCATAAATTGTCAAAGACGCAACGGTTACTGCAGTTAAAGCTTCCATTTCAACGCCGGTGTTACCAATACATTTAACTTCTGAGTCTACTGTTACAAACCCTAAGTCATCATCTAATATAAAATTTATATTTATATTTGTAAGATTTATCTGATGACACAAGGGAATCAATTCATGAGTTTTTTTTGCAGCCTGTATGCCTGCTATTCTGGCAGTAGCTAAAACATTACCTTTTTTTGAATCATTACTTTTTGTCATTTGAAAAGCTGTTTTTGATAATTTTATTTCCGAAACAGCTTTAGCCATTCTAATAGTTTGGTTTTTATCTGAAACATCTACCATATTTACATCACCATCATTTGAAAGATGGGACATTCTTGCTTCCTGATTAGCTTTTTGATCTACATTTTCATTACCCTCAATTCCTGCATGAGCTTTAACCCATTCCCATTCACAACGAAGATTTTTCATTTTTTTAAATTCTTCCAACTCTTCCCACAAATCAATATTTTCTTTTTTTTTCCAATTCTTAATCATAGTATTAATAATTAATTGACTGTCAGACTTAATAGTCACAATAGAATCATTATTTATATAATCTGATTGAAGAGATTTAATAACTGCAGTTAATTCCATACGATTATTTGTAGTATTTTTATCAGAACCACTTAATGATTCAATTATCTCATCTTGAGAATTTCTGATTTCATACGCCCAACCACCTGGCCCTGGATTAGGAATGCAAGATCCATCAGTATAAACTACATAACGACTTACATTAGAATCAGTTACAAAATCATCTAAACTTGATTGCTGAGATTTATTTTGTTTATTATCCACCAATTTTATACATCTCCACTTTTTCTTTATCAGATTGACTTAAAGCTCTAAGTTGTGAATATTGATCAGATCTATTTATCCAAATATTTTTTATAAAATCCTCTAAGTGTTTAAAAGATTGTTCTCTTATCACAGATTTCAAATCATGCCCTTTATTTGTGAATAAACATGTATATAAATTTCCATCTGCAGTAATTCTTGCTCTTGTACAATCAGAACAAAATGGTTTTGAAACTGAAGAGATTATTCCTATCTCACCCATTCCACCAATAAATTTATATCTTGTTGCTACCTCACCAAAATAATTCGGGCCAACTGCTTCTAATTCATATTTTTTTTCTATTATCCTTAGAATATCTTCTGCGTAAACAACATCATCTGATTTCCATCCATTTATAGTTCCAACATCCATATATTCTATAAATCTTATAATTAAATTATTTTCTCTTCCAAAATTTACCAAATCAATAATTTGGTTCTCATTTACATCTTTCATGACTACACAATTAATTTTTATATTTTTAAATCCAATACTATTAGCAAATTTGAGTCCTTCCAAGGTTTTTTCAATATCTAAATTTTGCCCATTCAATTTTTTATATGTTTCAGGGTTTAAAGAATCCAAACTAACAGTCAATCTATCTACTCCTGACTGCTTTAAATCCAAGGCGTATTTATTTAGAAAAAAACCATTCGTAGTAAGCGCTATTTCTTTGATAGATTTAATTGATTTTAAATCTTTAATTAATAAAGACAAATCTTTTCTTAATAATGGTTCACCACCTGTAATTCTTAACTTTTCTACTCCAAACTTTGAAAAAATCTCGCTAATCGTTATTATTTCATCAAATGATAACAATTGATCATTTTTCAAAAATTGATACCTTTCTCCATAAATTTCTTTTGGCATACAATAAGGACATCTGAAATTACATCTGTCAATTACTGATATCCTTAAATCTTTAATCGGTCTATTAAATTTATCTTTTATAACCATAGTAAAGTGACAATATACATATTAAAGAATTAATTCAATGAATTTAGACAGCTTATTTTAAAAAGCTAAATTCAAACATTTATAAATATTCACCTTTAATTATAAATCTATCGGATGTTTAGTGCATTATAGTTTAGAAATAGGTATTATTGAAAAAAATTAATTATCAGGAGTTTGAATTGCCAACTTATCATATTACTCATACTCATTCATCAGAAAATTATTTTTCAGGAAATGACGAAATAATGTCATTATGGAAACAAATAGAAAACAATGCTCAAAATAATAATGTTGAAATAAAATTTTTCAAAGTGAACCCAACTGAGCATATATTTTTTATTTTGTTAGAAACTGATGATTATTCAAATATAGAAAAAACAATAGGGCAATGCAAAAAAACAGGAGACTTTAGAGTAACACCAGTTATGGAACAAACTTTTAATCCCAAATAAAATTCTAATAGGATAACTTTATGAATGATGTAGAGTTTATGCAAATAGCAATTAATGAAGCAGTTAAAGGCCTAGAATTAGGCGATCAACCTTTTGGGGCCGTATTAGTAATGGATAATAAGGTAATACGTACTGGCAGAAATCTTGTTTACAGCACATTTGATCCAACAGCTCATGCAGAAACAGTAGCTTTAAGAGATGCAGGTACTTCAATCAAAGCTCTCAGTTTTCCTGGAGCAACTCTTTATGCTTCCTGGGAACCTTGCCCAATGTGTCTTGGGGCAATTATAACAGCAAGAATAAATCGCCTGGTCTTAGGAGGGCGAACAAGTACAAGAGACAGTAACTATGGCAAATACACTGTAGAAAAACTAATGAAACTAACCGATGTTCAAAACAAGCTGAAACTGACTACTGGAATATTACAACGAGAAAGTGAAAAAATTGTCAATAAGTGGCTAGAAAGTAAATAACAATTATTACTTTAACGATTCTAGAAATTTAGATAACTTGTTTAAAGCAATTGCCCTATGACTAATTTTATTTTTTATTTCAGTATCTATTTCAGCCATCGTTTTTGCATATTTATCTAAAAAAAATATAGGATCATACCCAAAACCATTAGATCCTTTCGACTTATTTATTATTGATCCCGTACACTCTCCTTCAAAACTACTAACCCATTCCTTATTATTGCAAAGTGTTAATACACATTTAAATTTTGCCTTAACATTATTAAAATCAGAAATTTCATCTAATAAGAATAAATTCCGTTCATGGTCTGACAAATTCTCTCCTCCATATCTTGCGCTTAATACTCCAGGCTTTCCATTTAAACATTCAACTTCCAATCCTGAATCATCTGCTAACACTAACATTCCTGAAATTGAAGAATAATAATCAGCTTTATGGAAAGAATTTTGTTGAAAAGTATCAAATGGTTCACTAACACTTTCATGAATACCAAGTGATTTAAGATCAAAAAAATTTAAACTAAAATGTTCAAAATACTTTTTAATCTCAAGTATTTTTCCATGGTTATGCGATGCTATCAGTATGTCCATTTATTTAAGATAATACGCCATTTCTAGCTTCTGAAACCATCTTGCATCTATTTATAAATTCTTTTTGTGCAATTAAAAGATTATCTGAATTTCCCTTCCATTTATTCAAGGTTGATGATTGCAAACCTCTTCCATAAGAAAAACTTAACTCCCATGGTATGTCGCCTGTTTGTTTTGCCAATTTATTTATAGCATCAAGGTTATCTATAGATTCAATTTCAGATTGCCCTCCAGACAAGAAAATAATACCTGGAACATTTTCAGGTACTATGTCTTTAAAACATTTAAGTGTCATTTCTGCTACCTTGTTTTTATCAGCTCTATTTAGAGATTCTTTTCCTGACAAAATCATATTTGGTTTAAGCAATATTCCAGATAAATTAACTTTATGTTTATCTAATTGGTTGAAAACTTCATTTAATGTCTTGTTTGTAACTTCATAACAAGAATTTATACTATGATCTCCGTCCATCAATACCT
>Ga0187827_10009465_pt1 | contig 10316 bp, 9 predicted proteins | sample ETNtaG_39_FD_167969 | JGI IMG/M metagenome (GOLD analysis project Ga0187827, IMG submission 167969) | Marine microbial and viral communities from oxygen minimum zone, Eastern Pacific Ocean - ETNP2014_SV_150_PacBio MetaG (Illumina Assembly) | ecosystem: Environmental > Aquatic > Marine > Hypoxic... | reverse complement strand
GAAGCCTGGATCCTGGACACATTGGCGTCAGTGGCTGCGCAGACCTACCCGCAGGTAGAGGTGATCGTGGTGGACGATGGCTCAACCGACCGGGGCGCGGATGTCGTAGCCGAGTACGCGGCGTCGGGTTCACGGACGGTACAACTTGTTCGCACCGTCAACCAGGGTGTCTCGGCTGCGCGCAACACTGGGATTCTCGCGTCGAGCGGCGAATTCGTGGCCCTGCTCGATGCCGATGACCTATGGCACCCGCGCAAGCTTGAGATCCAGGTTGACCATCTGGCCGGGAGTGGCGCGCCGATGTGCGTCTGTAGCTACGAGATGTTCGAGGATCAGACTGGGCGACCAATAAGTGTAGTGCGATTCCGGATCGGATCGCGTGCTCTCCGCGGATGGCTGGCGCTCGAGGGCAACGGCCTTCTCCTGCCATCGACTGCTCTCATCCGGCGCACGGTGCTCGATGACATGCGGGGATTCGATTCCGAGTTCTCGGTGTCGGCCGATCTGGAATTCGCGCTGCGTATGGAGGAATTCGGGCCTCTCGATGCTGTCCCAGAGACACTGGTGCGCTACCGCGTCCACCCCGCACAAATGCACCGCAGGCTCTACGACCTCGGCAGTGACTTCTCACTTCTGCACGACCGGGTGTTCGCTGACGGTCGACGTCGCTCGTTCGAGCGGCGGTGCCGTGCCAACCTCGACGTCCATCTCGGGTTATCACACCTGCTAAGGGGACGAGTCGGAGTCGCAATTCCCTACCTGCTGAATGCACTACGCCGCGACCCACGCCGACTTTTCACTCTGCCGCTTCGAGCCCTGATCCGTCGCCTGGGACGGCGGTCGCGTGCCTTGTTCCGGATACGTGCCCCACGGTGGGTGCAATGACTGTCCTCCGTCGACGGACCGCAGGTGGGCGGTTCGCCGGATGGTCGCAGCGGGTCAGGGGCGAGTCGGTGATGGTACTGTCGCCGCGAATCGTGAGCGCTGGTGTCGGCGTGGTATTCGTCACCCTGACGGCCAGAGTCCTGGGTCCCACCGGTCGCGGCGAGATCGCTGTCGCCTTTACCATCGCCTATTTGACGGCCAAACTGGCCGACCTCGGCACATCGACAAGTGGCCGGATCCACCTCCTCGACCCTGACCATCAGGTCGGCCCGAACGACATCGCCTCCCTGACCATTGCACTCATTCCACTCCAGGCGATTCTGGCGGTCATTGCCGTCGGCCTGTTGTCCCTTTCATCACTACGGTTGGACCTCAGTTTCTCGATGGCTGTCATAGGCTTGAGTACGGCGACCATGATGCTCCGCGGAGCCGTGGCCATGCTCTACGGACTCCGTCGCTACGCGGTGGTGCTGATGGCCGAGACGGCCGCCGCCGTGATTGAGGTGGTGGCCTTGGTAGTTCTTTGGCTTGGCGGTCTCCTGACGGCCGCGTCCGCGGTGACAACCATGGGTATTGGTTCGGCACTCTGTGCTGCGTGGCTCGTCTCACGACCTGGTGTACTCCAGCGGGGTGCTGGAAACGTGTTGACTACCCACTGGCGTACCCTCATCGTGGACGGGATCTCACCGATGTTCGGTGACGTGTTGTTTTTTATGGCCCTTCGACTCGACCGGCTGGTTCTGGCAGTCGTCGCCGGTGCACACCAGGTCGGCCTCTACGCGGCCGCCATGGCCATTCCCGAGACGCTCAGAATCCTGCCGATGGCAGTCGGTCAGGTGCTGGCTGACCGCAGTCGGAGTGGTATCGACTCGGTGGTGGACGTCAGACGGCACGGCAGACTGGTCGTCCTTGGCTACCTTCTCGTACTGATTATCGGCGCGTTGGTCGGGTTTGTTGCCCTACCGCTGGCATTCGGTGAAGGGTTCAGCGAGGCCAGAGACGTCCTCGTGATCGTGATGATTGCCGAACTGTTCATGTCGGTGCACCTGATGCAGCAGGCTGCCCTGCTCGGCTTCGGTCGCCCACGCGGAATCGGTGTTCCCCGGGTCATTGGCGGTGCGGTGACGGTGGTGCTGGGCTTGGTGATGATTCCGACATGGGGTCTACACGGTGCGGCATGGGCCAGCCTGATCGGGTACGCGGTGTTGGCCGCTACGGCGGTTCTGTGGACCAACCGGGAACTCAGGAGGGTCCAGGCCCCGTGATGTCCACCAATGCTTCCCTGTCGATCGGCTACGTGCCACATGGTCCGAACCTCGACCGACCGATGGACCGCCGGCGCTTCCCTAGGTACGCGGCCATGCGGGGCCTGTCGTTCGATGTCGTGTCGGGCTGGGAAAACCATGCGGCCATTGTTCTGACGCCTGCGGCCGACGTCACCCACTGGGTCAATGCCATGCCTGACCGCCGGATCGTGGTCGATCTCCCGGACGCGTTCCTTGAGGAGCGCCAGGGGCCGAAGCAGGCGGTCCGTGGGCTGGCGAAGTGGGTGGGAGGGGAGTCTCGCCGCCCGGTCGTCAGTTACCTCCGGGCACTTGAGCGACTGCTCGAGCGGGCCGATGCGATTGTCTGTAGTACCGACGAACAAGCCACCAACATCTCACGGTACAACCGCAACGTTCATCCGATCCTGGATCTGCACGGTGAGTTCGAGTTCGTGCCACCGACGACCCGCCAATCGGATCGGTTCGACATCGTCTGGGAAGGGTTGACGGCGACCCTCCCAGCGGTTCGACAGATGGTTCCAGCGCTTCGTGCACTCGCCAGGTCGCGGCAACTCCGACTCCACCTTGTGACCGACCTCGAGGCGCCGAAGTACATGAACCGGTTCGTCGTCCGTCGGACCGAGGAGATGGTGGCGGACTGGGGCATCGATGTCAGGCTCTACCAGTGGACCATTGAGAAGTTGACCGAGGTCGCCGGGTCCTGCGATCTGGCGATCGTCCCGGTCAACCTCACCGATCCGCTGGCTGTCGGCAAGCCTGAGAACCGGATGCGGATCTTCTGGCGGTTGGGCCTTCCAGTCATAGTGTCGGCAAGCCCTGCGCACATTCGGGCCGCCGACCTGGCCGGGTTGGGCGACCATGTGGTCTGCTCCACGATCGAGGAGTGGGAGGAAGCACTTGTCGAGTTGGCATCGAGTCCGGATCTGCGATTGGAGTTAGCATCGGCCGGCCAGGTGGCCGCGCGGTCTGTTTACTCTGACGAGTCCCTTGCTCTGCGCTGGGACCGGGTCATCAACAGCCTGAAGCGGTGACGCCCATGAACGACGCCAGAAACCTCCCCGTGGTCACCTACCTGTCGATGGACCCGGTGACGAGCACGGTCGGGCAGTCACAGGTCCTCAACTACATCGAACGTCTTGCCGAAGGCGGTCTTGCGATCGAGCTCGTCACCTTCGAACACCACGTGGACACCGCACTGCGGGCGAGGCTGGTCGATCTCGGTGTGTCCTGGTGGCCGCAGAACTACGGGCGACACGGTGCGGTCGCCGGCCTAGGGCGTGTCATCCGGGCAGCAGGGGTCATTCGAGGGGCGGCGCTGGTTCACGCCCGAAGCGATATGGCTGCGGCGGCAGCGATCCTCGCTGGGATCGACAACTGGGTTTGGGATGTCCGCTCCCTCTGGGCTGACCAGAAGGTGGCGACCGGAGTGCTCCGGTCCGGCTCGCCACAGGAGCGGATCCTCCGCTGGGTCGAGCGCCGGTCGGCAACCGGGTCGGCTGCGGTGATCACGCTCACCGCATCGGCGATAGCGGAACTCGATCGTCGGTACGACGGCATAGTGGCACCAAAGGCGCGCGTCATCACGACGTGCACCGATCTCGAACGCTTCTCGGTGTCGCCAATGCCGACGACGACGACGGTTCGGGTGCTGCTGGCTGGCACACTCAACCGGTACTACGACATGCGATCGATGTTCGACCTGGTGGCCGAACTTCGGAGGCGCCGCCCTGTCGAGTTCGTCGTGGTGTCGCCCGAGTCCACCGCTTTTGAGGATGAGCTCGCTGCGCTGGAGGTCATACGGTTGTCGGCTACGCCTGACGAGATGGTCGAGCTGGTGGCGTCGTGCCACGTGGGCCTCAGCGTCTGTCGCGATGATGCCGGGGTGAGCCTCAAGGCTGCCATGCCTACGAAAATCGGCGAGTTCCTGGCCAGCGGTCGACCAGTGGTCGTGAATCCCGGACTGGTGGATATCGCCGAACTGGTACAATCCTGCGAATGTGGCATCGTGTTCGGGTCGTCGGGTCCTTGTAGCGTCGAGGAGGCTGTTGATCTGATCGAGGAGCGTCTGGCGGATCCGGCGACGCCTGGACGTTGCCGCGGCCTTGCCGAGGAACACTTTGACCTGGAGCGGGGTGTCGACCATCTGTTGGACACCTACCGGTCGGTGCATGCACGGCCCTGAGTAGTCCCAGTCACTGACCAATCCGGGTCCGACAGTCACGGACGTTTCGTTCCTCGTACTCTCAGTTCAGTGGGCGTCACCGAGATTTGTCATCAACTCTGCAACTCTTTGCAGGTCCTCTGGCGTGTCGACGGGATGCGAGGAGTGTTGAGTAGGAACCATCCGCACCTGGTGCCCGTGCTCGAGGATTCGCAGCATGTCGATCGCCTCGGATGACTCCAATGGCGTCGTCGCCATCAAAGCGTACTGAAGCAGGAAATTCCGCCGGAACGAAATGATGGCCACGTGTCTACCAATGGCCGGGTCTTCGACAGCGCCGGCGATCGGCGCCCGGGAGAAGTACAGGGCGTTTCCCGACTGGTCGCATACGACCTTGATGCAGTTCGGGTCGCGGAGTTCGTCGATTGACGAGATTCTGCCGAGCAGTGTCGTGACCGGAATCGACGGATCGTCCAATAGGGGTTCGACCGCTTCGGTGATCATGCCGGGATGGGTCATCGGCTCGTCGCCCTGCACCATGACGACGATGTCGAAACGGACACCGTCCTCCTCCTCAACTGTCTGAAGAGCCTCAGCACATCGGTCAGTCGCACGCACGTGCTCGTCGCTCGTCATCACCGCCCTTCCTCCGATACTCGCGACGTACTCGGCGATCTCCTCGTCACAGGTGGCGACTACCGTCAAGTCGACGAGGGGGCTCAGGACGGTGCTCTCGTAGACGTACCTGATCATCGGACTTCCGAGCAGTTCCGCCATCGGCTTCCCGGGAAACCGACTGCTTCTCATTCTGGCGGGAATTATTGCCAGAATGTTCACGGGGGTCGCCTTGCTAGCCATTAGTCAGTCCACCGAACGATGGTACGTCCAGGGCCTCGACGAGATAACCGTTCAACCGGTGGCGCCGTAGGAGGAAGGGCACGTTATTCTTGGTCGCAGCACGGTGATCGGACTCCGAGTCTCCGACGAAGACGGACTTATCAGGCTCGAACCGGTGGTGCGCGAGCGTCTGCGACACGGCGTCGGTCTTGGCGATCGGAGCACCGTGAACCTCAGAGAAACACGGCGACAGGCCGAGTCGGTCGAGAATCCACTCAATCTCATCGGCAGGGGTGGCCGTCACGAGGATGAAAACCTGATTGCCCCGGTTCTCCACCAGATAGTTACGGACACCGGGAACCCATGGCGAGTCGACAACCGCGTCGACGACGAACCGGGAGAACTCGGCACAGGCTCGACGCACGGCAGCAGCGTCGGATGACATGCCCGCCCACGAGAGGTAGAGCGGGATCTTCTCGAAGCGCGTGATCCCTCCGTTGGTCTCATGGTGTTGCTGGACACGGTCGCCGATCAAGTCGCCGGCGCCCCGGACGATCCACCGGAATCCGTCGGACTTCACTTCAACCGAGTCTTTCACCACGCCGTCGAAATCCCAGAAGACGAGACCGGCGTCCCTCAGAACCGGTGGAACTCCGACTCCCTCCGCAGGCTTTGGAGCGGCTTCACGAGACCCCGTGCGCGCTTGTGAGGTCATCTCCGGCCGAGGTCCCACAAGATCACGGTGCTATTACGCCCACTAGTTCGTCTCAGTGTCATTATCGCGAATCTCATCGATCAACTGTAGGAGTCCCTGGCCGAGATCGATCGTCAGCGACGGGATGTACTTGCGTGCCAGCAGGGAGCGATCCGCGTACGGGGTACGCACGTAGTGTCCGGACTGGTCGCCGCCCAGGTATTCCACACCTGTCGACAGGCCGAGTATCTCTGCGCACATCTCAAGGAGGTCAGACATACGGATCGACTCCAGGCCGGTGATCACGACGGTCCGATTGCGAAAATCCTCAGCCAGAATCGTCACGCTCGCACGCGCTGCGTCCTCCACGTGGATGTACTCCCGGATCGCCTCCGGGCTCCCCTCGTACCTGACCGCACCGTCGAGAAGAGCCCGACTGAGGACCCTTCTGAGGAAGTTCGTGTCGGCCGCACGGGGGCCGTAGAGGGAGCCGTACCGAAGGATCGTGAAGTCGAGACCGTAAGCTCGCTGGTACTCTCGGACGAACTCCTCGGCGGCCTGCTTGCTGCAGCGGTAGAAGCCTCCCTCCCGGCTGTTTACATATACCGTGCTGGCAAAGACGAACCGCCCGACGCCCTCCTTGCGACAGCACTCCAGGACTTTCACGTTCCCGAGGATGTTCACCTCTGTGGCTTCGATCGGCCTATCCATGGCTTCGTCGAGATCGGCGAGTGCGGCGAAGTTGTAGACGACATCTGCACCACTGATTGCGTCGGCGAGGCTGCCGTCGTCTGCCAACTCCCCTACGACCATCGACTGGTCCGGTCGTCGCCAGGGCGAGTCGACCCGGTCGTACAGGCACACCGAATGGCCGCCCTCCGACAACTGGTCCGCCACGTGGGAGCCGATAAAGCCGCTTCCCCCGATCACGACCGCTCTCAGCGCGTCCACAGATTCCGGCATGGGTGCTATCGCCCCCCGGCTCGCCGACTTGAGAACTCTGACTCGGGCACGAGACTCAGTAGTGGCTGGTCCGTCAGGAGTCGGATCACTTCCTCGGTTGCTTCAAGCTCCATTTGTGCCCGGCAACCGACCGTTGCCGATGCCATGTGGGACGTTAAGAGGCAGCGCTCAACAGTCGCCAGCGGACCTTCGTACGGCTCGTGTTCGAACACGTCAATTCCGGCGCCGGAGAGGTGGTTTCGGGCGAGCACCTCGTAGAGGTCGTCTTCGTTCAGTATCTCGCCGCGCGAGGTGTTGATGATCACAGCGTCGTCCTTCATGCTCATGAGCTCGTCGAACCCGACGAGGTTTTTCGTCGATTCTGTCAGCGGCAGGTGGAGTGTAACCACGTCTGATACGGCGAGCAGTCGATCCAGGGCCACCCACTCGAATGTGAGACCGGGGACATTGTCCGCCAGGCATGGGTCAGGGTTCACGTCGTGGAGGAGGACATCTGACACTCCCAGCGCACTCAGATATCGGAGGACCATGGTACCGATGGGTCCGACACCGACGACCCCGATTGTGACCTCTGAGATTCGACGGCCAATGACCTTGTGCCACTCGCCCTCATGCATTCTCGCATTTGACACTTGAAGATCCCGTAATAGGACGAGCATGAATGCGATTGTCATTTCGGCGACAGCAGGAACAGGGGCTAGTGGGGTGTGGGAGATTGCGATTGAGTGGCGTCTAGCCGCTTCGAGATCGATGTTGTCAAGACCCACACCCACCCGGGAAATGAGCCGAAGGCGTGGAGCACTGGCCATGACGCGGTCCGTAATCGGTTCGGTACCGGCGATGATGATGTCGACTCCATCAACCAGTTCGACCATTTGTTCCTCATTGGGCCGTCTGCCGAGAGGGTTGAGTACGTAGTCAATGCCGAGTGATGAGAGCATTTCAATGGGTCGCTGGTCAAAGGCAGCGAATGGTGTGGGAGTAATGAGCACACGATCTACAGGCATCTTCCTACCCCCCCCCGTGGAGTTGTCGCGTCCTCTGGCATCGGGCCGCGCTTCACCACTTGGATCCTATGGAGATTCTGACAAGACTCTTGGGCACCCCATGAACCTATCGACTCTTGAGCAGTTGGAATGTTGCGGGCAAGAGATTGCAAACGGTCCTGGCTGGGGTTCCTCCGGCCTCTGCAGAAGTGGAATCGGTGTGATCAGTCTGACCACCCGCTGACCTTCCCGAAGGCAACTCTGGTAGGGCGGCCGCGTCAACCGATACGGAGTGAGAACATGTGAATTCTGATATGTACAACTTAATGGGAACGATCTAGTTGTTTAGAGGCGCACCTACCAGCGCCCTCCACCTGTCTAGTGAGGGGTCAAGAAACAAGAGATTATTGGCTCGGGCTGGTGGCTTTGACATGTTTACAGCGTCCTCCAACGCTTGAGCGAGTTCACTTGCGGTTCCAACAGTTGGCAACTCAGCAAATCCCTTGAGGGGGCTGAAATCAAGGTTGTTGTCGTGCTGAAATATAACGACTGGAATTCCGAGTAGATACAGGTCAACTACGGCTGAAGTACCGCTGCTAACGAGGGCAATGTCAAAATCGTGGACGAGTTGGCTGATTGCCTCATCGCGGACGTCCATCGCCAACTGTTCAAGGAGGGAATCTGAAACAGTACCGTGCGGCTGTGGCTTCATCGTGAACTGAGTTCCGGACGGGAGCAGGGGCGACGCCTCTCGGATCACCCGAATCATCGCCTCGTTGAGTGTCTGCAGGTAGTCGGCGACCAAGAGGACTCTGAGTGGCTGGCAAGGATCTTGACTACAGGGGGTCCACCTGTCAGCACTGCCTAGGTGCTGGTACCGGAGTGCCTCGCACTCAACGGTCGATCTTGGTGGAAGTCCGGGTCCATTCAGAACTGCGCGTGCTAACGGGCCGTTCACTGCAACGAAATCGGCAGCCGGACGTGGGAATGGGTCACGCTCACTTGATACTCCAATGTCTGGGTAGTAGCGTAGATCCCAGAACCGTATTGTGGAGTGGGGAACGGCAACCAACTCTCCAAGTCCATGTCGCTGCCAGGCGTTGATGAAGGCGGCTTCCCACGACTGCCCCTCTGAAAGGTAGAAGCCCCTTCGCTGGGGTGAGACGCCCTCCAGTGCCTTGTCAAAGAGGACGAACCAGAACAGGTTCTCCACCGCCACATGGCCAATCATTGACTGTTTCCATGCATCGGCGTGAAGAGGCCACAGCCATGAGCGATTAGCCAGGTTGTTGGGGACTCTACGAGATCCCAGGCGAAGGAATACCAAGACAAGTTTGAGGTAGGCAACAGTTGCTCGTAGCAGAACTTGAGTTGATAGGAAGGAGTCCAAGACCACGTGTACTTCGTCTCGTGAGGAGTGTTTGTCATACTGTCGGAGTTGTTGAACCCAGTGGGAGAGCCGTGGGGAACGTCCACTATGGGAGTGCATTTCCAGCCAGTTGTTTGGTATACCTTCGCCTCTAAGGAGCGTCTGCAGGTTTGGCCACATGATTGAGTTCGGCTTCTGGGCGTAGTCAACTGGTCTGGTCGGGTACTGGGTGCGCGTAGCAAACATGACTGAGTTCTCGTGTTCAACGAAGTCCGCTGGTGTGACCCGCCGCAACTTCCACCAGCGATACGTGTATCTCGCAAACATGGCGAGTGCCGCGAAGACAGGATGAATGTGTCGACTGCGACCTGGCCTCGAACTGCTCGACCCCCTGTCTTCAAGGGGCATCTTCCATTGAAATGGGATCTGATAACTGTCGCAGAGTCGTTGAATCGATGACCTCAGTTGTGGGTCAGGCGATATCAGGATGAGGCGATCTGGCGGATTGGCCGTAATTACTTCCTCCAGGGCGAGAAGTCGCAGGGCATCCATTATTGCTGGGGTCTTCCACACGCTTCGTTCAGCTATCAGGGTCATCCACCAGTAACTGAATGAATCAGTTAGTGCTGTCCATTCGGTCAGCCGGCGTCCACTGTGACGCGACGCCCCAACGTCGCCGACCCACCCCAGATACCTGTTGCGGAGGTGTCGGTCGTTATCTTCTACCAACTTGAGTAGAGAGTGGCAGTTGTCAGAGTCAGAATGCCCGTACCAGCAATACGTAACCTCAGATGGACCTGGGGCACTCTCCCGGAACTCAGTCACTATCGTTAGTTCATGCGACACGGTGCCGATCGTACAACGGTCGGTCTGCAAGAGGAGTCGTTGCCCTGATCGGCCATCGATCAGATCGGGCCGCTGCGGTCGAGTGGATCCCATGCGGATACGAAGGTGGTGGCCGTCGTTGCCTACCAGGTGGCCTAGCCTGAGTTGGACTCAGTTCGGCGGTATTGAAGGAGAAGTCTTGATGAACGGTGTCCCGGTCGTGATCTCTCAAGCCCCAGGTGGTGTGGGAACCGACGGTCCTGGTGAGGTTCAGGCTGTCAGGGTTCTCTTTGTCTACCCGACCTACCGG
>Ga0187827_10009463_pt1 | contig 10318 bp, 11 predicted proteins | sample ETNtaG_39_FD_167969 | JGI IMG/M metagenome (GOLD analysis project Ga0187827, IMG submission 167969) | Marine microbial and viral communities from oxygen minimum zone, Eastern Pacific Ocean - ETNP2014_SV_150_PacBio MetaG (Illumina Assembly) | ecosystem: Environmental > Aquatic > Marine > Hypoxic... | reverse complement strand
CTCCTCGGCCCACGCGATGTTCTAGTGGCACTTTCGACCACGGGTGAGAGCGAGAACGTCCTTGGCGCGTTACGGATAGCAAAGAAGAATGGAGCTAGCACTGTGGCAATGCTTGGCAAGGGAGGCGGAGCAGCTGCAGAAATCGCTGAGCATGTGCTCATAGTTGGTTCTGATGAGACCGCTCGCATACAGGAGACACACATCCTTATCGGCCATATACTCTGCGAGATCATTGAGAGGGAACTGGGCCTTGACTGACGGCCTTCCAGTAGCGTCCGACGTCCATACCATCATCTTCGACTTTGATGGCGTCTTCACCGACAACAAAGTGTGGGTCGATCTAGACGGTCGCGAGTGGGTGTGTTGTGACCGAGCAGATGGTCTGGCGATGGATCTTCTCAGGTCCGCAGGCCGTCGTGGACTTGTCGATGCCGAAGTATTTATCCTATCGACGGAGACCAATCCAGTCGTCAGAGAGCGGGCCGCGAAAATTCGTATTGATTGTTTTCAAGGTGTCTTTGACAAGCTGGCGTTTGTAAGAGACCGACTCTCTATCCGGTTTCCGGACGTAGTTGACCCGTATGCCGGAGTTGTCTTTCTGGGAAATGATCTAAACGATGTGCCACTCCTGCGCCGTGTTGGTTGGGCCGTCGCGCCGGCAGACGCCCATCCACTCGTTCAGTCGATTGCTGATGTGGTACTCCCCGAAAACGGAGGGGAGTCATTCGTGCGCAGTTTTGTTGAACGTATGATCGGCATTGACCACATGACCGAGGGGGAGATTGATGAGCTTGTATCTGATTGCTGAGATTGGGATCAACCACAACGGTGACATCGGAATCGTACAGCAGCTGATTGATTCGGTGGTCGACGCGGGTTTCGACGCCGTGAAGTTCCAGAAGAGGACGATCGATGTGGTTTACACCCAGGAGTTCCTAGAAAGCCCTCGTGAGAGTCCCTGGGGAACGACACAACGCGACCAGAAGGCAGGGCTTGAGTTTGGCCAGCACGACTACGAAACGATTGCCGCTTATTGCTCGGATAAGGGGATCGATTGGTCTGCATCAGCCTGGGACGTTGAGTCCCAGTATTTTCTTAGAGGCTTTGATCTTCCATTCAACAAGGTCGCGTCGGCGATGCTTGGGCACCGGCCACTCCTCAAGGAAATTGCATCGGAGGGTAGGGACACGTTCATCTCGACTGGAATGGCGACACTTGACGAGATAGATGCGGTCGTCGACCTGTTCCGCTCTGCCGAATGCCCGATTGAGCTCATGCACTGCAACAGCACCTACCCAATGAAGGATGGCGACGCCAATGTGCGCTGTATACCGATGCTTCGCGAACGCTACGACTGTGATGTCGGCTACTCCGGGCACGAGAGTTCACTCTTTAAGGTCTGCGCAACAGCAGTAACGCTCGGAGCGACGTCGATAGAGCGCCATGTAACTCTTGATCGCGCGATGTACGGGTCCGATCAGGCGGCCTCGGTACAGGTGGACGCGTTGCGGCAGTTTGTGAACGGCATTCGTTCTATTGCGGATGTCCTTGGGACCGGTGTAAAGGAGATCACGCCTGCAGAAAAGGAGGTGCGCGACAAACTGCGTGTCGAAGTCGATGGCTGACACGATCGCCCTAATTCCGGCACGTTCCGGATCCCAGGGCGTCCCGCACAAAAACATTCGAGCCCTGGGCGGGCATCCACTCATGGCGTACACAATTGCTGCCTGTCGCCGAAGTGGGTTGATCGATCGGGTGATCGTTTCGACGGACTCGGATGAGTACGCGGAGATTGCAAGGCGCTATGGCGCCGAAGTGCCGTTTCTCCGCCCGGCAAAGTTCTCTGGAAGCAACTCGCCGGACCGCGAATTTGTCCTGCACGCGCTCGACTGGTTGGCCGAGGCGGGAGGTGAGCCAACCAACGTGGCCCAAATGAGGCCAACAACTCCATTCCGGGACCCAGCTATTATCGATCGAGCGATCACAGCATTTTCAGAGAACAACCAAGCATCTGCGCTTCGATCCGTACACGAAATGTCCGAGTCGTCCTACAAGACGTTCGAAATCACTCCTGACGGTTGGCTAGCCACCCTTGGCCTAGTCGATCTCACCCTCGACACGGTAAACCTTGCCCGACAATCTTTCCCCGCCACCTTCATAGCCAACGGCTATGTGGACGTGCTCTCTGTCGCCTTTATTCGCTCGACCGGCCTTCTCCATGGTGACCGGGTAATGGCGTTCGTTACCCCACCCGCAGTGGAGGTTGACAGGGAGATAGATTTCGAGTTCCTGGAGTTTCGTGTGGCACAAGATCCACTACTCACCAAGCCGGTCGAAGTGTGAGGTGCTGAATGTCCGTAGCGTTCTTCAGAGACCCGCAGCCGGTGACCCACCTCAAGACCGAGCACCGTTGTATCCGCACCGACATACCCGCGCCCGGATCCCGTGAGCTTCTGGAACGGTTGGACTTAGTCGAGTCTCGATCCATGCATGGCCAACTACCCCTAGTGTGGGACCGGGCAGAAGATTTCAGTATCTTCGATTCAGCAGGCAACCGGTTCATCGACTTTACGTCCACCATCTTTGTTGCCAATGTCGGCCACTCAAACCCTCGGGTAGTCGCGGCGGTCCGTGATGCCCTAGACCGGCCACTCCAGAGTTGTTACGCATATGGGTGCGAGTTACGGGCTCACTACCTTGAGCAGTTACTTGCCTTTGCTGGCGACCCGTTCGATAAGGCCTTCCTTCTATCGTCTGGTACCGAGGCAACTGAAGCGGCCTTGAAGTTGATGCGGATGCACGCCCAACGACATGGGAAGCGCCGTCGCGGGATCATCTGTATCGAGGGGAACTGGCACGGTCGGACCCTTGGCGCCCAGATGTTGAGCAGCAACCAAACCCAGAGTGACTGGATCGGGTACAGGGACCCCGACATCCATCACATTCCCTTCCCCTACCCGTGGGTTTTGAATGGCCGGTCGGGGGAAACTTTTCTTGAGGAGTCGCTGCGGGACCTCCAATCTGAGGGAATTGATCTTGAACTAGACGTGGGCGGGTTCATGCTCGAGACATTCCAAGGTTGGGGGGCGATTTTTTATCCGGATGATTACGTACAGGCCATAGAGAGCCTTTGCCGTCGCTATGAGATCCTCCTTACCTTCGACGAGATGCAGTCGGGCTTCGGCCGGACCGGCCGCGCGTTCGGCTACCAGCACTACGGCGTCACCCCTGACCTGTTGTGCTGCGGCAAGGGTATGGGTGGTGGTCTACCTCTGTCCGGTGTGCTTGGGCGCGCAGAGGTCATGGACCTCCCGGACGTTGGCAATATGAGTAGCACGCACTCAGCAAACCCGCTCGTGTGCGCGGCCGGCCTCGCTGTGTTGGACGAGATCGAGGAGCGTGACCTGATTAACGAGGCAGCCAAAAAGGGCATCGTTCTCTTCGAGGCCCTAGGCGACCTGGCGGATCGTTTTTCGACACGGATTGACCGGTTTTTTGGCCGAGGTCTCATCGCCGCTCTTCTCTTCAAGAATCCTGCCACCGGCCAACCCGATAATTCTTTCGCGAGCCGTGTCGCAGAGCGGAGCATGCAGAAGGGAGTGCTCGTAGTCCATACGGGCCGTGAGTCGATCAAACTCGGGCCGCCGTTAACCATTACCGATGAGGCTCTGCTCGAGGGGGTCGAGGTCATCGCCGATTCGATCGAGGAGGTCGCTGTCTTGTGAGCACAACGCTTCGACACACTGGCTTGGTCGTTGTGGATCTCGACCGTGCCATTGAGTTCTGGTGTGACACGCTCGGACTCAAGGTCTTGCGACGGATGGAAGAGTCAGGACGAGACCTCGCCTCAGTGATGGGTTTGGAGGACGTGACGGTGACGACGGTCAAGTTGATCGACCCGAATGGAGGGATACTCGAACTTCTCCGCTTCCATTCTCACACCGACGTTCCAGAGTGGGTTGGTCGGATCTATTCGACCGGGTTGAGCCACGTCGCACTTACTGTTGACGATGTGGACGCGATCTGCCAGAAGGTTGCTGAACTAGGAGGCTCCCACAATCCTGTTCGCCTGTCATCGGACGGAGGGGCGAAGATGACTTTCTGCCGCGGCCCTGAGGGTGTTCTGGTCGAGTTGGTCGAGTTGGTTAAGGATGTCGGTCCTTGAGGGAACACTTGTGGTTTACGGACCCGAGTCGTGTGAAACTCGTTGACGGCGACCGGGTAGCGCTGGCAGTTGGCCGTGCACCGAGAGAGATGAAGCGCTGCGAATTCCCGCATGAGCGTTCGCTCGGGAGCTTCTTGGTGGGATCGCCGTCGACCCGCAGCCGATCGCTTGCCCAACGACACATCTGGTTGAGCAGTTTTGTGTCGACCGATTTCGTCGCTCTGTCGGAAACCACCGTCCTGACCTCCTGGTGGCAGAGCATCAGGAGGCGGCTCGTACCCGGCACTATCGGTGCACGTAGCCAAGAAAGCGCGACTCGTCTCCGGCTACCACTCGTCGGCCTCCAGAGCCACCACCTAATTGCGGGCCTCCTCTGACTCATGCGAGACAGGGTCGGGTTCATGCAGGGTCGACTATCGCCGCCCGTCGATGGCCGAATCCAGGCGTTTCCGCGCGACCGGTGGCGTGAGGAGTTCATCCTTGCTGACGAGGTTGACCTCCGAATCATGGAGTGGACCCTTGATCACGATCGGCTCCTCGAGAATCCACTAATGACCGTGGCCGGGAGGCAGGAGATCCGACAACTGAGTGAGCGGCACCAGGTGACTATCCCCTCACTTACCGGTGATTGCTTCATGCAGGCTCCGTTCTGGAAGGCCCGAGGTGAGGAGCGAGTTCGACGAGAGGATGACTTGCTCGCCGTGATGGAGTCCTGCTCGCAGGCCCGGGTGGCCTTGGTAGTTATTCCATTGGTTGATAACGGGCGGATCGAGGATCGAGGGCAGGAGAACGACTTGGTGGATTCTTTCAGTCGTCATTTGGGAGCTTTGGTTGATCTGAGCGTGCGTATTGCTATTGAATCGGATTTTCCGCCGAAGGAACTCCAACGCCTGATCGAAAGGTTTGATCCGGCTGTAGTTGGAATCAACTACGACATAGGAAACAGTGCTGCGCTCGGTTATCGGGCGGATGAAGAGTTGGAGACATATGGGGACCGGATATTCAACGTCCACGTTAAGGATCGACACTTTGGTGGGACGACGGTCGAACTGGGCCAAGGGTCAGCAAACTTTGACCTCGTCTTCCAATCCCTCGCAGGTGTGAGTTATCGCGGCAACTACATTCTCCAGACCGCCCGATCAGCGAGTGGAAATCACGGCGCGGCCCTAAACCGCTACCGCGAGATGGTCGAAGAATGGATTGCACTCAATGCGTGATTTGTTCACTGGAAAGTCAGTTCTGGTCACCGGGTCGTCAAGGGGCATAGGAAGGGCGATTGCTGAAGCCTTTGTCGGATCGGGAGCCCAGGTGGCAATTAACGGTCGGACAGAAGCCGACGTCGCCACAGCAGTAGGTGATCGGTCGAGAGTTCATGGGATCGTTGGTGATATTGCTCAACCGGAAGTGGCAAGTCGCGTTGTAGATGACACAGTTGAGGCATTCGGTGGCCTTGACGTCCTTGTCTGCAACGTTGGATCTGGCGCTTCAGTACCACCGGGTGAGGAGACTGCCAAGGAATGGCAGCGGGTCTTTGAACTCAATCTCTGGAGCACTACGAATATGGTTGAAGCGGCAAGACCACCTCTTGGAGTAGCTCAAGGGTCAGTGGTCTGCATCTCATCGATTTGTGGGAGTGAGGTGATTCCTGGGGCACCGGTTACCTATTCTGTGGCAAAATCTGCCCTTGACGCGTTTGTCCGAGGCATTGCCCGACCACTGGCCAAAGAAGGGATCAGGATTAACGCTGTTGCCCCTGGGAACATTCTCTTCGATGAGTCAGCTTGGTCCCGTAAGTTGAAAGACGATCAGGCTGGAGTTGAGGACTTTTTGCAAAGTGATGTTGCTCTGGGTCGATTCGGAACACCAAACGAGGTGGCTGAACTGGTGCTATTTCTTGCATCTGACCGCGCGAGTTTCAGTACCGGATCAGTATTGAGACTCGATGGTGGACAGGCGAGAAGCAGTTGATCCTATGGGCTGTGTGTTCTGGGACTGATTGGCGAGCCTTCCTTGGTGATGACGGCTGGGCACACCATCTTTGAGACATGATCGTGACGGATGACGGTCAGTAAGGATTCGAAAGATCTTGTTAAACGAAATCGAGAACCCATACAACCTTGAAGGTCAGACGGCCCTAATCACCGGAGCAGCGGGTCTTCTCGGCGTCGAACATGCGATGGCCCTGTTGAGTATCGGGGTTTGTTGTTAGGCCGGGCGGGTTGGTTGATGGTTTCGAACTCTATTGGGGTGAGCCGGCTGGGGCCGCGTTGGCGGCGTCGGCGGTGGTAGGTGCGTTAGATCCAGGTGACGATCGCGGTTCAGAGTTGGTCCCTGGTGTCCCAGCGGCGTGTAAGGCCTGGTAGCCAACTGTCTAACTGCCGCTCCCGATGCGGTAAGTCGCGCTTGATAGCGGCCGGGCGACGACCCGCAGACACTCACGGTCTCCACCGTAATGGAAGTTACTGTCCGAAAAGTCGATCTGGCTGAAGCGTTCACTCGGATTGAACTCCAGAACCGAATAGACTATTTTCTTGACTGAAGGTGGCAACACTTGACGCATGATTGAACGGATGTACCCCGGTATTCCCAGATGAAGCGACACGGGCGCTGTCTTCTTCACTGAATCGTCAATCGTATGCAGGATTTCACGCCGTCTAGAGCACGATTGGAGAAACAGGATCTCAAATCCAGCATTCTCCAAGAGTTGACGCATTGATTCCATAGTAAAGAAGAGAAGGTGAGGTGCGTCATTCCCACGTGACTCAGCCGCAACCCTGAGGTCAACCAATGGTACTTCGGCAACAAGAACACCATTTGGACATATTAACTCTGCCAATTCCGATAGAAGACTCGTAAGACCATGAAGACTGAGGTGTTCTAGGGAGTGTGACGCTAGAATTAGTTTCGGTCTGATCCCCAGATCTGTCAGTGCGTTGATCCCTGTGAAGGTCTCAACATTGTACAATCTCTCGTACGCTTTGGCAGCAGCGTTCTTGAACTCAATCGCGTACATTCGTGGAGTCGTCAACACCTCTTGTGCCGAGAAAAAGCTATTGCCCCAGCCTGGCCCTATGTCAAGGAATACGTCACCATCGTTGAACTCTACAAACTGATGAGCAAGAATCAACTGTGTTAGTGAGCGAAGATCGTGAGTTCGACGCTTTCGAAGTGTTTGAAAATTGGTCACATAGGGGCTTCCGTCTTCCCGATATACGTCAGAATAGAAGTGATTGAGCAACTCATCATCAATGTCTGGAGCGCAGTATCCAAACCCACAGCTGCCACAATAGACGACTCTGAGATCAAGAAATAATCCAGAAGATTCGAACTCCTGATTAATGTATGGAAGAATCGGCGTATCGGTTATTTCTGTACAAGACGGACAATGTCTACTCATAAGTATTGAGCATAGCAAGCGGAAAGTAATAGCATCATCTCAGCTACCATGGCTGCTCAAAGGATTCCATGGTTATGACGTTGTGGGGCATCCCACCTGCCCAAGGGCACGGGGACGCATCATTGTGGTTGGTCCGTGCTTACAGAATCGTGGGTGGGGAAAGTATGAGAGTCTCGCTGCTCCAGGTTCAAGGGCCCGTTGCAATACTTCCCTAGTCCGGAGGACAGAAGGGGATACTTAAGGGCTTATGCAAGGGGTCTTCGAGCAGAGGGCCTCAACCGGAAACGATTGCAGGCCAGGGTCGAATTGGCCAACGCCATCTTCGAGTACCTCAAGATCTTCCACAACCGTCAGCGCCGCCACTCTGCGCTTGGCATGATCACACCTGTCGAGCCTCGAACTCGACAGGTGTGATCATGCCAGACGCCATGTTCATCGCGATCGAAACTAGCGGTTCCTCAGTCGTAGGCTTGACCTCCGCAACATATCGGCGCCGTCTCCATCGAGGTGTTTGGGAGACCACGCTAGTCACGAGGGCTTCGTTGCTGAGGCCAGAAGCATGATCTCTTTCGAGAACCTGACCCACTTGCTACGTCGCTTCATTGCACGTGGCACAGCCCATCTCGTGAGTTCGGTCAAAGGCAGTAGAGCGCCAGGATACTTCCACACAACCGGAAGTTGACGGAATCGCTCTACTGATACGTCGGAAAATTGATGGATAAGAAGAAGATCCCGGAGTGATTCAAGAGTGAAAGGGGTTCGATGTGTATAATCGCAGTAGAACATCCGATAGTTGATGTGCCAATCCGGGGTCAGTGTTAGCGAGATGCCGCCCGGACGCAAGACACGGAAAGTTTCACCTACTACGGACTCCGGGTAGTAGAAGTGTTCGATCACCGATTTTGAGTAGACGACATCGAAATACCCGTCGCTATATGGAATTCCATCACGTTCAAGGTCCGCAATCCTGAATTCAGCCTCTGGACAGTAGCCGGCGGTGGCTGGAGACAGGTCAACCCCATGCCCCACCAGGCCGCAGTCGATAAATCCCTTTATGAACTCGCCTCTTCCGCTGCCAAGTTCCAGTATCCGCGATCCTTGAGGCAACGCATACCCATCGGTCAGGTACCGAGCCAGTTTTCCTGGATACGAGGTAAACGGGTGATCTCGTTTGTCGTAGGTCACCTCGACATAATCTCGAGTTGCACTCAAGCCGCTTTCACCTCCTCGGTATGTTTAAGCGCCGGTTCTTAAGCCCTAGTGGGATACACCCTGTGCTCCGCCATCAGGCGACCGGAAGCACCTCGGCACATCATGATGTCGACCAGACCCGTACTGGCGACCACTGGAAGGTACTCCGCAAGAACTCAACGCGGTCAGGGGTCGGGCGAGAATGACAATATGCTGGGGCTGTCTTCATGCAACTCTCATCGTCGGAACGGCTGACAGACGCTGTCACCACACCGACCTCCCACCGTCCATGACGATATTCTGTCCGGTCAGAAACACCGATGCGTCAGAACAGAGGAACTGTACCGCTGACCGGTACTCATCTGGGGAGGCCATACGTCCCAGGGGAATAAGTTCGCTGATCCTCTTGACGAACTCCATTGACTGATCCGTCTGCACGCCACCCGGTGAGAGCGCGTTCGCCCGCACGCCAGCATCGGGCCAGTAGGTCGCGAGATAACGAGTGAGCCCCACAAGTCCTGCCTTTACAACCGAATAGGTCACCGGCTTGACCGGCTGGTCGTCGTAAGCCAGGCCCACGCGATGGTAGATGCGCTGGTCGGGGGCAAGTACCGAGAGGTCGGATGCGATGTTGAGAATCACCCCACCATTGGCTGCTGCCATCCTTGAGCCAAACACCTGGCTACAGAGGAAGGCTCCCGTAAGTCCGACAGCCAACTCGGCGTCCCACCGTTGGAGAGGGAATGTCTCAAGCCGAGAGCCCTCGGTCAGGCCGTCCTCACCGACCTTCGGGTCGAGTGATGCGTTGTTGATAAGCGCGTTGACCTCCACCCCCTCAGCACCGAGTACGTCGGCGACCTCCCGAATCGATTCGATCTCTGTCACGTCCATTGGGATTGTCCGGATCCCGTCACCGTCGAATGATTCCATCAGCTCATCGCGCACTGATCCCAGACCGTCGACATCGACATCGGTCAGAACGACGTATGCGCCAACCTCGAGGAGTGCGGCAGCATGTTGGCGCCCAAGCATGCCGGATGATCCGGTGATCAAGGCGGACCGCCCGAGCATGTTGAATCGAGACGGTGCGCCCGTACCGTTGTCACCCACCATGTCGTTCGCCATCATCGACTAACTTGGCAACCGTAGGGGTCCTATCCGACTTAGTCGTGATACCGGACCGGTCTTGTATCGGAAACCCCACTAGATCTGCTGCGTCACCGGGCTGCACGAAGTGGCTTCGGCTCACGCAACATCTAAAAGCGTTGAGACACCCCGGGTGCAGCGACTCTCCCGTTAACCGCTCTATCAACACCATCCTGCTCAAAACACCCCTTCAACCATTACGGATCCCTCGATGGTAGGGCAAGCGCTTCTAACAACTGGTCACCTCGACCTTTCATGATCACACGGCAGAACCGATCGGAGAAACCTTGGACAATGACCAGCTACAGCCGATACGGAGTAGTCGGTGACCGATGCCGAGCGTCCATCAAGATGAGAGCCCATGTCGGATCATCCAGTTCAAGGTCAGGTCTCGATACCGTTCCAGACTTGCCACATGG
>Ga0187827_10009461_pt1 | contig 10323 bp, 9 predicted proteins | sample ETNtaG_39_FD_167969 | JGI IMG/M metagenome (GOLD analysis project Ga0187827, IMG submission 167969) | Marine microbial and viral communities from oxygen minimum zone, Eastern Pacific Ocean - ETNP2014_SV_150_PacBio MetaG (Illumina Assembly) | ecosystem: Environmental > Aquatic > Marine > Hypoxic... | reverse complement strand
GCTATATCAAATACACTTTATTGGTAAACAGAACATCATCACTAAGCTAACACAGCCACTCATTTGTATTCAATAACACCTATTAAGATTCGTTAGGAGAGTTTCTTTTACCTAATTTAATAAGTTGAACTTCGGACAAATTATAAGGTATTCCCCACTGCTGTATTGTGACTAACCCTTCCACTTGATTTCCTTTTACTTTTAAAATCGTATTGTCAAGTTTATAGGCTTTTGCAAGATTCATAGGCAGTAGTTTTTTACCGTTTTCTGTCACTAAACCATAAAAACCACCCTCAAAAGATAGAAAAACCACTTTCACTATTTGCCAGGCTTGTGTCTTTTTTTCCATGTTCTCTTGCTCTTGTTTTGCACATGATGTATTCATCAATAGAAGCAAAAAAATTGATAATGTTTTCTGTAATACATTAACCATAAAGTTTTCGCCAAGGTAAAGAAAAAAGGCCATGGTAAAATTAATACCATAACCTTGATAAAAGAGCAAATAAGGTACTTATTAGTAAGCTGATTAACTCTGCATGTAGTTAATTGGCAGTGGTAAAGCAGCCACACCCGAATCTACAGCTGCCTGAGCAACCGCTTTAGCGACACGAGCACAAAGGCGTGAATCCATAGGCTTAGGAATAATATAATCTTTACCAAAAGTTAAAGCCGTTTCACCGCTAGCAGCCAATACTTCAGCAGGAACTTCTTCCCTTGCTAGCGCCCCGATCGCCTCTACTGCTGCAACCTTCATTTCATCATTAATTGTTCTGGCTCTTACATCTAGTGCACCGCGGAAAATAAACGGGAAACATAAAACATTATTGACCTGATTAGGATAATCACTACGCCCTGTTGCCATAATCACATCATCTCTGGCTGCTAGTGCAGCTTCAGGGGTAATTTCAGGATCAGGGTTAGAGCATGCAAAAATAACAGGATTAGGTGCCATCAGTTTAACCTGCTCAGGTGATAATAGATCTGGGCCGGACACACCCACAAAAACATCAGCACCAGTGATAGCATCATCTAAGGTTCGTTTGTCGGTATTGTTTGCAAATAATTTTTTATATTCATTCAAATCATCACGACGAGTATGCACAACACCTTTAGTGTCGAGCATATATATTTTTTCACGCTGTGCACCACACTTAATCAATAGTTCCATACAAGCAATTGCGGCAGCACCAGCACCTAAACAAACAATATTAGCTTGCTTGATATCTTTACCTTGTATATCTAAAGCATTCATCATTCCTGCAGCGGTAACTATAGCTGTACCATGCTGATCATCGTGAAATACCGGTATCTTACAGCGCTCTATTAAAGCTTTTTCTATAACAAAGCAATCTGGTGCTTTAATATCCTCAAGGTTAATGCCACCAAAACTGTCTGCAATATTAGCAACCGTGCTAACGAATTCCTCTATTGTTTTATGTTTAACTTCAATATCAAACGAATCTATATTAGCAAACCGTTTGAATAATAAAGACTTACCTTCCATCACAGGTTTTGAGGCCATCGGCCCTAAGTTGCCTAAACCTAATATAGCGGTGCCATTACTAATTACAGCCACGGTATTCCCTTTAGCTGTATATTTGTAAACATCCTCTGGATTATTGGCTATTTCTCGGCAAGGCTCCGCCACGCCTGGACTATAGGCTAGCGATAAGTCTTCACTGGTTTCAGCAGCGGTTGTTAAAGCAACACTGATTTTCCCTGGTGTTGGCGATGAATGATAATCAAGTGCTTTTTGACGAAGATCTGACATGAGTATTCCCTGGTGCGTTAATTTTATTTTCAAAAATGATGATTTAGCATTTCTATGCCTTTTTATTATTATAATTATAGTGTATTGCATTGCTTATTATAAATTCAAGCCAATTTAACTATATAAAAGCGCTGCAAGCTATATTAAACATAAGTGTTTAGATTGAAAAAATCATATTAATTCGCTAAATATTCGTTATTTAAGGCGGGTATTATTATAAAAATAGAGATTTTTTTTGTATATCGCTATTAATGTAACGTTGACATAATAAAGTCTATTTAGACCCTATTTCACTGTAAATGTATGCAAGTTTGGATTATTTTACTAAAGTATACAAAAAAAAAGCCAACCCGAAGGTTGGCTTTAGTTATGGCTTCTTTAATCAACAATTTTAAGCGAAAGGATTTACTTTAATAATTGTTTCGTTACGATCAGGTCCAGTTGAAATAATATCGACAGGTACACCGGTTACTTCTTCAATGCGTTTGATATATGCAAGAGCATTGGCCGGTAAAGATTCTATCGATGTTGCACCAACAGTACTTTCACTCCAACCTGGCATCTGTTCATAAACGGGAGTTATTTTCTCATAACCTTCAGCAGCTGTTGGTGGCACAGTAATAACATCACCAGATTCAGTTTTATAACCAATACAAATTTTAAGCGTCTCTATGCCATCAAGTACATCAAGCTTGGTTAAGCAGAAACCGGTCACACTATTTACTTGAATTGCGCGATGCATGGCAACCGCATCAAACCAACCACAACGACGTTCTCGACCAGTGGTTGCCCCAAACTCATGACCAACTGTACCTAAGTGATTGCCTATTTCATCGTTTAATTCTGTAGGGAATGGACCCGAACCTACACGTGTTGTATAAGCTTTAGTTATACCTAAAATATAATCTAAATGGCATGGGCCTACACCACAACCAGTAGCTACACCACCAGCTGTTGTATTTGAAGAAGTTACGTAAGGATAAGTACCGTGATCAATATCTAATAACGTACCTTGAGCACCTTCAAACATAATTGAGTCACCATGTTTACGTGCTTGATCCAAAATTTCTGAAATATCAGCGGTCATATTTTTAATAATATCGGCGACCGCTAAAGCATCAGCAAGTACTTCCTCATAGTTTACTGGCTCAACTTTATAATAGTTCACCAATGAGAAATTATGGTATTCAACAATTTCTTTTAATTTAGCAGCAAAAGACTCTGCACAGAAAAGATCACCAACACGTAAACCTCGACGAGCCACTTTGTCTTCATAAGCTGGACCAATACCACGACCAGTAGTACCAATAGCTTTTGAGCCACGCGCTATTTCACGAGCAGCATCTAATGCATTATGATAAGGGAGTATTAATGGACATGCATCACTAATAAGTAAGCGTTCACGTACTGGAACCCCTCTAGCTTCAAGCATTTCAATTTCTGCCATTAATGCCTTGGGACATAGCACAACACCATTGCCGATTAAGCATTTTACGTTATCACGTAATACGCCTGATGGAATTAAATGTAATACGGTTTTTTCACCGTCAATCACTAAAGTGTGGCCTGCATTATGTCCGCCTTGATAGCGAACGACATATTTTGCCTTATCGGTTAGTAAGTCTACGATCTTACCTTTACCTTCGTCACCCCATTGGGTTCCTAGAACAACTACGTTTTTGCCCATGTTTACTTTTTCGTAAAAAAATTAGGCGGGGATTCTACCAAATATCGAAAACTAGTCCAAGTAATAAATGGTGTTTTTTTATGCTAAAAACATCTTAGGCGCGTAAAAGCTTATATTTATAGTTAGTTAGCTAAGTACAAAAAAATAATTCCAAAAATTAACATCACCAGCCCTAATGTTCGTAAGTTACTGGGCGACTCTTTGGTAATCCTTAATAAGTAATTTTTCCACCTATTTGGAAATAATGCGGGGCCTATCCCCTCAATAATCAAGACTAATCCTAACACTAAACATATCGTATCTGTCATCAGGGTAAACTCCTTAAATGAGTTTAAATTAAAAACTAAAAAGCCAACATAAATGCTGGCTTTTTTATTAAATGATAAAATTGTCTATCTCTTAAAATAGTTTAGCGACTTTATTTAGTTCACCAATTATTTATTTTTTTGCTTTGCTAGCATCTTTTAAGTAGTGAAAGAACTCACTATCTGGCTTAACAACCATAATATCATTTTTACTGCTAAAACTTTTCTCGTAAGCCTCTAGGCTTCGATAAAAATTATAGAATTCAGCGTCTTTTTCATAAGCATTAGCATATACTTTTGCAGCGACCGCGTCACCTTCACCACGTATTTCGTTTGCATTTCTCTGTGCTTCTGCCAACATCACGGTGACTTTAGCATCGATAGTGGCACGAATGATTTCTGATTGCTCTTGACCTTGAGATCTATGCTCTTTAGCTACCGCAGTACGTTCAGCACGCATTCGTTCATAAATTGAGTTACTGACTTCTGTCGGTAAATTAATTGCTTTAATACGTACATCAACAACTTGTATGCCTAAATCTTCACGACTACTCTTAGCACTTTCTAGAGCTTGTCTCATGATGGCATCGCGATCGCCCGAGACTATTTCTTTAATGGTACGGTTACCAAATTCAGTTCGCAAACCATTATTCACTTTTTGTTTTAATAATGCGCGAGCATTATCTACCGAGCCAGAAGTACGTAAGTAATAGGTCGGAAAATCAACAATGCGCCACTTAACAAATGAATCAACCATCAAATCTTTTTTCTCGGCTGTTACAAAGCGATCAGGCGCTTCATCTAACGTTTGAATACGTGCATCGAGCTTTTTAACATATTCCATCAAAGGTATTTTAAAATGAAGACCTGGCTCTTTAATAAGCATTTGGCCCGTTTCTACATCACGCTTAATTTTTGAAAATTGAAAAACAATCCCGCGTTGCCCTTCATAAATAACAAATACCGATGATACAGCTAACACGAAAATTAACGCGACAGTAGCAATGATAAAATTTTTCATGTCTTAGTTTCTCCCACTGTTAAATCTATCATTACGACTAGAAGTTGATGGTGATGAATTTATTACGGGCTGTTGTGCTGGTTGCGAGTAATTTTGTGGAGTTCCACGCTTTGTTGTTGCTTGCTGTTGAATAATTTTATCTAACGGCAAGTACATTATGTTATTTCCACCTTCGACATCAACCATAATTTTGCTGGTGTTGGTATAAACTTTTTCCATAGTGGCAATGTATAAACGTTGACGAGTAACTTCTGGAGCAGCTTGATATTCAGGCAGTATTTTTTCAAAACGCGCTACTTCACCCTTCGCAGCTAAAACAGTTTGCTCTTTATAAGCAATGGCTTCTTGCTCCATACGTTTAACACGACCACGGGCGCGTGGCTCTATTCCACGAGCATAAGCTTCTGCTTCACGTAAAAAACGAACTTCATCTTCTTGTGCAGCAATTGCGTCATCAAAGGCATCTTTAACTTCATTCGGTGGACGTGCATCTTTAAAGTTAACGTCGACAATAATTAATCCTAAATTATATGGAGCAATAATTTTTTCTAATTCTTGCCAAACCGATTGACGAATTTGTTCACGGCCACTAGTTAAAATATCATCCATTTTAGCATGACCAACAACATAGCGTAATGCACTATCAAGTGATTGGCTTAAGCTATCATCAGCATTTGTGACACTAAAGATATAATTTCGTGCATCAACAACACGATATTGAATTTGCATGTCAACACGAACAACGTTTTCATCTTGCGTTAACATAAAGCCAGAGGCCGGCAAGTCACGCGTACTTTGCATGTCGACAGGAATAATGCGATCAATAAAGGTCCACTTCCAGTTAATACCAGGATCAACGGTACCTGAGTACTGGCCAAAGCGTAATACAATACCTTTTTCAGCCTCTTTAATGGTATAAAAGCCACTAAAAGCGTAAACAACTATCGCGATAAATAGCACGATGCTAATACCAATACTTGAAAAGCTCTTTCCTGAAGGGCTTGAACCGCCTGATGATTTCCCACCAAAGATGCCTGTTACTTTTTTACCTAAATCATTAAGTAGCTCATCTAAGTCTGGTGGTCCTTGGTTTTTGCCACCTTTATTTTTCCAGGGGTCTTTATCATTATTCCCCGGTTCATTCCAAGCCATGCTATTCTCCGCTAGGTTAGTAATAAAATTAAAATTAACACGTTAATGCTGCAAGTTTATGCTAAAACAATAAATTTTATAAGTAGGTATATAGGGTTATACATACTAACTTACAATATATTGCTCTATTTCTTTTGATTTTTGCTTTAATAATCTTTGCCATTCTCGTTTTGGCATTTTGATATTAAGGTGACAATGGCCTTGTTCATCATAGGATTCATTATTAATGCAATTGAGTTTATACAAACTACCACGTAGCTTTCCTTCACTAGGAGGAATAGCTATATGATATTCGACTATATTGGTGTCAAGACGCTCAGCTAATGCCTGAAACAATAATTCAATACCAATATTTGCTTGGGCAGATAACCATACTCTAATAGGACGACCTTCTTCATCGCGATCAATTCTAGGTTGCACATCTTCTAGGTTGTCAATTTTATTGCAAACAATCAGTTGCGGTACTTCACCTGCACCTATTTCTGATAGTACATATTGAACTTGCTCAATATTTTCGCTACGTCTATCATCAGCAATATCAACTACATGCAATAGTAGCTCTGCTTCTCTTGTTTCTGTTAACGTTGCTTTAAATGCGGCCACTAAATCATGAGGCAAATGCCTGATAAATCCAACCGTATCGGCTAGAACAACACCGCCAACATCTTCAAGCTCTATACGACGCAAAGTTGGATCTAGTGTTGCAAAAAGTTGATCTGCCGCATAAACCTGAGCCTGAGTAAGTAAATTAAACAGCGTAGATTTACCGGCATTGGTATAGCCCACTAATGACAATGTTGGCAATTCTGCTCGTGTTCTTGAACGACGTCCTTGCTGTCTTTGGCGTTCAACTTTTTCTAAACGCTTGCGGATATTTACCATGCGTTCACGCAATAAACGCCTATCTGTTTCTAGTTGCGTTTCACCCGGACCACGTAAACCAATACCGCCTTTTTGTCGCTCAAGGTGAGTCCAGCCTCGGATTAAACGGCTACTAATATGACGCAATTGTGCAAGCTCTACTTGCAACTTACCTTCATGAGTTCTTGCTCGTTGAGCAAAAATATCAAGAATCAGTGTGGTCCTATCAACGACTCGACATTCGCATAACGCTTCAATGTTCTTTTCCTGAGAGGGCGATAAACTATGGTTAAATAAAATAACATTAGCTTCATATAAACGGACTGCTTCTGCTATTTCTTCAGCCTTACCTGAACCAACAAAATATTTTGGGTGCGGTGTACTACGTTTGCCAGAAACAACCGTTAATTCGTTCACTCCTGCAGATGACACCAACATTTTAAATTCGGATAAGTCTTCTCGGGTACTTTCATCAGGAAAATCTAGGTGAACCAGCACAGCCAGTTCACCTGCTTGATAACGATCAAACAACTGCGTTAAACCTTGTGGTTTTAATGAAATTTACTATCAATACTAAATCAAAAAGCGTTATTTATTCTTCTGCATCAGCTTGATTAGCTACAGGTGCTGTATTAACAGCCCTAGCCGGCACCACCGTAGAAATAGCATGTTTATAAACCATCTGACTTACGGTATTTTTAAGTAAAATAACAAATTGGTCGAAAGACTCAACTTGCCCTTGTAGTTTAATACCGTTAACTAAATAAATTGCTACAGGAATGCGATCACGACGTAAAGCATTCAAAAATGGGTCTTGTAACGATTGCCCTTTTGCCATTATATGGCTCCTTTTTTTTATTCTTAAAACATAATTAGCGAAATGTAAATTTGGCTAATGAAAACCGATATACGTTAGCATCATCATGGTGATAACGGTGTACTTTTCTCAATCCTAAGCATATAACCAACTAATTATACACCAATATTTTCATATTGCTTAGTGATAGCTAACATTAATTGGTTTTATACTTTGCTTACTTAGCATTTACCAACTAAGGCGAGAACTTTTGCTAAATTAGCATCATCTTCAGAGTTTAACCAGTGTAAATTTGGCCAATTTCTTAACCAGGTCAGCTGTCGCTTCGCTAGTTGTCTTGTGGCACAAACCCCACGAAAAACCATTTCATCGCGATCAAACTCACCATTAAGGTACTGCCACATTTGTCGATAGCCGACACAACGAATAGAAGGCAAATCTTCATGTAAATCACCGCGAGCTTTGAGTTTTATCACTTCTTGCTCGAAACCTTGCGTCATCATTTGTTGATAGCGTATTGCTATCCGCTCATGTAAAGTGCTGCGCTCTTTTGGGGTTATGGCAAATTGTAAAACATCTCCTTCAAGCTTATCACCTTTAATTTGAGTTAGTTGTGACAAAGTTTTTCCTGTTATTCGAAATACTTCTAAGGCACGTGTAATACGTTGTGGATCATTAGGGTGAATACGCTGCGCAGCTTCAGAATCCACTTGTGCCAATTCATTGTGCATTCCTTGCCAGGTTATTTGTTTGGCTTGTGCTTCTATTCGTTTGCGAATATCGACATTGGCCTGTGGCAGAGGAGAAATACCTTCAAGTAAACTTTTAAAGTACATCATAGTGCCACCAACCAATAGCGGAATACGGTTATTGGCTCTAATGTTTGCAATTTCGGCTAAAGCATCATAACAAAAATCTGCTGCAGAATAACTTTGTGCCGCATCTCGCATATTAATTAAACGATGCGGATATTTTGCAAGTTCTTGTGCTGTAGGTTTAGCCGTGCCAATATCCATATCACAATAAATTAATGCTGAATCAACACTGACAATGTCACAGGGCAAAGCATCATGCAAATCCATAGCCAACGCTGTTTTTCCAGACGCTGTCGGTCCCATCAAGCAAATAACAGGTGGCTGCTTTTTATCAGTAGTATGTAACACAGAATAAGCTCGGTTAATTTTACGCTTAATTAAGCGTAAGAGTTTCTAATTGCTTAACGCTTGATGTAAGGTCAACAGCCACAGAATTCAAGAGCAATGATTGAATTATTTCCGCAGTTAAAATATTTTGTGCTTTTTCCCATAGCACTTGTGCTTGCACTTCACTATAAGTTTGTGTATCCATTCCCTTAGCAATAGCGATAATTATTTTGTCATCTTGCACAAAACCTTCACTCTTTTCACACGCTTTCGATATCTCATCAATAATAGTGACCAAACTACTTTGAACATCATTATTGCGTAATAAAGCAGGATATTGTCTTACTTGTATACGTTGTTTATCGTGTAATTGACATATGATCCCAGCTCGCTGCAATAGCACTTGCTGACTTTCAATCACGCTGATCTGCTGTTCAGTGAGTGTGATCATTAAAGGTAAAAGTAACGGCTGACTAATTAATCCTTTCTCTCCTTGTTGCCAATACTGATTAACAACGTCTTCATTCACGAGATAAGCCAAATTATGTAAAGAAAGTAGCTGTAACTTTCCCTGATACTTAAACACTCCATATTGCTCTTGCACAACACAAATAAAAACAATGCTTTGTACTATCGGAGCCGGTGTATTAAGCGGTGCTGTTGCTTGATGAGGTTGTACATCACTGGCCGTAGTAGTCATTAATTGTTGATAATTTTCAACAGCCTGCTTACTCACCTGTTGACCAATACCAGATGAATGATGTGTATACTCTAAGTGGCTGTGACGAGGCGAGCCACTAGCCTCGCTCACGTGTTGTAACGGTCTTATATAATCAGCACGCTGATACGCAACAGGGTCAACACTGTGAGTCTCGAGATCACCATGACTTTCTTGTTGGCTACCTTCAATATCATGATAAGGTTGAGCGGTATTTTCTATTAAGGCTTGATGACAAACGGAATAAATAAAGTCATGCACATAACGACTTTGGTGAAAACGTACTTCATGTTTTGCAGGGTGAACATTAACATCAACCTCACGGTGATTTAACGATAAAAACAACACAAAAGCAGGATAGGTATCCATTGGTAATAAATCTGCATAGGCTTGACGAATTGCGTGATTTATCAGTTTATCGCGCATCATCCGGCCATTCACATAGCTATAACACAAGTCATTTTGACTCCGGACAAAGCTAGGTTTTGCGAGCCAACCGGTAAAGGTCATCTCATCATGTTGGCATTGAATTTCAATAGCATTGTCGACAAATTTTTGTCCACATACCATAGCAACACGTTTAGCATTATGTGCATGTGTATTAGCCACGCGATATTGGCGTACAACTTTTGAATTGTGCGTTAAGGTAAAATTCACATCAAAGCGTGCTAAGGCGATACGTCGGACAACTTCATCAATATGATTAAACTCGGTTTTTTCGGTGCGTAAGAATTTCCGTCTTGCTGGCGTATTAAAAAACAAGTCTACAACTTCAATAGTGGTACCATCAGGGTGAGCTGCTGGCTTTATTGCCACCGCCATATCACGCCCTTCTGCCATAGCTTGCCA
>Ga0187827_10009460_pt1 | contig 10325 bp, 15 predicted proteins | sample ETNtaG_39_FD_167969 | JGI IMG/M metagenome (GOLD analysis project Ga0187827, IMG submission 167969) | Marine microbial and viral communities from oxygen minimum zone, Eastern Pacific Ocean - ETNP2014_SV_150_PacBio MetaG (Illumina Assembly) | ecosystem: Environmental > Aquatic > Marine > Hypoxic... | reverse complement strand
AAAGTAGAAAATTTGAAAACCTTATGGTTTGGGCCCCTGGAGTAATAAAACATGATGATGGAATATGGTACATGTTTTATACTGGAGTAAGTAAAGACAGAACACAATCAACATGTGTTGCAACTTCTATAGATTTATATATATGGAAAAAACCTTTACAGGTTCCAGCTTTCATTGTCAATAATAAAAAATGGGCTAGCTGGAGTTTCGAAGGAAACAAAGATTGTAGGGATCCATATATTATCCCCCATGGCAAAGGTTATCTAATCTATTATACATCTTTTTCCAAGGCAAGCCCGGAACAATATAGTAGCATACCGGTTATTGCAGCAGCGTATTCAGATGATTTGCTTAATTGGAAAGATTATGGAATTGTTGCAGAATATAAAGTTTGGGACAAAGAAAATAGCCATTGGTGGGGCTTAGAATCACCTTGTGTATTTAAAAGGAATAACCTATATTATCTATTCTGGAATATTTATGAAACCAATCACTTATGTATTTTCTATAAAGTCTCAAAAAATCCATTAAAATTTGATGGAGATGTAAATTTGTTTAGTGAATATTTCTGTACATTTGAAATATTAAAATTAGGAAATGATTATGATTACTTTGCTGCATTCACTAGAGAGTACTATGGAGTGCTTAGAATATTCAAAATCGATTGGATCGGAAATATCCCAAAAATTCATTTGTCAAATCCTATAGATGAATTAGAATAGGTAATTATAAAACAATATTTTTACAAAATCTAAATGGATAAAAAAATAAAGCTACAATTAGCATTAGATCTAGATTGTATTGATCGAGCATTAAGTATAGCGGAAGAAACAAAGGAATTTATCGATATTATAGAAATTGGAACTCCATTAATAAAGAAGTATGGTATAGCAAGTGTAAAAAAAACCAGAAAAATATTTAATGATGCTGTTCTACTGGCAGATTTGAAAACTATGGATGGTGGTATTTTTGAAGCAGAGCTAGCATTTGAAGCAGGGGCTGATCTTACTACAGTAATGGCTTGTGCTGATTATAGTACCCTCCAAAATGTAATAGATATAGCAAGGAAGAATAAAAAGAAGATTATGATCGATATGTTGGGATATCAACTCGGTATAAAAGATTTTGAATCAAAATTAGCACTTTTGAACTATGAAACAGATGATATAATTTTATTGACTCATCTATCTTTTGATAAAGAGAAGAATATTACTGAAGCCATGATTGATTTGAAACTGATTCAAGAAATAAATAAATTTAGTCATGCTGTAGCAGGAGGAATTGACCTTGAGGTAATAAAAAGAATTATTGATTATGAACCTTCAATAATAGTAGTTGGAAGTTCTATTACAAAAGCCCTAAACCCTTTAACAGTTGTCAAAGACTTCAGAAATGCAATCTCCAATTAATTAGATCGATTATTTTCTTATCTTAATATATATTTTTTATACATGAATAAAAGTAATATCGATATTATAATTTTAGATTTTTCATCAATTGATATCTTTAAGGTAGAAAATAGTATTAGCAAATCAGATAATCCTAATGAATTTCTAACAGTTCCAGACAGGAGTTCTGCAAATGTTGCTGTAGGTTTGAGTAAACTTGGAATAAAGATTGGACTTATTAGCAAGCTTAGAAAGGATATGTTTGGGGATATATTAATAGAAACATTAGAAAGGTATAATATTATAACACAGACGGAATAGTATTTACCGAGGAAGTCAGGAAACCGTTAGCATTTATTTCCAAAAAAGATAAAAAGAAAGTTCTCTTTTACAGAAATCCTGGTTCAGATATGAAATTACAGAAAGATGATATTGAAAAAGCCCTTATTTTTCATTTTGACTCAGTCAGCTTGACAGATGAACCCGAATTATCAGCAATATACCAAGCATTAGATTATGTCAGACATAATAATCTAATAATATCATTTGACGTCAATTACAGGAAGGTACTTTGGAAAAATAAAGAGCTTGCATTAAGTAGGATTGGTAAAGCTATCAAAGTGGCAAACCTGGTCAAGCTAAACTCACACGAGTTAAGGTTATTGAGTGGAGAAAAAGAGATAAGCAAAAGTATTAATAGGATATTGGAAATTCTAAAAAATGAAAGTAACTTAGATAATGTGACAAATGAATCATTAGAGAAAATATTATTATATTCTAATGCTACAGGTGCGATAACTTCTTCTAAAAATGGCGTTATCCCTGTTCTACCAACTAAAAATGAACTAGCTAATTTTTTTGATTCTATAGGTTAAAAATATATTTTAATTGATTTGAGCATCAATTAGTGAGAAGATATTTTTAATTCTATAGTCAGATAGTTTTAGAACGAATGGAGATTATAGTGGAAATCAATGAAAAGAATATTGAATTAATTACAAAAGAAATAATATCTACTATAAAATTAAAAGAAATAAAAAGATTAAAAAATGATACAATTGAAGATAATCAAATAAAGAGCAGTAAACTGATTGCTCTGCCATCTGATACTAATAATACAATTACTAGCATTATAGCCGAGATTAATAGTTCATTATTAGGAATAAATAAGGAAAAAATCCAAGAGTTGGTAAAGTTAATAATTCATACTAAAAGGATATTTATTGCTGGACTTGGTAGGTCAGGATTGATCTGTAAAGCATTTGGAATGAGGTTGATGCAGATCGGCTTCACAGTCTTTTTAGTCGGAGAAACAAACACACAAGCAATCAAATCAGGTGATTTACTAATATCAGTTTCAGGTTCTGGGAGAACCGTTAATTCATTAAATATTATAAAAAAAGCAAAAGATTTTGGAGCATACAAATTTCTAATCACTGCAAATAATGATACCCCTATGTCTGAAATAGCTGATAGTTTTATATTGATCCCTGCTCCTACTAAATCTCAAACTAATATGGATATTACAGGCTCACAATTAATAGGATCACTTTTTGAGCAAAGTACTTTTATTTTATTCGAATGTATTATTGATATTCTCTCAAAAAAACTTTGTCTTAAACGGGATGAGATCATGAAAAGACATGCAAATTTAGAATAGTACTGCAATTATAATAAAAAAGCCATAATTATATTGAAAGGAAAAGTAATGAAAAATGCGATAGGATTAATTGAAACCAGAGGACTAGTTGGATCAATTGAAGCAGCAGATACTATGGTAAAAGCAGCTAATGTGACCTTATTGGGGAAAGAACAGATAGGTGGTGGACTAGTTACAGTTTTAGTTGAAGGTGATGTTGGTGCTGTAAAGGCTTCTGTAGATGCTGGTGCTGCAGCAGCAAAAAGGGTTGGAGAACTCTTGTCTGTTCATGTAATTCCGCGTCCACATTCAGAATTGGAAAAAATACTTTCTAACTCAAAAACAGATAGTCCATAGACATACATGCTGTTGGAATAGTTAAATATTATTGATTAAACCTAAGGACAATATGTTAATGGTTGAAGTAATAGGTTCTGCGATTAGCAGTATAAAAGTTAAGAAAATAGATAATACAAAACTAAAACTTGTGAAAGTAATTGATCCTGATGGTAAAAAGAATAAGGAATACTTTATGGTGGAAGATGCTATAGGGGTAGGAGTCGGTGAAAAGGTATTAATATCTGATAATGGCGATATAGTAAGTGCAATAGTTGGTAGGGATAAAGTCCCAATAAGGGCGTCTATTATAGCTAAAATTGATTCTGTTAATATTGAAGTTAACGATTAAAATGCAAATAGCGAAAATTGTTGGTAATATTATATCAACTTTCAAAGTTGATGACCTTAATTCTATTAAACTATATATAGTCCAAATGCTTGATATTGATTTTAATTCCACTAATGATTATCAGGTTGCAATTGATACTGTAGGAGTTGGTTTTGGTGACAATGTGCTGGTATGTACAGGAAGCTCTGCTAGAATGACGGAAAAAACTACTCACATACCCACTGATATGTCAATAATCGCAAGATTAGATTTTTTACCTGAATGAGAAAAATAGTATGAATATAGGAAGAATAGAAAAAGAAATAATTTGCTCCGTTAAAGATAACTCCCTCGATTCTGCAAAAATATTTTTAGTAAAATTATTAGATCCCTTTAAAAAAGAAACTGGAAAATATATAGTATCTGTCGAAAATAAGCTAAGTTTGGGCATCGGAGATATTGTACTTACTGTAGCAGGAGGTTCAGCAAGGAGGATAAAAGGTAATGAAAAAATGCCGGTAACTGGGGGAATATCGGCAAAGATAGAATCAATTAATATCCAGGGTAGCTAGGATAAAGAATGTTTTATGCAAAAGTGATTGGGAAGACATATTCAAATTTTAAGCATGCCACGCTGAAAGCAATAGATATAAAGATAATCCATAAGATAGATATTGAAACAAAAAAGACAACAGGTAATCCAGTGTTAGCCCTTGACCCTCTAGGGGTTGCAATAGGAGAATTTATCGGATTTGAGATTAGTTCAGAGGCAACCTGGGTTTTTGAAGATAAATTAGTTCCAACAGATGCTACAATAACCGCAATTATTGATTCAATAGACTTAGGAAAAGGTAACTAAGATGATCTTAGGAAAAGTAATAGGTAATATTGTCTCTGTTATTAAAGATGAAGGTTATAGAGGTAAAAAATTATTGATTGTGCAGGACATGAATCCCCTAAATGGAAAACTCAGTGAAAATTATTATGTATCCGTAGACTTAATCGGTATTGGTATTGGTGAAAAGGTTATGGTAGTAAATGGGTCTCCTGCCAGATCAACAGAAGAGACTAAAGATCTTGGGGTAGATTCAATAATTGTAGCTAAAATTGAAGGACTCTTTTTTGAGGACAAAGAAATAATTCTAGAAGACCTTTAAAATGCAAAATAATTAGTAAGAGATATAAAAATATTGAAGAAATCAATATGACAAGATCAAAAAGAAATATAGGCTATTTCTGGGCTTCTTAGGCTTATTAAAATAGGGCACAAGTGTCACTAGAAAGCTCAAAAATATCTTTCCTCTAACCGGTAATGCTCATATAGTGAGCAATGCCGGACTTTTTGGATCCGGTAATCTACAATTCTAGCTATATTAATTGGGAGCCTACAAAAAAGAGGGTAAGCCTATTGCAATAACCATTATAGACCCATTAAGTCTATGTACCGGAAGCTCGTAGTTGGGGGACCGCACAAGGTTACAAAACACTCGACAGATGATAGAAAATATCCCACTTCTGGATGGCACAAAGGTTCCCCTGAACTTGATATTAGTTCCTTTGATTATGACAAGACTCTTGGTGATGCAGGGGTTTATACTTACTAGAGGAGTGGCCCCACAATATGTACAGGGGTAAAAGATCACAATGAGACAGATAGATGGTTTAGAGGATTTGAAGATACCAATAAGAAACTAAAGTTTTGAGTTTTTTAAATTTTTTACTATAATATAACTTTTTAAAAAGGCAAATTCTTGGCACAGTCCTTTTTTCTTCTTTTCTATTTTTATGCCAAGATACTAGCTTTTAACTTGGACTAGTTTTTTTGGGAAGACAGTTCATGCAATCACCCAAATGTTTTTATTACTGGTCTTCTCTTGAACAGACCTTTGGTCCTTCTTACCTTAATACTTTTTACATAGAAAAGGCCTAAGATTTTTCACTCTCTCTCCGCAGCTTAGTCCAACGGGTTTTATTAACAATGCTTGTTATCAGAAGATAAAAGCCTATTATTCGGTTCTCAGTAATAATATATTACTCCAGTATGGGTTTAAATATTATGGAGGAATTGAAGGAAATTAGGACCAAGAATAATTATATTCTATATATTCTCTTCAAAATACCTCTCAGTTATTATCTTATCTTCGGTAAAGAAATCAATTATAGCTTTACCCTGTGCCTTTATATCAGCATACTGAGATTCCTTCATTCCCCCAAAAGGTAGATAGGCTACAGGGGCTGGTATTCCAATATTTACACCTATCATGCCCGCTTCTGTCTCCAGCTTAAACTTTCGTGCCCAGTATCCATTCTGAGTATATATGGAAGCCCCGTTTCCATACTGATGACCATTTATTATTTTTATGGCATCATCTAGACTGTCTGCCCTAAGTATTACTACTACTGGTCCGAATATTTCTGTAGTGTGTATTTTCATTCCTGGTTGTACATCGATAAATACAGTGGGACCAATGAAATAGCCGTTCTCAGAGCCTTTAACTTTTATGTCTCTTCCATCCAGAGCAAGTTTCGCTCCTTCAGCAATACCTTCTTCAATCATGGAAAGTATAAAATCCTTTGATTTCTTTGAGATGACTGGACCCATTACCGTAGGCTCATCTATTATTTTGGGATCTAAAGGGTCAGCTACAATGATTTCTTTAGAGTCCTCAACAAATTTTTCACATATAGTTTCGTACATATCCCCTACTCCTATTATTGCAGATGACGCCATACACCTCTGACCAGCACAACCATAACAGGAAGTAGTCATGTTTCTTATTATCATATCAAGTCTGGCATCAGGCATGGCTACCAAATGGTTCTTTGCACTTCCCATGGCTTGAAATCTTTTATTGGTAGCAGCACATTTCTCAGCTACAATCTTACATGTATTAGTAGAACCGACAATAGAAATACCTTTTACCTTGTCACTGTCCATAAATGCCTCTGCTATAGTTTTGTCTCCATTTACTAGGTTAAATACACCAGGAGGAAAGCCAGCCCCATCTATATGCTTTGTTATTTCCTGCATGGTCATTGGAACCTGTTTTGAAGCTTTTACAATATAAGTATTCCCAGTGGCTAATGCGTAAGGTAGAAACCAGAAGGGTACCATGCCTGGAAAATTAAAGGGTGCAATCATTGCAAAGACACCTATGGGGAGCTTAAGTACTTCACCATCTATATCATAGGAACTTCCTATTATCTTATCGCCTTGCTGAAGAACAGGCATACCGCAAGCGACTTCTATATTCTCATATATCCTTTTAAACTCTGCCTTGGCATCTGTCATAGATTTACCCATCTCTGCTACTAGTATTCTTGAGAGTTCTTCTTCATTAGCCCTTAATAGTTCATTTAGTTTAAACAATGGTCTTACTCTCCTTGCTACAGGAGTGGTTCCCCAAGTTTTATATGCTTCGTATGCTGAATCAATGGCATTTATGGTCTCTTCTGTAGTGGATAAAGGAGATTTTGCCAATATTTCCCCAGTAGTAGGATTTTCCACGTCTATATAATCATTGCTTTTCGTTTCTACCCATTTACCATTTACATAATTTTTTATAACTTCCATTCAATATCCTTTCTTTTTAATATGCCTTTAAATATAGTTTTATTATCTCATCCTCTGTGGCAATCCTTGGATTGTTATTAGGGGACCCACTTTCTATGGCAGCTTTCGCCATGAAAGGAGCCAGTTCTTTAAGCCTATCTTTTTTTATTCCCAGTTTTCTCAAGGAAGGGATATCCAAGTCATGAATTAATTCCGATACCAATTCCACAGCCATTCTGGCTGCATCTTCTTTATTTATCTGGGATATGTCCTCTCTCATAACTTCTGCTATGTTTGCATACCGCATAGTACTGGATGTGTAACTAAAATCCATGACCACTTTTAAAAGTGCAGCATTAGATACTCCATGGGGCACATGTAAGTTTGCCCCTATGGGGCGGGACATCCCGTGGACAAGGGCTACCGATGAGTTGCTAAAAGCCATTCCTGCCAAAGTGGCTCCCATCATTACTTTTTCCCTAGCTTTCAGGTCATTGCCATTTTTGTATACTTTTTTTATATTCCTGTAGATAAGTCTTATGGCCTTTAGAGCTACCAAATCAGTAACTAGATTTGCTTTTTTTGAGACATAGGCTTCTATTGCATGGGTTAAGGCATCAATACCAACAGCTGTTGTAAGATGAGGAGGACAGGACAGGGTAAGCGTAGGGTCTACTATGGCCAAGTCAGGTATTAAGTGTTCGGAAATAAATAACATTTTAACATTGGTAAATTCGTCGGTAATAATGGTAGCAGATGTTACTTCGCTCCCAGTACCTCCAGTAGTGGGTATTGCTATAAGTGGAGCACCTTTTTTTCTAATATTGTCCAAACCCATATAATCTGATATCTTACCTGGATTTGAAGTCATTACAGATACTGCCTTTGCCGTATCAATAGGGCTTCCTCCTCCAAGAGCGATGATACCCCTGCAATCTTTTTCATTAAATATTTTTAGGCCTTCCTTCACATAGGTATCGTATGGTTCACTTGATACCCCATCAAATACTTCAAAGCTAACGCTTCTACCTTTTAGCGAACTTTCAAGCTTATTTAATATACCTGTTTCTTTCATTACTCTATCAGTTATGACAAGGGCTCTCCCATCAAAAAGGTCTTTTAATATACCCCCTGTCTTTTCAATAGAGTTACTTTCAAATATTATCTTTTTAGGAAGTTTCAGTTGCCAGGTGATACTCATTACAACCTCGATACTTTTATCATTATAATACAATTAGAAGTTAATATAATTTAGTATATTGTACTTATTTTTTACTCTATCAGAAAAATATACTACTAACAAGACAACTTAAGATATAGTATAATAATTTAAATTATATAAAGGAATTTTGTGAAAGCAAAATTAATAATCGGTTTGCTTATAGCTATTATCTTTATCTTTCTGCCAAGTTCTTGCGTTATTAATCAATTCAGGGATTTGTCTGGGGAATCTACCGCAGGCACCAAAGATCAGGATACATCCAGCAATGAGAGTAAAGAAGCTGATAACAACGACATAGAAGAAGACCCATCAGCTGATATGGAAAATGATGAAACAGCTAATCTTTCCGATCAAATCATAGTTACCTATCCAGTAGCGGATCAGCTTATTGCCAGCCCCCTCATAATAACAGGAGAAGCAAGAGGCACCTGGTTTTTTGAAACAAATTTTCCTGTAGACCTGCTTGATTCAAATGAAAATGTACTGGTACGCCACTATGCCGTAACAGAGGAAGGATGGATGACTGAGGATTTTATTTCCTTTACAGCCACTATTGAATTTGAAGATCCTAAAACCGCAACAGGTTTTATCATACTACGGAAAAACAATCCTTCAGATATCCGCGAAAATGATGCTGAGCTGATTATACCTGTCCGGTTTGAAAATAGAAAAATAATCATTTCAAAATTTTTTAAAGGGGAAGAAAAGATTAATTTCCTTCCCCTTTAAAAAATTATAAATTCCTGTATAAATGTGAGTAATAATATTTATGCTGTATTCCAATTATTTCACGAGCTTCATTAGGTGTGGCTATATCATATCCTATTTCTTTTACTATTTTAACAAATCTCTCGACAAGCACACTATTAGTCTTGGCAACATGCCCAGATTTATAGAAAAATCCATCTTCAAAACCAACCCTTACAAAGCTGGCACCCATCCCAATACAAGTTAAAATAAAAGAAAAATCTTTGCTGCCAATATGATTAACTCCCCAAATTGATTCATGAGGCAGCATATTTTTTAAAAAATATATAATATCCGGCTCTGCCGGGAGCCCTCCTAAAAATCCTGGACAAAAAGCAAATGAAAAGGGTGGTTTTAAATATCCTTCTTTTATTAAGACTTTTGCATTATTGATCATACCGGCTTCAAATATTTCCATTTCAGGGTGTATCTTTTTTTCATACATTGTTTTAGCCCAATAGCGTATGCATTCAAATGTATTTATAAATACTTCTTCACCTAAGTTTGTCGATCCCATATTAAGTGAAGCTAGTTCTAAGCGATTGTCTTGAAGCGGAATAGCTCTATCCTCGCATGAACTTGTTTTTAAAAACCCCCCTGTGGATCCATTTATAACAATATCAGATTTCTCTCTTATCAAATCAATAGTTTTTGAAAAAGTAGTTAAATCGGTTGTAGTCTTTCCCTTTAAATCTCTGACATGTAAATGTACTACTGAAGCACCAGCCTTATTACATGATGTAATATCCTCAGCAATCTCTTCAGGACTTAATGGATTATTGATCCCTTCACAAGGATTTAAAGATACTGGAGCAACTACAATTATTATTTTTCTCATTTGATTATATTCTTCCTTAAAATTTAAATTCTAAGTATTATAATTATATTTAAAGAGCTTACTAAAAAGTTTATAATATGAGTCAATATCATTTTTTAACAAATTATCTTCCTTATCAAGATCAGTGTTCCTAATCCAGTCCCCTTACCCAATCTTCGGTCCAGTTTTTAAGTTAGTATATAAGCCACTTATAGGCTGGTAGCACCTATCCTGGTCTGAGTTGCAGGTAGTATATAATCTAGAGAGCTGTTGGACCTAAAGAGACTGTAGC
>Ga0187827_10009458_pt1 | contig 10326 bp, 10 predicted proteins | sample ETNtaG_39_FD_167969 | JGI IMG/M metagenome (GOLD analysis project Ga0187827, IMG submission 167969) | Marine microbial and viral communities from oxygen minimum zone, Eastern Pacific Ocean - ETNP2014_SV_150_PacBio MetaG (Illumina Assembly) | ecosystem: Environmental > Aquatic > Marine > Hypoxic... | reverse complement strand
GGCTTCCTACGGCTACAAAATCCAAACGAAACCACTCACGCCTAATCTGGATGAATTTGACGGGTGGTCGTTGGTTGAACTTTCAGTTAGAGGAATTCATTAAGTTTTTTAGGGATTAAATAGATCATGAAAACAATCATACTCGCGGGCGGTTGGGGCACAAGGCTTGATGGTGAGGACGAACGTATGCCAAAGCCTATGGTCCCCATCGGTAATAGGCCAATTTTATGGCATATTATGAAGATTTATTCCTATTATGGATTCAATGAATTTATCATCTGTTTGGGTGTTAAATCTGATATCATAAAAAACTATTTTTTTAATTATGAAGCCATTAATTCTGATTTCACTTTGAATATATCAACTGGCAATATTGAATACCATAATAGTCACAGCGAAAACAACTGGAAGGTAACATTAGTTGACACCGGTTTGGATACTCTTAAAGGGGGAAGGATCAAGAGGGTTGAGAAGTATTTAGATTCTGATATCAATATGCTCACGTATGGAGATGGTGTAGCTGATATAAATATTAAAGATTTGGTTGATTTTCATAATTCCCACGGTAAAATTGTTACCATTTCAGGTGTTCACCCGCCGGCACGTTTTGGTGAGTTATTGGAAAAAGATGGAAAGGTGAATGTTTTTCAAGAGAAGCCACAAACATCTCAGGGAATGATCAACGGCGGCTTTATGGTATTCAAAAGAGGAATGCTCGATTATTTGACGGAAGATGAGGATTGCGATTTTGAGGTTGAACCCCTTGAAGAAATTGCCAAAGCTGGCGAGGTGATGGTTTACAGGCATGAAGGAAGTTGGGAATGTATGGATCATGGAAGGGATGTAGTTCATCTCAACAAATTGTGGAAGAACAACCAAGCGTTTTGGAAAGTATGGAATTGAAGGTTCATAAAAGTTTTTGGAAAAATAAAAGAGTTATCATTACAGGGCATACGGGGTTTAAAGGTAGTTGGTTATCACTATGGCTCAATTTTCTTGAGGCAAAAGTGACAGGCTATGCACTTAACCCTTTTACAAATCCTAACCTTTTTAGTTTACTTGGAATTAAAAAAAATATAAGTGATCACCGGGATAATATTCGTGATCTTTCCTCCTTAATTAGTGTAATTAAATCTTCCGAGCCGAGGATAATTATTCATTTGGCTGCTCAATCTTTGGTTAGAAAATCGTACAAAGACCCGGTGGGTACTTTTGCAACCAATGTTATGGGTATGGTGAATCTTATGGAAGCTGCTCGTTCATGCGATAGCGTTAGGGTTATCCTTGTTGTAACCAGCGATAAATGTTATGAAAACCGGGAGATTGACTACGGCTACAGGGAGACCGATACCATAGGCGGGCACGACCCTTACAGCTGCAGTAAAGGGTGCGCTGAATTGGTCACATCAGCATTTAGGCGGTCATTTTTTGAAAATGGTTCGGCAGTAGCAATTGCGTCCGCTCGTGCCGGGAATGTCATCGGTGGGGGTGACTGGGCGGCGGACCGAATTGTCCCGGATGCTATGCGAGCCTTCAATGAGAATCAGATCCTAATGGTCAGGAATCCGGGCGCCGTTCGACCGTGGCAGCATGTTTTAGATCCTCTATCTGGCTACATGACACTGTGCGAAAAAATGTGGAATCATCCTTCTAAGTTTTCTGAAGGATGGAACTTTGGCCCAGCAGATGAAAATGTGCGCACAGTAGGGGAAGTAACGGATAGAATATCTGAGCTTTGGGGTGATCATGCGGCCTGGGAAAGGTCCAATGTCGACCACCCTCATGAGGCAACTTTACTGAAACTGGATATCACAAAAGCGAAAAAACAATTAGGTTGGAAACCAAAATGGGACTTGGACACAGCACTTGAAAAAACTGTGAGCTGGTATAAGAGTTATTACAATGGTCAAGATGTGGGTGAGATGAGCCTGAAGCAGATCGAAGAATATCAGATAAGCTGATGGGGACTGGTAGGAAACAAGAAAAACTGCGGCAACAAATCCTTGAACTGGTTGGACAATACGCCAGGGAAGAGTTTGAAAGTGAAAAGTCTTTCATAACGGGAGAAACCCATATTCCCGTTTCCGGGAAAGTTATAGGTACTGAAGAAATCCAGTATGCCGTAGATGCTTGTCTGGATGGTTGGTTTACTACTGGACGATTTTCCGAAAAGTTCGAAAAAGAATTTGCCAGATATATGGAACAACGCTTCTGCCTGCTCACTAATTCAGGTTCATCAGCTAACTTGTTGGCCCTATCGGCTCTTACATCGCCCCAGCTGGAAGAGCGGTGCCTGAAGCCCGGAGACGAAGTCGTTACTGTGGCTAGCGGTTTTCCAACCACTGTAAACCCAATCATTCAAAATGGGTTGATACCTGTCTTTGTGGATGTGAACTTAGATGACTACAGTATAGATGCAGATCAATTAGAGAATGCTTGGTCCCCGAAAGTGAAGGCGGTGATGCTAGCCCACACTCTTGGGAATCCATTCAATCTTGAAGAGGTGACAGAGTTTGTCAAGGAGCATAAACTTTGGCTCATTGAGGACTGTTGTGATGCGGTGGGTTCAACGTACAACGGAAAAATGGTGGGTACGTTTGGTGACTTGGCAACAGTGAGTTTTTATCCTGCACATCACATTACCATGGGTGAGGGTGGTGCTGTGCTTACAAGCAACCCCAAACTAAAGAAGACCGTGGAGTCTTTTCGCGACTGGGGCCGGGACTGCTGGTGTGAAACAGGGAAAGCTGATACTTGTGGAAAACGGTTTGACTGGCAGCTCGGCGATTTACCTCACGGTTACGATCATAAATACATTTACAATCATATCGGTTACAATTTCAAACTTACCGATATGCAGGCGGCCATTGGTCTGGCCCAATTGAAAAAGTTGAGCTTTTTCATCTCTAAAAGAAAGGAAAACTACCGCTACCTGTATGACAACCTTCAAAAGTTATCAGATACAATTGTGCTGCCAGAGCCGACAAGTAACTCTAACCCTTCTTGGTTCGGGTTTCCCATAAGAATAAGAAAAGAATCTCCTGTTCAGCGGGATGAGATGGTTCAATACCTCAGCCAAAGGAATATTGATACGAGACTGTTATTTGGTGGTAATCTTATGAAACAGCCTGCTTACGAGAATACTAGATTTCGCAAAATTGGGGATTGCGAAAACACGGATATTGTTATGAATCAAGTCTTTTGGCTTGGTGTAACTCCATTGTTGACACAACGCCAGTTATCATTCGTAACTGGATCATTGTCAGAATTAGTTTCAAATGCATGCAAGTTAGAAACCGAATAGAATAAAATCTTATTGAAGGATGTTGCATACATGAATAATAATGAATCAAAGAACCTTAAATAATTTTACACATCGATAATAATAGTGATTAATAACCCGTTATCGAACGATTTGGATTCCGTGCTGCAACATACTGGGCAAATGTGGGAGGAATTGCGTGATAAGAAAATTTTTATTACTGGAGGCACAGGATTTATTGGTTGTTGGCTCTTGGAAAGTCTTTCCTGGGCAAATCTTAAATATGATTTGAATCTTCAAATCGTTGTGCTTACTCGTGATCTTAAATCTTTCAAAAAAAAAGCACCACATTTGGCATCTGATAGTGCTATAGAATTTCAGATTGGAGATGTGTGTAACTTTATTTCTCCGGAGGGTGAATTTTCACATATCGTTCACGCTGCCACAGAGGTTAGTTCAAACCTGATCACGACAGATCCACTTTTGATGTTCAATACCATCGTGGAAGGAACACAAAGGGTTCTAGACTTTGCTGTTTCTTGCAATGCAAGAGCAATCTTGTTTACGAGTTCTGGGGCTGTATATGGAAGACAACCTGATCACGTTTCACATATACCCGAGACTTATACTGGTGGGCCTGATCCTCTGGACAGATCCTCCGTCTATGGTCTGGGTAAAAAAGCTGCAGAGCACTTATGTATGCTTTACTCAGATAAATATGGTATGGATACATTAATTGCTCGAGGTTATGCCTTCGTCGGCTCGTATCTTCCCCTTGATGTTCATTTTGCTATTGGAAATTTTCTAAGGGATGGATCAGATGGGAGGCCTATCATAGTAAACGGAGATGGTACACCTCTCCGCTCCTATCTTTATGCAGCGGACTTAGCTATTTGGCTTTGGACTATACTTTTGAGGGGTAAATCTTGCAGACCTTACAATGTTGGTTCTGACCAGGCCATAAGCATCAGAGAATTGGCGCAGTTAGTTTCAGAAAAATTCAATTGTGACTTTGAGATTCAAGGAAAACCAGAAGAAGTAAGAGCCCAAAGTGCGGAGAAATACGTACCATCTGTAGATAGAGCAAAGAGGGAACTCGGTTTAGACATATATGTAAACCTTGAAGATGCCATCGATAGAACGATAGCAAACTTCTGATCCCCCAGTTCATTTAGAATTAAATAGAATATGCAATTCAGCTATAAAGCAAGCACCAAACGTCTAGCCAAGTCAATCAGAATCCGAGCGCTAAAGATGGTTTCAAAGTCCAAGTCATCTCATATAGGATCATGTTTGAGTATTGCTGATATACTGGCTGTTATATATGGTCGTAATCTTTTAATTGATCCCAAACGGTCTAATTGGAATGAACGGGATAGATTTATTTTGAGCAAGGGACATGCTGTGAGCATCCTATATGCCCTACTGGCGGAACTTGGTTTTTTCCCGGAGGCTGAATTGGACACCTATTGTGAGGACGGTTCAATTCTTGCTGGTCATGCAAACCATTATGTAAATGGAGTTGAGTTCTCAACGGGTTCCTTAGGACATGGATTGTCAGTTGGCTGCGGTATTGCTCTGGCAGCCAGGACAGACAAGAAGTCATTCAAGACCTATGTATTGCTAAGTGATGGTGAGATGAACGAAGGCTCTACTTGGGAGGCTATTTTATTCGCTGCACAGCACAAACTAGATAATCTGATTGTCATAGTCGACTACAACAAACTTCAGGGCCTTGGAAGTACTGCTGAAGTCATCAATCTTGAGCCTTTATCTGATAAATGGATTTCCTGTGGTTGGGAAATTCGTGAAGTGAATGGACATGACCATCATGAGCTATTCGATACTTTCAACAGTATTCCTTTTGAAAAAGAGAAACCCAATGTGATCATAGCGCACACGACAAAAGGAAAGGGTGTGAGTTTTATGGAAGATAAGTTGGAATGGCATTATAAATCTCCGAACTCTGATCAACTGAAACTTGCTTTAGATGAATTGACTAACTCGGAATGAGAACTCATTTCATTAAGGAATTATCTGAATTGATTCGAGAGAATAAGGATATCTATCTCATAACGGGCGATCTTGGTTTTTCGGTATTCGAGAACTTTAAAGAATCCTACCCTAATCAGTTTATCAATGCTGGTGTTGCAGAACAGAATCTGATAGGAGTTGCCTCAGGTTTAGCTAAAGAGGGTAAAATACCATTTGTCTATTCCATAGCAAACTTTCCAATCATGCGATGTCTCGAACAGATAAGGAATGATGTCTGTTATCATCATTTGAACGTAAATATTGTAAGTGTGGGAGGGGGTTACTCTTATGGGACATTGGGATATACTCACCATGGGCTAGAGGATATCGCTGTAATGCGAGCAATGCCCGGGATGAAAGTAATAGCACCGGGTGATCCCATCGAGACAATGTTAGCTACAAGATCAATCGCTGAGAATGGTGGACCGTGTTATCTCAGGTTGGGAAAGAGTGGAGAGCCGTCTGTGCACGAAGTGGATCCAGATTTTTCTATAGGTAAAGCAATTATTATGAAAAACGGGGGTGATGTAACTCTAATCAGTACGGGTAGTATACTTGATGAAGTGGTGAAGGTTGCTGCGATGCTTGAAAATGATGGAATTGGTGTTAATGTTGCTAGTATGCATACACTTAAACCAATCGATGATACTTTTATTCAGACATCGGTGAACAGCAAACTGATTGTAACCATTGAAGAACATTCGAGTATTGGTGGTCTTGGTAGCGCCGTAAGTGAAGTTTTGGCAGCAACAGGACTCCTCAGCACACCGCTCATTATGTTAAATGCTGGATCAACCATTACTAAGGAGATTGGAAGTCAAAATTGGTTTAGGAAAAAGATTGGCCTGGATACTGAATCCATTTACAGGACAGTTCGAGAAAAACTTACTGAAATTTCATAATTTCCATCTGCCCATCTATATTATATATTGATTGAAAAGTGAAACTGTCATTTATAATACCCTGTTATAACGAGGTCAAAACAATACAAAGAGCAATCGAAGAAGTAAGAAGTTTGCAGATTGAAAAGGAAATAATCGTAATAGATAATTGTTCTACTGATGGAACTCGGGAAATACTCAAAGAAATGGAAAGCGGTGACTTACAAATCGTCTATCAAGAGAGCAACTATGGTTTTGGCAGATCAATACAGGTTGGTTGTAGTCTTGTGAGTGGTGATTTCATATATATTCAATTCGCGGATTTAGAGTATGAATTGAAAAAATGCTATAAAATGTTGGAAATGGCAGTAAATGAAGACTTAGACGCTGTCTTCGGTTCGAGACTTCGTTCTAGAAAAGAGGAAGAATCTTTTTTCTCGATAATCAAGGGTAAACCTGCTTTTCTTGCGACAGTTATTTCAACCTTTCTGATCAACCGGTGGTACGGTTATCAGTTCACAGATATTATAGGTTCAAAATTCTATCGAACAATGAGCTTGAAAACAGTAATCCCGAAGACAGCGGGTCAAGGATTTGATTTTGAATTGGTTAGCATTATGTGTAAAAGACAGTTCAGGATCAAGGAAATGGAGGTAGGGTATACCCCAAGAAAAAACACCGGTGAAAAAAAGATAAAACCGTATCATATGATAAATGCGGTGTGGGCTATGATGAAAGTAAAATTCTTTTGTTGACCTCTCGTAAAATGCGGGAAAAACTTTCTATTATATTTCTAGTCATGTCTTTCTTGGTTCTTGTTGGTGACAGTGTATTGATTTCTAATTTTCTGACCTCCACACACTTATTCAAAAATGTAAGGAGTTATGTTAGACATATTAAAGCAAAGAGTGGCATGGAATATAGGTATTCACAGCAGTTCTTGGATATTCTCGAAGAGGATAAACTGTCGGATAACTCTGCTACCTATCTTGAGCAAGATGAAGATTTTATGCCAATGCTAGGAAGGATTCCTTCGGAGACATTCTCACGTGAAAGGGTTGAAGGTATGCAAATATTCTTTGACAATTACAGAAATTCCAGTGGTTTGACCAATCCTATCTTTCTCGCTGACATAATAAAGGAATTCATGTGGGATTTGATTGACACGGTTTATGTTCCATTTGATGGCAGATCCTACTGTTACCAGTTTGGTGAGTCGGATTGGTGTCAGGTTGAGAGTATGGATCTGTTCGTTTTCCCAATTGTCATGAATTATTCCACTGACTACAATTCTGAACTAAGCAGATTCCAATACGTCCAATTGAGAGAAATGACGGATATCAGTTTTCTAGGAAGTTATGGAACAATTCTTAATTTGGTAATAGATGAAGAAGATCCAACTACGCGGATATATTATTGTGTTGAGTATAATAATGAAGTCTTCCTGGCGAAGAAAGTGGACAACCCTACCGACTGATTGATTAATCAACTCACTTTTCTTATAATCATCTATCTTGTAGGTGTATTGTTTGTCTTTATGCTGTTTTTGGATCTTGGGCCTCTTATTAGGAGTATTTTGGCCCCGCTCATAGGTGTTTATTTCGCAAGTCAGTCAATTGCGGTTCTCTATATATTTAACCTTGGAGCTTCGATTCTTGGATGGACTATTACAATCCTGCTCACTTGGATGTGTTTATTCATAGTTAGAGCTAGATTGAAGAATAATTCAATTAATGTTTTTAGAAAGTATTGTTTTGAGAAATGGGATAGTGCCACATTCTTAGGGGGGTTACTCCTCTATAGTTTGCTTGCATACGTATTTGTTAAAACTGGTGAGGCAACCGTCGTGCCGGATTCAACTCAGTTTGAAGGTGTAGGCCGGTTAATTTCACAGGGTGGGAGAATTTCAGATAAAGTTCCGTGGCTCAGTTTCCTGGTAAATGGAAGATTGCTGGTGATAGGAGCCCTGCATGCTCTTAACAGATTGTTTGGCGCGTATGCACTTTACGGCTATTTCCCTCTTGTATCTACTTGGTTCTTGATCTTTTTAGGATCTCTGATTCTTACTTGTTCCCAGTTTGAAAACCGAAAAGTATCGATTGCTTTGACAATCATTATTATCGCATCATTAGGCTGCTACAAGAACTTCTATCAATATGCTTTCATGATCCATAGCAACATTACCGCGATGATTTACTTCAGTTCCGCTATCATCAGCGTATATGTATATTCAAGAACTAACCAAAAAAGTTGGCTATTTTTTGGCTCTCTTTCCATGGGAGTAGCAACGCTGGTGAGGACTGACATGCTACTGTTTTCATTAGTTTTTCTCATAGCCATGTCAAGTCTAGAAAATCTCAAGTATTCCATCCTCAAATATTGTTTAATAATCTTTTTTCTAGTGTCGTTGCCTTGGAGAGCCCTAACTCTTCCATTCGTCCCGACGCATAGTTTTTATGTAAATACTGATCAAATTCTTCTTCTTATATTTTTAAATATTTGTGTGGCGATCTTGATGGTGCTTTCAAGAAAGTACTTGAATTCTACTCAATGGCTGGAACCAGCTAGTTATATTGCTTATGCTGTTCTGACTCTTATTGTGTTCATTGTTTCTCCTGAGATAGTTGGACATGGATGGAATTTGTTCGTCAAATACATAATGATCGGCTATGATAATTGGCTCTCACTGACTTTGTTAATTCTACTCCTAATTGTCTCGTATCCGAGCCTTAGAGGCCGGGATCCTAATCTCGGAATATTGATTTCGTCCATTCTACTCTTCTTCGTTACACTCTTCTATTTAGTTGGGATAAGCGGTTACGAATTTGAGGATCATTCCGCGAACCGGATGGTTCTGCATATACTACCTGTAGTCATTTTCGTAATGGCTAATGGTATTGAAAGTTCCCTTTCTCATTTAGCCATTAATGGTAGGAGAGCTATGAATACTCGCTGATCGTGGGAGTCATGAATTAAGGTGTTTTGTGAAGCTGCTTGATTTTATAGTTGATCTGTCTGCGCGCGCGGTAAAAAATCCTAAGAGATATTTAAGGGCAGGCCATAACGGCCCGTACAATGATCCTGAGACAGAAGTTAGGAATAAAAGCCATTGGTTGATCACTTTAGGGAAAATCTACAAAATCACAGGTGAGATTAAATATATTGACCAAGTTAGACAACTCTCTGATTATTTAGTATCAACTGAGGCTAGACCATATGGTTTTTCATTTTATCATCGCAATAGTTCTGGCTGGGACAAATGTAATGGACTAATAGGTCAGGCTTGGACTATTGAGGCACTCGCATCAGCAACTGATGTCTTAGATGATAAAAAATATATTAATGTTGCGAAAGAGGTTTTTTCCCAGCATCATTTCAATAGGAAATATGGATTATGGAATCGCTTGGAAATTGATGGTCAGATTCTTTCAATTGATGATACATTGAATCATCAACTTTGGTTTGCAGCAAGTGGTTCTCTACTAAATTCATCTGACACAAATCAGTATGTTAATAGATTTCTCGATCTATTAACTGGAAACATTACGATCCTAAACAATGGTCTTATTTATCATCCAATTGAAAGGAGTCTAATTAATTTATCCTATGTTGAATATGTGAAGTATGTTTTTATATACTTTCGAAAAAGAATTAATGAAGGTCGAATAGCAAAAGTAGATCAGAAAAAGATTAATTCTGAAAGAGAACACATGATTTATAAATCGCAAGGTTATCATCAGTTCAACATGTACGCATTCGCGATTCTAAAGAAACAAATATCAACTCACCCATTTTGGCGATCTTCAGATTTTAATAAAACAGTTGATTATTTAATATCCAAAGAGTTTAAAAATGAGATTGCCAGCAATTCTTATGGGTTTTCCTATAATCCTCCTGGCTTTGAATTGCCTTTTGCAATGAGTGTCCTTTGTGACATGGAAGAGGATGAACTTCTTGAGTCATGCAAATATTGGATAAATGAACAGTTAAAAGTTTCTTATAATCCGGTAACTAGAATGATGTATAGGAATACTCAAGATGCATTAACACATACTGCAAGGATTTACGAATTGACTAGGCTTCCGGAGTCTATTTTGAAAAGAGTAGAAGTATCATTGTAAGAATGGAATTATGTTGAAAGACATCTCA
>Ga0187827_10009457_pt1 | contig 10327 bp, 9 predicted proteins | sample ETNtaG_39_FD_167969 | JGI IMG/M metagenome (GOLD analysis project Ga0187827, IMG submission 167969) | Marine microbial and viral communities from oxygen minimum zone, Eastern Pacific Ocean - ETNP2014_SV_150_PacBio MetaG (Illumina Assembly) | ecosystem: Environmental > Aquatic > Marine > Hypoxic... | reverse complement strand
CATTCAAGTGACATACCTACTGGAGTTTATGATTTTATTATTATTGGCACACCGCCAGATAGTCACATGGCCCTTGCTAGATCTGCTGTAAAAGAAGGAGCAAAATTTATATTAGTTGAAAAGCCTTTATCTACCCCAGATTTATCTGAGGCCCAAGAATTATTTGATGAAGCTAAAGATGCTGGTTGTTTAGTATTTACAGGATATGACCATGCAATATCAAAATCTGCATCAATTATGTTTAAACACCTAAGGGACAATACTTTTGGCAACTTAATAACTCTAGATGTTGAATTTAGAGAATTTTGGGGAGGTATATTCCAAGCACACCCTTGGCTAGACGGTCCTTCTGATAGCTATCTTGGTTTCTGGAATAGAGGCGGAGGGGCTTGTGGAGAGCATTCTCATGCTATAAACCTTTTTCAAAACTTTGCAAATGAGGCTGGAATTGGAAGAATTACTGAAGTTTCAGCGACTATGGACTATGTGGAAACTAATACTTTAAGTTATGATAGTATTTGCTTGTTAAATTTTCGTACTGAAAAAAACATTATAGGAAGAGTGGTCCAGGATGTGGTAACGCAGCCAACAAGAAAATGGGCTAGAGCTCAATGTGAAAATGGTTTTATAGAGTGGTTTTGTGGAAATAAACCCGGTATTGATACGGTTATTTTTTGTGAAAATAATGGCAAAACAAAGACTAAAAATATTTCCAAAACTAGACCAGATGATTTCTATGAAGAGATGAAGCATATTGAGCTAGCAATCCAAAATAAAAATATTTATGACAAGTCTCCTATTTCACTAGAGAGAGGACTTGAAACCATGCTAGTTATTGCAGCAGCTCACTTGTCAGCAAAGAAAAACCGTAAAGTTTTTATAGACTATAGTAAAAATTATACAAACGATGCATTGTCAATATCAAAGGAATAAAAATGAAAAAATTTGACTTTAACAATTTATTTGTTCTAGATTTAGCAAATAATCATCAAGGAAACATTGAGCACGGCCTAAAAATTATTAAAGAGTGTGGGAGAGTAGTTCGTAAGCATAATATCAGGGCTGCAATGAAGTTTCAGTTTCGTCAGTATAATACTTTCATTCATCCAGATCATTTCGAAGGCAGCGATAATAAACACATTCCACGCTTCCTTTCAACAGAGCTAAAAAAGTCAGATTGGCAAATATTATTTAAAGCTGTCAAAGATGAAGGTATGTTAACCATGTGTACACCTTTTGATAACGAGTCTGTCCCAGTTATTTCAGAGATGGATTTTGATATTATTAAAGTAGCTAGCTGCTCAGCAAAAGACTGGCCTTTGCTAGAAGAAATTGCACGTGCATCAAAGCCAGTTATTGCTTCTACTGGTGGATTAAATTTGGAAGGTATAGATAATTTAGTTAGCTTTTTCAGTCATCGTGGTATTCAGTATGCTTTAATGCATTGTGTTTCAATTTATCCAATCCCCAAAGAAGACTTTCATTTAAACCATATAGATAGACTAAGAGCTAGATATAAAAATTGTACAATTGGCTGGTCTACACACGAAGATCAGAATGAAATTGTTCCAGTACAAATCGCAGTAGCAAAGGGCGCAAGGATGTTTGAGAGGCATGTTGGATATGAAACTAACGACATAAAGTTAAATTTATATTCTTCAACACCACAGCAGTTAGATAAATGGTTTAAAGCATATCAATACGCTGAGATATTGTGTGGTTCAAAGACTGATAGACCTATAACTGACATTGAAAGAGAGTCGTTAGAAGGACTGCAAAGAGGAGTATTTGCAAAGAAAGAGGTCAAAAAGGGTACTTTATTAACCATGGATGATGTTTATTTTGCAATGCCATTTGTGTCAGGCCAAATTTCTAGTGAATCATGGATTGATGAGGAAATAATAACAAGTAAGTTGTTGAGAGCTAATGAGCCAATCTTTCCGGATTCTATTAATGTCAATAAAAAAACGGGCAATGATATATTAAAAAAATCAATACATGAGGTTAAAGCAATGCTAAATGAGGCTTCAATATCTCTTAACAGTGAATTTGGTGTAGAATTTTCTCATCATTATGGGTCTCATAAATTCAGAGAAATAGGGGCATTAATAATTGATTGTATTAATCGAGAATATTGTAAAAAGCTTATTGTGGTTCTTCCAGGACAAAAGCATCCATCGCATTACCATAAGCGCAAAGAAGAGACTTTTCAAGTTTTAACAGGTGTGTTTGATTGCATAATAGGTGGCCACAAAAAAACTCTTTACCCCGGCGACACTGCGCTTGTTCAGCCTGGTGTTTGGCATGAATTTTGGTCACAAAATGGTTGTATTATAGAAGAGGTCTCTACAACACATTACACTAATGATTCAGTATATAGCGATAAAAACATCAATGACCTTGAACTAGCAGAACGGAAGACAATAGTAAAGAATTGGGGAAGATTTGAATTAGTTGAGAATTAATTGATTTATGATTAAATCTGTTATTTTTGATTTTGATGGAACTCTTGTTGATTCCAATCAAATAAAAAGACAAGAATTTTTCAATGTAACAAGTGATTTACCATTTCCTAATGGAATCATGAGGGCTATACTTGAAGATTCAAGAGTTGGCGACAGGTATGATATTTTCAAGTGCTATGCAAATCATTTGAAGGAGGAGTGCAATTATGTGGTTAATGCCTCCGAGTTGGCATATCAGTATACGGTGTTATGTGAAAATAAAATTATACAGGCTAATAGTATAAAAGGCGCAGACAATGCTCTGATAACTTTGAATAAAATAGATATTAAGGTTGTAATTAGTTCTGCAACTCCATTTGAAACACTTAATAAAATTATAAAAAATAGAAGTATTGGCCATTTAATTGACAATATTTTTGGCTCTCCTGAAAGTAAAGAAGAGCATATAAGTAAAGTAATTAAAATATATAATCTAGAGCCAAAAGAAATTTTGTATATAGGGGATAGCGAAAATGATAGGAAAGCTGCTTCAACTTCCAAGTGCAACTTTGTTGGAGTGGGAAAGGATTATTCTCGTTTTTCAAAGAAGCCTCAAAATTTAGTCATATCGCTAGACTCTATTGTTGATTTAATCAATCAATTTAATTAATACTTTTTTAAAATAAATAGGATAATACTATTAATAAGTTATGTGATATCTGCAATGGCGTAATTGCAGAAAAATACAAAGGAAAGATACGTGATGGATCTTATGGTTCTTACTTAAAGCATGCAGTTGTTGATGAGTGTGAAAAATGCAATGTACAAAGGTTAAGAGAAGAATATTGTATACCTAATAGTTATTATGACTCAGGGTTGTATAGGGAAAAACTGAAACAAAGTCTTGAGGTTGAACAAGCCAGTATAGATCAAGATGAGATACAAAAATTTGCTCTTAGTATAGTACCTATAAAGACATTAACAGACAAAGTATTACTGGATGTTGGATGTGGAGCCGGAAGTTTGCTTAACATTACAAAAGATACATGTGGAGAGCAAGTAGGTATTGAACCCTGTCAACCTTATAGAAAAGCTTTAATAGCAAAGGGATATAATGTTTTTCAAGAATTAATAGGAGCTACAAAGTTTTTTGAATCTTCTGTAGATTATGCGTTTTCTATTCAGGTTATTGAGCATGTAGAAAATCCACGTAATTTTCTTGAAGAAATAAAACAGTTTTTGAAACCTGGAGGCAGTGTTTTAATCTCCACACCAAATCGTGATGAGATATTAATGAATATACTGCATAAGGAATTTTCTAGTTTTTTTTATAGAACTCAACACAGGTGGTATTTTAATGAAGAAAGCTTAATTAATTGTGCAAAACTGTCTGGATTTGAGGTTGAACTAGTCTCTTTTATACATAGGCAGCCTATGTCAAATGCTTTATACTGGTTGAGAGATAAAGCCCCAAAAGGAAGCACTAAAATGGATGGAATAAGTTTGGAAGCAAATAACATTTGGCGCTCTTATCTTGAAAAGACTAAACAGAGTTGTACTATATTTTTAAAATTAAAATTAATTGATAAATAATGATTAATAACTTAAGAGTACTTGCTGTTATTCCGGCAAGAGGTGGCAGCAAGGGTGTGCCTTTAAAAAATCTCAGAGAAATTAATGGCATTTCAATTGTTGAAATGGCTGCAAAGATTACATCAGATATTGAATTAATTGATCGAGTTATTGTTTCTACAGATCATAGTAAAATTGCTAAAAGTGCTATTAAAGGCGGCGCTGTTGCGCCTTTTGTGCGACCAGAAAAATTGTCTGGAGATAGAGTTTCAGACCTTGAAGTATTAACTCACGCTTTATTGGAAATGGAAACTCAAGATAATCAAGTTTACGATATTATCTTAATGCTCCAACCTACTTCGCCCATGAGAACTACTAAACATATTATTGAAGTTCTTAATATGTTGATTTGTAATGAGTATGATGCAGTTTGGACTGTTTCAGAGACAGATAGTAAATCTCACCCTCTTAAACAGCTTAAAGTTAATAATAATATTCTTAGTTATTATGATCAGCGCGGAAAAAATATTATTGCTAGGCAGCAATTAGATCCAGTATATCACCGTAATGGAATAGCTTACGCTATTACTCGTGAATGTCTAATTGATAAAAAAACCATAATGGGCGATAAAGCTGGCGCTTTAGTTTGTAAAGGCAATAATATCAGTATAGATACAGAGTGGGATTTTTTTCTAGTAGAACAACAGATAAATCATAATTATTATGATTGAATCATAATTATTTGAGACCAAGACAAGCGTGCCAGAAAAGACCGCATTTATTTTTAAGCAAGGAAGGAAATCAAGGCTCTATAATGATTCTAGTTTGGATAAGTTTCCCACAGAATTTTTTTATGGATATATTCAACTTAGAAATCAAGGTCTGCCTATTGAAATGATTGATGAGGAAGATTTAAATATTAACCTTAAGGCAAATTTATTTATGCGAACATGCAGTCATTATGCCTATTCTCTTTTTGGTTTGCATTTTCAAACTTTATTATGCTTGTTTAATCGTAAGAATCTGCTGAAATTGAATCAATTTTCTACCTTAGTTGTTACAACAAATACTTTAGGGCTGGCTTTTTCTTTCATGAAAAAGTTAGGCGTATTAAAACCTAAAGTTGTTTTTATTGGTATGGGGCTGAGTGATCTTACGAATAATATAGTTCGAAAATGGTCTCTAGGAAGGCTGTTGAGTGCAGTAAGAACACTTGTAATTTCTAGAAGTGAATTAGAACATCTAAGACATACCTGGCGTTCTAGCTCAAATATAGAGTTTCATTATATACCTTTTGGTGTTGATCACCAATTTTGGATTCCCAAAAATAGTCCTGAGGATAGTAATAATTCATACATACTAACTATTGGAAACGATCTAAATAGAGATTACAAAACTTTAGTTTCTGCATGGAAATCCAAATATCCAAAATTGAAAATCGTTACAAATTTACCAATTTCTTCAGAAAATAGCAACATTGAAATTATTTCTGGTGACTGGAGGAAGCAATTATTAAGTGACCAGCAAATGTTGGAATTAATTAATAATGCAATGTTTGTTGTTCTTCCTATAAGTCCTACTTTGCAACCCTCAGGGCAAAGTGTATGTCTTCAATCTATGTCTTGTAGTAAGGCTGTGATTCTTTCAAATATTAAAGGTATTTGGGATAAAGAGTTATTAATTGATGATAGAAACATTAAACTGATTCCGTGTAATGATTCTGGTAGTTTGTCATTCACTATAGAGTATTTCTTATCTAACCATGATTACGTAAATAGTCTAGGAATTGAAGCCAATAAAACTGTGCAAAAACATTTCAGTGTTGAAAAAATGGCTAACTCTATAAAGAATCACATTTGTCTATAAGATGAGCTGCAATTAATGTTTAGAAATTATTAATAAAATAACAATATGAAAGTTTCTATAGGATACAAGCTAGAAAGTGGGCCTTGGGGAGGAGGAAATAGATTTGTATTAGAGTTGTCAAAAGCTCTTGAATTAAAGGGCCATAGTGTTGTATACGATTTGAATGACTCTGATTTAGATGTTATTTTAATAATAGATCCAAGAAACCGCAGTCACCCAAATATCACTTTTGGTGTTGGAAAAATATTGAGTTATTTGCTTTTTATTAACTCTGAAGTTGCGGTAGTTCATCGTATTAATGAATGCGACGAAAGAAAAAATACTCGGCACATGAATTTCTTGCTTAGAGTGACGAATTATATAGCTGACCATACAGTCTTTATTGCGTCATGGTTAATAAAGCTCAATGTGTGGAGGCGCGGGTCAGATTACTCTGTAATACTAAATGGCGCAAGTACTGATATATTTTATCCAGATAAAGAAAAAAATATAGATAAACATATATTACGTTTTGTGACTCATCATTGGGGTGCGAATAGAATGAAGGGTTTTGATATATATAATTATTTCGACAAATTGTTAGATGACCATAGATTGTCAAAAATAATTAAATTCACATATATAGGAAACCTTCCGAAAGGCGTTGAATTTGATAACATATGTCATTTACCAGCAATGAATGGCAAGGAGCTGGCCGATTGTATACGTAAACATGATATTTACCTAACAGCGTCGATTAACGAACCTGCTGGTATGCATCATATTGAGGGCGCTTGTTGTGGTTTGCCAATACTCTATAGAAATAGTGGCTCCTTGCCTGAGTATTGTGCTGGTTTTGGGGTCGAGTTTAATGGCGTTAAAGATTTTGAAGAAAAGCTTTACTTTATGATAAGTAATTATCAATCATTCCATAAAAAAATGTCGGAATATGAAAACAAATCAAGCAAAAGAATACCAGAATGGGTTGCATTGTTTGAGTCTCTTACTGATAAAAAGAATAAAATATCTTCAGATAGGAGCCTTTGGAAGAACCCATTGATTCTATTACTTGCATTTATTATGAGATAACGAGCCTATTAGGAAAGAGAATGAAATTAATTAATATAGTTAAATCAGCTTTTATTGATGGTAATTTTTTTGTAATAATTAAGAAGGCTTGGCTCAGATTTTTTGACAGACAAAATATACTTTCACGAGAGGAGAACATAAGGTGGTTTAATGACAATAAGAGTAATATTTCTAACTTTTGTTGCCAAATAGATCACAGCCTTTGGGACTCGATTCAGTCAGATATTAATAAAGTTAGGTTAGACTCAAATAAAACACTTGAAACAATAGAGCATAACCTAGGAGGTGGAGGGGCATACCCACTTCTTTACTTCATAGTCAGATTTGTTAAGCCAATGGTAGTGGTTGAGACTGGAGTGGCATCTGGTTTTTCTACACATGCAATCCTAGATGCTCTAGAGAAAAACAAAAAAGGAGCTCTATTTTCAAGTGATTTACCTTACTTTAGGATATCTGACCCTAATAAATATATAGGAATCGTGGTTCCGGAAGGGCTTAAGAAACGTTGGAATCTATTTGTAGAAGGAGATGATGTTAATTTGATAAAAATTTCTAATAAAGTGAATATGATCGACGTATTTCATTATGATTCTGATAAGTCGTTTAATGGTAGACTGAGGGCATTAAAAATACTAGAAAAAAATATTAATTCCGATACATGGATGATATTTGATGACATACAAGACAATAGTTTTTTTCATGAATTTGTATATGGTAAAAATCTAAATTGGAAAGTATTTGAATTTGAAGGCAAATGGGTTGGCCTAGTTATTCCCAAATCATTAATCTAATGCAATATGCTTAATTTGAACTTTTATTAATATATTTTATGAAAGAATCAAACAGTCTAACGCCAAAAAAGGTAGCTTTAATTTTTGGAATATCGGGCCAAGATGGAGGGTATCTTGCGAAACTTCTTCTTTCAAAAAATTACCATGTCCACGGAGTATCAAGAGATGTTGATAGTTGTGTTTTTGTTTCCTTGAAGGCGCTTGAAATATTTGACAAAGTTGAATTACACTCCGCTTCTTTGACTGACTTCCATACTACTATTAATATTATTGAAAAGGTTAAACCGGATGAAATATACAATTTATCAGGGCAAAGCTCTGTTGGTTTGTCATTTATTCAGCCAATTGAAACTATTGAAAGTATCATAATTGGTGTAACGAATATTCTTGAGGCATTGAGGTTTCTTAATAGCAAGGCGTGTTTTTACAATGCTAGTTCTTCTGAATGTTTTGGAGATACTAATAATGGGTGTGGTAACGAGTTAACGTCATTTAATCCAAGGAGTCCTTATGCAATTGCAAAGGCTGCTGCACATTGGCAAGTTGCTAATTATCGAGAAGGTTATGGATTGTATGCATGTTCAGGTATTTTATTTAATCATGAATCTCCATTAAGAGCACCAAGATTTGTTACCCGTAAAATAATTTCAGCTGTGGTTAGAATATCAATGGGAAGCAAAGAAAAACTTGTATTAGGGGATTTGTCTATACATAGAGATTGGGGTTGGGCACCAGAGTATGTAGAAGCGATGTGGCTGATGTTACAACAAAATAGTCCTAATGATTATGTTATTGCAACTGGAAAAACATACTCATTGGAAGATTTTGTAAAGTTTTCTTTTCTAGAGGTTGGATTAAATTGGGAGAAGTTTGTAGATTGTGATGTTAAATTGTTTAGACCTTCTGAGATTAAATATAGTTGTGGAGATGCAACAAAAGCAAGCACCCAGTTGGGATGGAGGGCTAATTACTATTTGCCAGATATAATCAGACATATGGTAAACGCAGAAAAGACTACACAAATAGAGATATGAATATAAAAGTTTTTGGCAGAAGGGTGCGTAATTTTTCACTAACTAAACTTTGGAGTATTGTCAATTTTATAAAGCACAGGCATAAAAATAATTCTATTGAATTTATCATAGAAGATGCTGATTGGGCTATCAAACGTGTTGGAGAATATATCTGCACAGAAATAGAAAAAATTTCCAAAATTGAAATTAATACAAATAACAAGCCATATACGTCATTTGGAAGAGTTATTCATTTTGGTTCACAGTACATGTGGCTAGATTGGGGGCAATACATGTCGAAAAACAGTCATTATGTCGTTTCATTTTTTCACGGCAAGCCCGAAGATGGTCCTGAGATTGCACATCATGTGAAACTCTTTATTAAAAGTGTCCCTAGGTTATCTAGGATAGTGGTTAGTAATAGTATTGTGGAGAATAGGCTAATAAAATGGGGCGTTGACCCGCATAAAATCATAAAAATACCTATCGGCGTAGATATGAACCTATTTAAAATACCTACAAATTATCAAAAAAACAATGCTCGTAATTATTACAATCTTCCTAAAGATAGTATTGTGATTGGATCATTTCAAAAGGATGGGGTTGGATGGGGGGATGGATTGTCTCCAAAAATAGTAAAAGGACCAGATATATTTTTACAAACATTGAACATAATTAGAAAAAAAATTAATGTATCAGTTTTGTTAACTGGACCTGCTAGAGGCTATGTGAAAGCAGGCCTAGAAGATATGGGTATTAAATATACACATACATATGTAGAGGAATACTCAGATTTAACGAAATGCTATCAAGCTCTTGATTTGTATTTAATTTCCTCTCGAGAGGAGGGTGGACCTATGGCATTGATGGAGGGTATGGCTAGTGGTGTTCCAATAGTTTCAACCCCTGTCGGAATGGCAAAAGACTTTATTGTGCAAGGTGAGAATGGGCACATTTCAGAGCTAGTAAGTCCTGAAAGTTTGGCTGACAGTCTGTTGTCAACAGTTAGCTTGATTAGTGATGGCGCTTTTTCTAAGGAAAAAATAAGGTCATATATGAATAAATGTTCATGGCAAGTTGTTGCTAGCCATCATTTGGATAGCGTGTATAAACCACTACTATAGCAATAATTTTGTTATCACTTAATCTATTTATCACTAATTTTCCCAAAGAATAAAATACATATGATTAAACGAGTGTTGTCAATTTTATTAAATAAGAGAGCTTCTATTCTTTTACTGAAGATTTTATTAATAATATATAAAAAATCTTATTCATTAATGACAACTATATCAGAAATTATTGAGGGAAATGAAAAACACCCGAAGCATAGAATAATGAGGTATAGAGAGTGGTTTGCAGACAATATAGATTCTAAATGGACAGTATTAGACATAGGCAGTCATAATGGGCATATGTCGTATTTTTTGTCTAATTATTGTAGCTTTGTTTACGGATTGGAAATATCTAAGTCGAATATAGATTCAGCTATAAAAAATCATAGTAGAGAGAATATTGAATATATACATGCGGACGCAACCACCTATAACTATAGCGGCAAACAGATAGATTG
>Ga0187827_10009453_pt1 | contig 10328 bp, 5 predicted proteins | sample ETNtaG_39_FD_167969 | JGI IMG/M metagenome (GOLD analysis project Ga0187827, IMG submission 167969) | Marine microbial and viral communities from oxygen minimum zone, Eastern Pacific Ocean - ETNP2014_SV_150_PacBio MetaG (Illumina Assembly) | ecosystem: Environmental > Aquatic > Marine > Hypoxic... | reverse complement strand
CCGACCAGCTCATGGCATCGCTCTACGAGGCCATAGTCCAGCAGAACCTCAGCGTCCTCACAAGGGGCAACACGCTTCGACCCACGGTTCTGCTGCTCGGAGGGCCCAACACGTTCATCCCGGCTCTGCGAGATTGCTGGAAGGAGAACATCCCAAAGATCTGGAAAGAGCGCAACGTCCCACTGCCCGAAAGCGTCGATCCCGCGGACTTGGTAATGACGCCCGACAACGCGCAGTACTACGCGGCCATCGGCGCGGTCCTCTACGGCAAGGGCGAGGACCCCGATGTGGGAGCCTACAAGGGCACCGATGCTTTGACGGGGTTCATCGAAGTCGGTCGCACTAAAATGCGCGAGGCGTCCGGAGACGTCGGACTGTGGCGGACCGAGGAGGAGCTGGAAGAGTTCAAGCAACTATTCGCAAAAGAGCCCTGGGAACCGGCGACCTTTTCGCCAGGCCAGGAGGTCGAGGCATTCGTCGGCATCGACGGCGGCTCAACATCGACTAAAGGCGTCCTCATGGACCGCGGGGGCAACGTCCTGGCGGCCGCGTACCAGCTATCGAAGGGCAACCCGCTCTCGGACACCCAGGACATCCTGGCGGACCTGCGAGAGTCGGTTGAAAGCCAGGGCGCCGTCCTGAACGTCGCCGGAGTCGGCACGACGGGTTACGCCAAAGACATGCTGAAAGACACGCTCGCCGCGGACGTTGCCATCGTCGAAACCGTGGCCCACACGAAGTCCGCCCTTCACTACCACCCGGACGCCGACGTGATCGTCGACGTGGGCGGGCAGGACATCAAGGTGATCGTGCTGAACAACGGCAAGGTCAAGGACTTCAAGCTGAATACGCAGTGCTCTGCTGGCAACGGATACTTCCTTCAGAACACCGCGTCCAAGTTCGGCTACTCGGTCGCTGAGTTCGCGGACGTCGCGTTCTCCGCAGAGAAGATTCCGGTATTCGGGTACGGATGCGCGGTCTTTATGGAGACCGACATCGTCAACTTCCAGCAGTTGGGCTGGGAGAAGAAAGAGATCATGGCCGGGTTGGCGAAGGTGCTGCCCAAGAACATCTGGCTGTACGTCGTCGCGGAGCCGAACCTCCGGAAGTTCGGCACGAAATTCATCCTTCAGGGCGGGACTCAGCACAACCTGGCGGCGGTCAAGTCACAGTACGATTTCATCAAGTCGAAGGTTCCTGAGAGCACGATCCGAGTCCACAAGTTCACCGGAGAAAGCGGCGCCATCGGCGCGGCACTCGAAGCGACGCGCGTCGCCGCTGAACGCGACTCCAGCTTCATCGGCATCGCAGCCGCCCAGACCCTCGAGTTCACTTCCACGCGGGACGAGTCCACACGGTGTAGTTTCTGCAAGAACACGTGCCTGCGGACGTTCGTCGACACCAAAACGTCTGACGGCGAGACCAACCGGTTCATCATCGCAACGTGCGAGAAGGGCCAGGTCGAAAAGGTCGAAGACGTGAAGGCCATAAAGTCCCGTATGGACGAGGTAAGCAAGGCGAATCCCAATTTCGTGGAAAAGGCCGCCTTGGCCGCATTCCGGAGCACGGCCCCTCCCAAGGTCAGCACGCTGCAAGAGGAGACGGGCCAGGAGCCCGCGGCCAAGACCAAGGGTCTGCTGTCAATTATGAGATGGCGCAAGGCGCCCGCGGCGACCAGGGCCGCCCCAGAGGTGGTCGAGCAGCGAGCGAGCATCAAGATCGGGATGCCCAGGGCGCTTAACATGTACAGCTTGGCTCCGTTCTTCTCAGCTTACTTTCATGCGCTGGGGGTCGGCTCTCGGAACGTCATCTACTCCGACTACACCAACCCGGAGATGTGGTTCAAGGGATCGCGGCGCGGGTCGATCGATCAGTGCTTCCCCAGCAAAGTGGCAATTGCCCATGTCCACAATCTCATCTTCGACCAGAAAGTGAAACCGGACGTCATATTCTTCCCCATCATTCAGAATATGCGCACGGAACTCGTCAACACCGTCGACAACACCGCCTGCCCAGTGGTCTCCATCACCCCCGAGGTGATCAAAGCGGCGTATACCCAAGAAGGTAACATATTCGCTCAGAACGGAATTCAGTACATTGCGCCAGCGTACGACATGGCGAACTGGCCTCTATTCGAGCACCAGATATTCGAGTCCTTCCGAGACATCCTCAGCCTGACTTCGGAAGAAAACAGCGAGGCGGTGGAGATCGCACTCGCTTCGTGGCGCAAGTTCTACGAAGTTACGCTGAGGGCCGAGGCGCGGCAGGTGCTGGACAGCTTGGAGGAACACGGGAAAGTCGGCGTGGTCATGCTGGGGCGGCCGTACCACAACGACCCCGGCCTGAATCACGAGATCATGATCGACATGCAAAGGAGGGGTTACCCCATCTTCAGCATCGATTCCCTCCCCCAGGACGAAGACATTCTCGACCGGTTGTTCGGAGAAGACATACGGTCGGGCCTCATCACCCACGCAATGGACATCACCGACGTCTGGAAAAACAACTACAGCGAGAATTCCAGCAAGAAGATCTGGGCGGCCAAATACGTGGCGCGGCACCCCAACCTGGTCGCAATCGACCTCTCCAGCTTCAAGTGCGGACACGATGCGCCGATCTACAACACGGTCGAGCGAATAATCGAAGCGTCGGAAACCCCGTACTTCACATTCCACGACGTGGACGAGAACAAGCCCACGGGCTCGATAAAGATCAGGGTTGAGACCGTGGATTATTTCCTGAAGCGTTATCAGGAGTACCTCCAGTCGCGCAGAAATGACGAGGTCGAACTAGAACAGTTGGTGGAACAATACAGGGCCCACCTCGAGGCTCAGAGTGAACGGAACGCCTCCCGCACCGAAGTGCGGGCCGCCGGAAACGTCAGCTTCACCGGCAACGGCGCGGACAATCACGTCGGGCATGATCACAACGGGAACAACGGTCATGACGAAGCCGAATGGGTCTCTTTGCCGGCTCCGTCCGGACTGAACGGCCATAACGGCAACGGGTGCAGCCCCGAACACTCACTAGAGAACGGTGCCGCGATCGCGCCGAACGGAAACGGCCAATCCCGAGACCACGCGGCGTATGACCGTATCAGGGCGCTTAACACGAGCGGCGATGCCCCGGAAGACGACCCGGCAAGCGCGTCGCTTAGCTGCAACTTGCCCACTCGGGACTTTGCTCCGAAAGTTTATCAGCATCTGGATCACGAGGAGAACAGCGCCGAGGACGCCCCTCCCGGAATACCGGATCACCAATGGATGACGATGCAGATCATGACGCCCCGTGCCAAGAAGGGCGACAATAAAGTCGGCGGCCGTGCCTAGTCGACCCACTGGAGGCGAATTCATGGTAAAGGTGATGGACAAACAAGACATCGAGACAAAAACGCGCGAATACGCCGAGCGTCTGAGAGACCAGATGGGTCTGCAAAGCAAGGTGATGACACCGTTCGAGAAGCCCTTCGAGCGACCTTGGACCAAAGCCGAAATCGAAACCACAACGGTCCTTTTCGGTGGGTTGACGCTGGCGCACGAGGAGCTGACGGCCAACGCAATGCGCGGCATGGGGTACAAGATTCAGGCCCTCCCCGTCCCGGACCTGGAGGCCCTTCAGATAGGGAAGGAATACGGCAACCGCGGCCAGTGCAACCCCACCTACTTCACCGTCGGGAGCCTGGTGCAATACCTTAAAAAGCTCGAAGCCCAGGGCGAGACCGATATCGAGGACCGGTACGTGTTCGTCACCGCCGGTTCCTGCGGGCCGTGCCGCTTCGGCATGTATGAAGCCGAATACCGTCAGGCCCTACGAGACTCGGGTTTCGGACGGTTCCGGGTGTTGATTTTCCAGCAGGCCCCTGAGACTGAACAGAGCACCGAGGATACGGCCCTGGAGTTCTCGGCCAAATTTTGCCTCACTTTGCTTAGGGCTTTCATCCTGGGCGACATGCTGAACGAGTTGGGTTACAAGATCCGCCCATATGAAGTGAACAAGGGCGACACCGACCGAGCCATGGCCGAGGCCAAAGAGCTTCTCGGCGCTGCGCTGCGCGAAGGGCAATCGGTGTTTCGCGGACTGCGAAAGGTGAAGAAGATATTCAACGCCATCCAAGTGGATGTGACCAGAGTCAAGCCCAAGGTCAAAATCACTGGCGAGTTCTGGGCCCAGACGACCGAAGGGGACGGCAACTACCACATGTTCCAATGGTTGGAGTCTGAGGGAGCCGAGGTGTTGGTGGAGCCAATCGGAACCTGGATCGAGTACAAGATCTGGATTGCCAGACATCATGCCGAAAAAGAGTTCGCGACGAACAAAGACAAGAAGTCGTCCATCCGAAAGCTGAGGTTCGCCCAGATCGCGTTCCGCATGTGGCACAACTTCTATCGAACGGCGTTGGGCTTCAAAACGGATCCCCTGCCCAATCAGGCTAAACTCGCCGAGTACGCCAGTGCCTATTACAACACGCACCTTGGCGGAGGCGAGGGTCACCTCGAAATCGGTAAAAACGTGATGGCGACCAAGGACAGACACGCCCACATGGTGATTTCGCTGAAGCCCTTTGGATGTATGCCCAGCACAATGAGCGATGGCGTGCAGGCACGGGTTGTGGCCGACTACAAAGATGCCATCTTCATCCCCATCGAGACCTCGGGCGACGGCGAAGTCAGCGCAAGGAGCCGTGTCCAGATGAAGCTCTACGAGGCGAAGAAGAAGGCGCGGGAGGAGATGGACGAACTCCTCGCGGCCCGCGGCGTGACCATTGAGCAGGTGCAGTCCTACGTTGACGGGCACCCGAAATACGCCAACGCGATGCGGAAGCTTCCCGAGCACCAAGGGATCAGCTCGGCAGCGAACCTCGTGGCGGAGGTGGCAGGCCGGATCAAGTAGGCGAGGGTCGTCAGGCTAGGCGTGATCACGATCAACAATTGCGCCCGAAACCGATGAGACCCATCAAGCCTCAACGCACCTCCCACACCTGTTCGGCCTGAGCCTGTCGAAGGCCCGCGCACACGCACGACCCGGTCTACAAGCTCACAATCGCGATCGGCCGGCGGCGGTACCCACACGAACGAGGGTGCTTGCGAGGCCAGTGGTTCGACAGGCTCACCACGAACGTTTGGGGGGTGCCACAAACGTTGGAAATTCGCTTGGCCTGGTGCAATTGACTAAGCTGGTCGTGGACCTACGAGCCCTCGAAGAACCGCTTCGGGTTATCGACCATAATCCGGTCCAGCGATTCTTGCGAGCAACCGAGCTCGCGCAGCCGGGGCAACACCTTGCGAGTGATGAACAAGTATCCGTCCGGATTGCGGCGTTGGACCTGCTCCTGAGACTCGCGACTGCCCCACGGCTTGATGACGCACCAGTCATGTGAAAGCATTATCTGATTGGCGTATCCCGCGTCCACTAGCCGTTTGGCGACGATCGTTCGTTGCTCCCAGTCGAGGCTCTGGGGCGCCGGGCCGCCGGGGTAGATGTCCAGGCCGAGCCAAACCCCTTTTTTCGCGAGGCCGGTCAGGTACTCGAGGTCAGTCGTCCCGTTGCTGTGACCGATGCACACCGTGCTGAGATCCACGCCCTCGGACTCGAAGACGGCAACTTGCAAGTCGCCTGTTCGCACCGGCGCTTGCGTGTGGGTCGTTATCCGCACGTTGGTCTGCTTGCTGGCCTTGGACGCGGCGCGGAGCACGACCTCGGCGGCCGGGGTCAGTCCGTCATCAACACGGTCGTTGCTGGCGACCTTGATGATTCCGGCCTTGATACCGGTCCCGTCGATGCCTTCTTCGATCTCGCGTACGAACAGATTGGCGACCTCGTCCGGGTCGGCGCCCCAGAAGATGCGTGGGATGTCGATCCAGAAGCCGGTCGCGGCGATGACGTGGACGCCGGAGCGCTCGGATACGTCCTTGGCGAGTAGAATGTCCCGGCCCAGGTCCAACGTCGTAACGTCGACGACGGTTCTGACGCCTCCTTCTCGTGCTTCGTTCAGCAACGCCACGGCCCTGTCCACGACCGCTTCTTTATCGAAAAACTCCGGATAGGCCGTATTAATCCCTGCCGCGCTCTGCCAGATGTGTTCGTGCGTCAGCGTGAAGCCGAGTTCGCTCGTGTCCAGGTCGCCGAGGATTGAGTTGATGGTTGCCATGTCGCCGCTCCTGAGTGGATTGCGCCAATCTTATCACCGCCCACATGCAAACCGGACGCCTCGGCAGCCACCGCATCTGGTACACTGGCGCGGTCCAATTCGAACCCTGGGGTGTGCCATGAACGGCGTCGTTTTCACCGGTGACCGGAAGCTTGAGATCAGGCAGTTTGACGACCCAAAGCCCGGTCGCGGACAGGTCGTGGTCAAGATGCGAGCATCGGGACTTTGCGGCAGCGATCTTCGGCCGTACCGATCGTCGCCCGAGGAGCTGGCCAACCGAGCCAACATCATCTGCGGGCACGAGCCCTGCGGCGAGGTCGTCGAGACCGGCCACGGAGTCAGCGACGTGTCCGTGGGCGATCACGTCATGGTCCACCACTACTCCGGCTGCGGAACATGCGTCCATTGTGACACCGGCTGGACACAACTTTGCTCCGACGGCTCGACGGTCTACGGCTCCGGCGCTCACGGCGGCAACGCGGACTACGAGCTCGTCGAATCTTATATGTGCGTGCCGATGCCTGACGGGCTCAGTTTCGAGGAGGGCGCCGCCATTTCTTGTGGGACCGGCACGGCGTACCAGGCGCTGAAGCGGCTCGAAATATCGGGATTGGACACCCTGGCCGTCTTCGGTCAAGGACCGGTCGGTCTGAGCGCAACGTTCTACGGCGCCGTGATGGGTGCTCGCGTCATCGCCGTCGATCCAGTGCCGGAACGCCGCGAGCTGGCGGTCAAGCTGGGAGCGGAGGAGACCATCGACCCTACAGCGGTGGATTCGATCGAGGTCGTGCGCGAGCTCACCGGAGGCGCCGGCGCCGACGCGTCGCTCGACGCGACCGGCATCGACGAGGTTCGACAAAACACGGTGCGCTCGACCCGAATCTGGGGCCGTGCATGCTTCGTCGGCGAGGGTGGGACCGTCAGCCTGATGCCGACGCCGGACGTAATTCACCGCCAGCTCACGTTACACGGCTCGTGGACGTTCAGCACGCACACGCTGAAGGAGCTCGCCAACTTCACCGTTGACCGCGGACTGCCGCTCAGCGACCTGATTACGCAGCGATTCGACTTGGCCGACGCGAAAGAAGCGTTCGAGTTGTTCGACACCGCGACGACCGGCAAGCCCGTATTCGCCTGGGATTGACATAGTCCCTGCGGAGATTGTGCCTCACGGACCTTGGCTGCGTCGATTTCACGACGCCTATGCTACAATCTCGCGGACAAATTACTGAAAATCCCGTCAGGAGGACAATCGATGCGCCCGATATTGGATGTAGCCGACGAGCTGGGTCTCGAGCGCGACGCTGTGCTGCCCTACGGAAGATACAAAGCCAAAATCGACCTGAGCGCCATTCGATCGACCGGCAAGCAAGGCAAAATGGTCGTGATCACGGGAATGACGCCAACGCCCGCGGGTGAAGGCAAGACCACTACGGCCGTCGGTCTAACACAGGGACTCGGCAAGCTTGGCAAGAAAGTGGTCGCGACGCTTCGGGAGCCGTCGCTCGGACCGATATTCGGCATCAAGGGCGGTGGAACCGGCGGCGGCAAGGCGCTTGTCGAGCCCAACGACGAAGTCAACATACACTTCACCGGCGACGCCCACGCCGTCGGCTCGGCTCACAACCTGCTCGCCGCACTCACAGACAACGTGGCCCAGCGCGGTCAGATTGCCGGATTCCATCCGGAAGGCATCGCCTGGCGGCGTGTCACCGACGTCGAAGATCGCGCCCTGCGCACCATCGTCACCGGCATCGGCGGGTCGAACAACGCGCCGGTTCGCGAGACGGGCTTCGACATCGTCACCGCGTCGGAGATCATGGCAATCCTTGCCTTGGCGCGGAACTTGACGGATTTGCGCGAGCGCCTCAGCCGTATTGTCGTTGGGTACGCGGGCGACGAACCCGTGACGGCGACCGATGTCAAAGCCGTCGGCTCGATGATGTCCCTGCTGCGGACCGCCGTACAGCCGAACCTCGTACAAACCACCGAGGGACAACCCGTCATCGTGCACGCGGGCCCATTCGGCAACATCGCCCACGGTTGCAGCTCGGTCGTCGGCGACCGGCTCGCGCTCGGGTACGCCGACTACGTGCTATCGGAAGCCGGGTTCGGCGCGGATCTCGGTTTCGAGAAGTTCATGCATATCAAGGCGAGGTTCAACGGTCTCGAGCCGAGCGCCGCGGTGCTGGTCGCTTCGGTCAGGGCCGTGAAGTATCACGGAGGCGTTCGCCCGCGAGACCTCGACACCCCCGACCTGGAAGCCGCTCGGAAAGGCACGGCTAATCTGACTCACCTCATCTGCGTGATCAAGTCGTTCGGGTTGCCGGTGGTTGTGGCGCTCAACCACTTCCCGACCGACACACCGGAAGAGACCGCGATCGTCAAGCGCGCCGCCGAAGAAGCGGGCGCCCATTCGGCGGTCGAAAGCCGCGTGTTCGCCGAAGGCGGCGACGGCGCCATCGAGCTCGGGCAAGCGCTCATCGACGCCACCTCCGGCGGCGACCCCGAGATCACCTACGCATACGACATCGATTCTCCGATACAACAGAAGGTCTCGGCTCTAGCCAAGCTTGTCTACAACGCCGACAACGTCCAATGGGCGTTGCCCGCCCGCCGGCTTCTGCGGCAGTACGAGGCGCGAGGATGGGGCAACCTGCCGGTCTGCATGGCCAAGACGCACCTGTCGATTTCTCACCGCGCCGCACTCAAGGGCCGCCCTTCCGGCTACACGTTCGACGTGTCCGACGTCAGGGCGTCGGTGGGAGCTGGGTTCATCTACCCGATCGCCGGGAGCATGATGACGATGCCAGGCCTGCCGGGATCGCCTCGCGAGCTGGATGTCGACGACGACGGGAACATTCTCGGGCTGTAGTGTCACGAACGCCGGTCGACGGCGTGCGGGGCGGCTGCGCACCTGTGGCATGAGATTATTTGCGGGGGCTGCCACCGCCGTTTCGAGGATTGGGCACTGGGCATGCCCCTGATCGTCCTCGAGTTAACAAGTTATGCTCAACGCTGCTCGTGATGAGGGCATCCGTCCATGGTGAGCCACGCACCCATCCGTTCGCCCTGAGCCTGTCGAAGGGTCACCCACACGCAAGCGTCGCTCCGGGTCTGATGGTCGCCGGCCATGTACCTTGTGCTCAACGTTTCTTGCCCTGCGGCCGTCCCGGCGAAAAAGAAGCATCTGGGGTCTTTCGGGCGGCATGGTGTGTTCTGCGACCAGATTCTTCACCTGCGGGCTGACCTCCAAAGCCATTTTCATACCTATTTCATAGTCGCCTCGTCAACGTTGTGTTAGCCTGAATTCTGTTATGGGAATGCAGCGATCGTCGGAGATCACAGGCGTCGTCCTCGCGGGCGGCATGAGCAGGCGGCTCGGGCGCAACAAGGCGCTTGAGCAGGTCGACGGGCGTTCGCTGATCGAGCGCGTGCTGGATAGACTCGCCGAGGTTGCGGAACAAGCGGTGGTCGTGTTCGGCGACGTCGATCGATCCGACGAACTCGGACTGCCGTCGTGGGCGCGAGGCGTGACCGACGTCTTTCCCGACAAAGGCGCGCTCGGAGGAATCTACTCCGGTCTGAGCGCGGCAGAAACGGACTGGTGCATTGTCGTGGCGTGCGACATGCCGTTTCTGAGCCTACCGCTGTTGAGACGCATCCTGAACGAGCGACATGGACACGACGCCGTGGTTCCATACCTCGACGACCGACCTGAACCGACCCACGCGGCATACTCAAGATCATGCTTGCCGCACATCAAGTCCCGGCTCGACGCCGACGAGTTCAAGATCGCCAGCTTCTTCGGCGACGTTCGCATCGCCCGGTTGCGGCAGAGCGAGGTCGAAGCGATCGACCCCGACCGCTTCAGCTTCTTCAACGTCAACACCCAGGCCGATCTCGACCGCGCGCGTGCGTTGGCCGCGGCCGAGCACACTGCGCGATGACTCGTTACGATTGCGTGCTCGTGTACGAGTTTGGTGGCTCGCTCAATAGTGAAGGATCGTTCAACAACCTTTCGACAAGTCCCGACGACGCCGGGGTCTCGATCCGTCTCAACTTCCAAGCAACGGTGATTGCTTTCAGGCCCTGGGCGAACACCCAGCTGCATTCCAATCGGTTGGCCTATAGTCGTGCAACGCGATCCTACCCACGACAGACAGCTTCGCGATCCGAC
>Ga0187827_10009452_pt1 | contig 10328 bp, 12 predicted proteins | sample ETNtaG_39_FD_167969 | JGI IMG/M metagenome (GOLD analysis project Ga0187827, IMG submission 167969) | Marine microbial and viral communities from oxygen minimum zone, Eastern Pacific Ocean - ETNP2014_SV_150_PacBio MetaG (Illumina Assembly) | ecosystem: Environmental > Aquatic > Marine > Hypoxic... | reverse complement strand
CCCAGATTGATCTGTGCCTACAAGATAGTCAACGCTCAGCTCTAATTAATGTGGAAAATACTATCCGCTTGATGGATCACCTTCATTGTCGAGGATTTAGAATTGGCTTTTTGTCAACCGACCAGGTCTTTTCTGATCGAGAACATCCGTACACTGAGTCGGACGTCCGATCGCCAATCAATCTCTATGGAATGCAAAAGAGTTTGGTGGAAAACTATATTATCGAAAATTATGATAATTACAGTATCTTTCGTCTGAGTAAAGTCGTGGCACCGTATCGACATAGAATGAACTTGTTCACCCAATGGGAAGAACTGATTAGGAATAACTCCGATATCGTTACAATTGGTGAACAAATTCTTTGTCCCACGTCAGTCGGAGATGTATCGCGAGTGATATTGGAGTCGTTAAACAATAATATTCATGGTATTGTCCATATATCGGCAGAACCGATCTCGCGTACAGAGATGGCTGAGAAATTCGTTAAAAGGTTCCCTGAGTATTCAGGTGATGTTCGAGAACGGAGACTTGAAGAATTTGATTTTCTAGATGCTCGCTCGATCCAAGTGGTGTTGGACAGCTCGATGATCCAATCTGAATTGAATACTTTCTTTCTTGATTCGGATCGTATTATTGATCAATACTTCAACGCCGCCCGAACTGGTTGATAGTTCAGGGGGTTTGGACTGGGTTGTGGTGAGAATAGTTGATGTAATTCATTAGAGCACTATATGGTATGAGGTTCACCGGCTAGGTGGTGTGGCAGGAGTCTTGCGTTGTGTTAACAGGTAGGAAGGATCGGTGAGCATGGTTAAAACAATCTTTGTGGCTGGCCATTTCAATATTCTTCATCCGGGTCATGTTCGGTTGCTTCGGTTTGCAAGAGAGCTTGGAGATCGCCTGGTGGTTGGTGTGGAGAGCGACCGTCTTGCAGGTGAGGACGCTCACGTTCCGGAACAACTCCGCCTTGACGGTGTGCGCAGCAACATCTTTGTGAACGAGGCAATACTGATTGACGAACCGATTGAAGTGGTCATTGACCGACTGCGTCCTGATTGCGTTGTCAAGGGCAGAGAGCATGAACACCGTCCGAACCCGGAGTTTCGGGCGCTGAATAAGTACGGCGGACAACTGGTCTTCAGTTCCGGAGATGCCGTGTTCTCATCGTTGGATCTGATCCGCATGGATCTGCTGAGCCAGAACCGGCGCATCAGCAACGTGCCGAACGATTATCTGGCTCGTCACGGGATCAAGACCAAGGACATCCTCGCGAAGATCAGCGAGTTCCGGACGCTTCGGGTATGTGTCATCGGCGACTTGATCGTCGATGAGTACATTACTTGCGACCCACTGGGCATGTCACAAGAGGACCCGACACTCGTCGTCACCCCCGTCGATACCCAGTGCTTCCTTGGAGGTTCCGGAATCGTTGCCGCTCACGCGGCCGGTCTTGGTGCGGCTGTTCAATTCCTTAGTGTGACTGGAAAGGACGACACACGCGACTACGCAGAAGCGGAACTCCGCCGAGCTGGTGTGGAGGCACATCTGTTCGGGGATGGAACTCGACCTACGACCAAGAAGCAACGTTTTCGTGCTGACGGCACAACCCTGCTCCGTGTAAGCCACCTTCACCAAGCTTCGATTGGCACACAGTTGCAGGAGCGGATTCTGGATCGATTTTGTGAAGCGGTCTCTGACTGTCAGTTGGTGATCTTTTCGGATTTCAACTACGGCTGTTTGCCGCAGACTCTGGTTGAGAAGCTCGTACTCCATGGTCGGTCCTCTGGCGTGATGATGGCCGCAGACAGTCAGAGTTCCTCCCAGATCGGAGATGTGAGCCGGTTCAAAGGGATGGACCTTTTGACTCCGACGGAGCATGAGGCTCGCGTCTGTTTGCGTAACAACCAAGACGGCCTGGTCGTACTTGCCGACCAGTTGATGACCCGATCTAGGGCGAAAAACATCATTCTGAAGTTGGGTTCGGAAGGTGTCCTTCTCCACCTCGAGGGCGACAACGGTGGGCTGCATACCGACAGAATCCCCGGGCTGAACGTGTCACCACGCGACGTAACCGGTGCGGGAGATTCACTCCTGGTCGGTAGCGCTCTGGCGATGGCGGCAGGTGCAACAACCTGGGAGGCCGCCTACATCGGAACGATTACGGCTGCGGTCCAACTTGACCGGGTCGGGAATATCCCACTCTCGGACACCGATTTGATTGGCTGGCTTAGGGCATAGCGTCCGCTCGCAACGCCCTGTTGAGTGAGGAAGTCACCTGGGACGCACCCCGCCTGTTGGGAAGATCGCTGTTACGATGAGCCGTATCGATATCATCGTGCCCCTTCACCTAGTGAGTTGGATCCGTGGCCTCAAAAAGAAACACCTTGGTCCTTGCCTACCCGAACCAGAGGTGGCACAAGGACGACTTCCAGACAAACTGGAATTTGAATCCCTCGACACTGTGTCTCTTGGCCGCCGCTGTTGATGAAGTCGTGGATGTAGAGATTATTGACGCCCAATTTTATGATATATCGCTCGATGAGTTCACCGATAGAGTCCAGGCAATTAATCCAAAGTATGTTGGAATCTCAATTCTGACTACTGAGTACAAAGAGACATTGCACCTTTCGGTTGCTGCCATAAAAGAACGCCTACAGGATGTCGTTATCATCGCGGGCGGGGTTCACGTCACGATTGAACACGTGGACGTCATGTCAGACCCGGCTATTGACTATGCCGTGATTGGTGATGGTGAGTACGTGTTGCGTGACCTCCTGGAGCACCTAGAGGGAACCGGAGAATTTCCTTCTACGGGACTTGCATTTCGTAACGAGAACCAGTTGGTTGTTCAAGAGCGAGCAGTGATCGCCGATCTGGATTCCCTGCCTATGCCAAAGTATGAACTGGTTCGAATGGAGGATTACATTTCTATCGCTCCACGCATCGGTCCAAACCGCCCTCCAGAAATGCCCTACGCTCGGCTGGTTATTACTAGGGGATGCCCTGTTGGTTGTTCGTTTTGTCAGGTGGAGTCAATCAGCGGTAAACGGGTTCGCTCTCCTTCAGTCGGCAAGGTTGCAGATGAGTTAATATTTCTCCGTGATAATTATGGTATTCGATCATTTATGATAGATGATGATAATATCGTTATCAAAAAGAAGTTCTTTAAAGAGTTGTTACAAGAGATCATTGACCGTGATGTTGCATTGAGCTTTCACATACATGCATTCGCGATATTTAGCCTCGATGATGAAATGTTGGATCTAATGGTCCGGGCTGGGTGTCGCGCGATCAACGTCGCAATTGAAAGTGGAAACCAGAGGGTGATGGATCAGATTGTCCTTAAACCGATAAATCTTGAGTCTGTTCCACCTTTGATCAAGAAGGTACGAGAAGTTGGGCTCTCAGTAATAGCGAATTTCATCATTGGTTTCCCTGGGGAGACGTGGGCTGAGATTCGCGAAACGATCTCATTTGCTGAGAACTGTGGCGCCGAATATTCAAAGTTCTTTGTCGCGGTACCACTCAAGGGCACCAAGATGTGGGACATGGCACTAGAAATGGGAACAATGGCTGCTCCATTCGGTGCGGCCCACCTGGACTGGCGATTCAGTCAGATCACCTCCAACGAATGGACAGCCGACGACGTCTCAATTCTGCGGGCCTATGAGTGGGACCGGGTCAATTTCGCGACTGCGGAAAAACGAAAGGCTGTAGCGACGATGTGGGGAGTGACTGAGGAAGAAATTCAGCAGATCAGGAAGAAGACTAGGGACGCAGTAATCTCCTCGATAGTTACTGCCGGCGAGGACGACGGTCAAAATGGTGAACACGTCCCTAGTCCAGCGGAGAGGTGGAGTGATCCCGGAAGTGCCAGAACCGGAGAAGTCCCGGTTCGTATAGGCGTTACGAATTGACACCCGTCTTCGTTGGGTGGATTTGATCCGCTCACCTGAGACTTACTCACCTTGCGTTTCTGTCTTTGACTGTGCTCGAAATAGACTCCGTGACCTGGGGATAGCTGGGTGATAAGAATGTAAGGGAATCCCCCTCAGTCGATTCTCGTAGGAGGGAACCAGTGCGAACTATCCGCCGATTCTTGAGGAGACTCATAATCCGCCTGTTCGGTGGTGTGGGTGAAACGATTCTTCTCCCAAGAATCCAGAATATATATGATCGACTGCCATTGTTGGACTGGCGAACAAAGAGATATTGTGCAAATGAGGCCAGAAGAATTCAATCAGCAATATCAAATAATGTAACTCAGTTTACGATTGTATTTGATTGTCAGACTGTCCTTAGCTATGGCGCCATTCTTAATATGCTCACAATTGCTCGGTACTTAACCTCTCATGAAAAATTTGTCAACTTTATTGTGGTAGATACAGAATTCCAGCACGCTCAAGAAAACGAAAACTTAGATAAAGAAAAAATGAGTGAGAGAATCAACGATTTGGTCGTGATTTCTAAAGCTTTATTGGATCCAAAAATGAGTTCCGTTAGTTTGATATCTCCTACTACATTGCTTGATGAGATTGACTCATTATCAAAGTCTTATATCTTATTCGATGATTTTACGAGAGACCGTAGGCCATTCTTCCGAGATTGTTTTAACGTGTTCAATGTCCTCATGTCTGAACTTTCTCCGGTTACTCAAAACCGTATTCTATTCTCGGTTCGTGATTTCGAAAAATATATTCCGAAATCATTTGAAATCAATCCCTATGTTACATGGCAATGCAGATACTCATCTAGGGGCGTTGATTTTGGTAGACAGACCCTCCGAGACGAATTTCTTAAGAGTTACACCTACCTCCGCACTCGCTTTCCTGGTCATCAGGTAATGATCATTTCAGATGTAGATGGTTGTGAACACTATTCAACTTTGGCAAAAGACCTTGATATTGCAGATCTTGTGTTCTCGAAAGACTATTCTTCTGATTTTCTGGGTGACGCCGCGCTGCTTCTGAATAGTGATTTCTTCTTTTTTTTCCGAGGAGGTGGCATTGGACTATTTGCGATCCATTCCAGAATCCCATACGAGTATTTCAGCCCGATCATGAATGACATGATGTGGGACAAGAAGAAATTTGCCTCATGGCAAGGGGAGTCCCAGAGATTCGTCCTTCTTGATAAGCATCAATTTGTGGAAGATAGAAGTCTAGATCTGGAGAAGATTGGCTTCTCTTCGACCGGGTCGAGCTGAGGAAGGGGTAAGGGTCCGGTGAGGTTTGAAGCGATGCCGCCATCGGGTGCCTTCCGCGCTATTCCAGAGGCTCACGTCGCTAGACGTTGAGCGAAGACCGTCTGCACTGGTCTGCATGGATTCAGGGGTATTTCCAACTTGACATGAGTTCCGATGACCCAGCGAAGAGGATCTGGGTACGGAACTATCAGGAGTTGTACACCAGAGACGCGACGGTTATGGCTCTCGGTGACATCGCAGGAAGGAAGGGTCTTGATGTGGCGGGCGGCGCCGGCGACTACGGAATCATCCTCAGCCTTCTGGGTGCGGAGATGTCCTGTCAGGACTTGAGCGAGGAGGTGATTTCCAGTGGCCGCTCAATGCGGAGAGGGCCGGGGTAGAGATCGACTTTCGGCCCGGGGATGCCCAACTCCTCCGGTTCGACGACGGAGCATTCGACTTCTGCATTTCAACGGACTTCTTCGAGCACTCACGATCGACGAGAAGCGAGCAGTCATCGGGGAGATCAGTCGGGTATTGAAGCCGGGCGGGACCCTCGTCATCAAGACACCCAACCGCTCCTACCTGGCTTGGGTCATCCGCATGAAGAGGGTCCTAGCCATTGCCAGCCTTCAGTCCCCTTGGATCTTTATTGAGCACACCAGAGACAATCCAGACCGTGAACACCATGGGCTGACAACCTATAGAGAACTTGAAAGCCTCTTGGATGAGAGACTCTTCGTGAATGTCGAAAGGGTTCCGCTAAGACTGCGTCGCCGGCGCCTCCCTGCATGGCTTAGTCGGAGGCTTTTCGGCTTCTGGCCACTGACTGAACACATTATTCTTCGCTGTAACCACAGCGTCTTTGTCCCACTCGGAGACTCCCTTGAGAGGCGGGGGGCGTAAGGAGGCCGACGGCGTACGCAGAGTTCCCGTCTGGCGAGCGGTCCCGAGTGGCGACAAATTCCTCAATTCGTCCAAGACGCTTGCGAAACTGTAACTTGGCCGTCATGTCTGAAGAGACAGTATCGGTGAGCGGCAATTGTGACGTTTCAGTAGCGAGCAATGATCGGAGGTCTGTTCTGTTTCAGATGGTTCGAAGCGAATGTTCGAATTCCTCTCGCTAGATACCTGATCAGTATGCCGATTATTGGCACAGAGGTGAGTATTTGTTTCGCACACTTTAGGATCTTCGATTGATGTGACGCATGATAATAGGGATCGTGAGTTGAAATGCCACTCCAAGTGTTCATGTATCTTCCCTGTTGAGGTACAATGTCACAGGTTGAGTGCGGGAGTTTCTGTGCAACGAACCATATTCCTAGACACTTTCTTCCCCAACCGCCGCTGGCAAGGTGCTCAATAGCCTGTGGTTCATAACGATAGACAAGCCGGTCCTTGGCGGTATAGGCAGTATGTTCTGTCTCGTACTCAAAGATATATGATTTGAGTATATTGTAGTTATTCGCGTGATAATAATCCCAGAATATTGTCGGAGAGTACATGTAAAAACCGTGATCAACATGGTTATGGCTGGGTGAGGCGTGAGCAATCACACCACCGACTCGGAGTAACTTATGCACGTTTCGCAGGCACTGCGGAAAGTCGAAAATGTGCTCTAGCGTGCCGCCATCATAGACGAAATCGAAAGTTTCGTGTAGAGAATCGGAAATGGGCAAATTCATATCGTGGACAATATCCGCACCCTCGTAATCACTGAAGTCCAAACTTGTCACAGTCTCAAATCCAAGCTTGTTGAAGAAGACAACATCGTTGTAGGTATGCTCAACGTATTCTCCCGAATCGTCGATGGTAACGTCATCAACATCTACCGCGAAGCCGAACCGTGCCGCGATTCCGGGAAGTTGGTCGGCCTCTACGTACAAAGCCTGTTTACCGAGTTGTAGAACTGTTCCGCCCAGGTCGTGGTCTTTCTTCAGTTCGTATAACAGTGCTGCCCCGCCCTTGGAAATTCCCATCACTTCGACCTCTCGTGTCGTCGGTTCGGACCGTGCCTGTAGAGATACTGAGGGTCTGGTCCGGCCTGAGTCTAGGTCTAGTGAACAACCCCGGGTTGTGAGCAGGCTCTGGTCTGCCTCCGGTTTGGTGGAGTCGGTTGGTTTGACTCACGCTGGCGTCGTCGTGTGATGTCGAGCCTCGAATTCGACGGGTGTGATCATGCCAAGCGCAGAGTGGCGGCGCTGGCGGTTGTGGAAGATCTCTAGGTACTCGAAGATGGCGTTGGCCAATTCGACCCTGGTCTTCCAGTGCTGCTGGTCGAGGGGTTCGACCTGCATTCGGCTCCAGAATGAACAGTTGTCGTAGCAGTCGCCGACCGATCCCATCAATGGCATCAGGCCCAATTCGACTGCCCGCTGGGTGAACGCCCATGAAGATAACTGGGCGGGCTCAATCGGTGGTCACAACACCGGCTTGTTGCAGCGAGCGTAGGTGCTCGTCGAGGGCTTCGGCTGGTGTCTTCCAGCCGAGGGTCTTTCGGGGTCTGCTGTTGATCGTGTTCGCGACGGCTTCAATCTCTTCGGCTGTCCATCTCGAGAAGTCGGTGCGCTAGGGGAAGTACTGGCGCAGCAGTTCGTTGGTATTTTCGTTGGTGCCGCGCTGCCAGAGGCTGTGGGGATCAGCGAAGTAGACAGGGATGCCGTGGCCCATCGTGAGTTCGGCGTGGACACGCCGGTACCCGTACACACCCCGAAAGATCCGCATGCACCTGTTCGATCACATCGGTGAGCCAGGCGTGACGAATCGCCCGCTTTGAAGGCGGACGGCTCCGCCAAGCGTAGAAGCCAGACACCGACGCCGATAACACCCGACAGGCAACCTCGACGGTAAGCCCCTCCGCAGCCATCATCGCAATGGCTGCGAACCTGCCATTGGGTCGGCACGCTCCTTGAGCAACTCGGTGGCCCGACGATGAACCGCCAACTCGGTCTCGAATTCGCGAATCCGCGTACGGGCCGATGCCAGCTCAGCCTGCTCTGAAGTCGTGAGCCCCGGTCCGAGGCCACGATCAATGCTGTCCCGGCGGCGCCACGTGTAGACCGTCTCCTCGCTGATCCCAAGATCACCAGCAACCTCGAAAACCCTGCGGTCACCGTCGATCAGATCCACGACCCGGCGACGAAACTCCCGTGTATAACCCCTTCTTGCCATGCAGTCCTTCTAGAGGACAGCAGCACCAGAGTCCAGGAATCCACCTCCACAAAACCCGGGCCACACCAGTAAGCGGCCTACGTCAGTTGTACACCCAGCTTCTATTCCGTCGCCAATACGGTTATCTGATGGGCCCTAGCGCTAGGACAGTCTGCTGGTCGATCACATCAACAACCTTCTTTGGTTCTACAGTTAGGGTCACCGGATGACAGAGGTTGCACATCCTCTTGGTCTCGGCACATGATGACCGCAGTCGAGACGACTTCGCTGGCCGGCATGTATCGGATTCTTCCCGAGGTCCATGTGGACGTTCGGGGGGAGTTCTGGCGCTCCTACTGCCGGCAAGTTCTGGCCGAGCATGGTCTTGAGTTCGAGGTGTGCCAGAGCAACGTGTCGGTCAATCCGCACCGGTACACCCTGAGGGGCTTCCACTACCAGCGGCCGCCTTCGACAGAACAGAAAATTCTGACTGTCGTCCAGGGCGCCCTGCACGTGGTGATCGTCGATGTCAGGCCGGACTCACCGACCTTCATGTCCCACGAGTCGCTCCGATTCGAGATCGGCGACCGTTCGTCGCTCCTGGTTCCCGACGGGTGTGCGACGGGATTCCTCACACTCGCCGATGATACGATCGTCCACTACCAGATGAGTGACTTTTACCAGTCGGAGAACTACACGGGGTTCCGGTACGACGATCCGGAAATTGGAGTCGAATGGCCCATTGAACCGGCCGTGATCTCGGATCGTGACCGTTCCTTCGCCGACTTCGAGTATTCAAGCCTGTGAGAGTCCTGGTCACCGGCGCCACTGGCTTCGTCGGTCACCATGTCGTTAGCTCGTTGTCGGACGCGGGTCACCGCATCCTCGGGATGTCACGGTCACCGGTGCGGACACCGAGGCTCGCCGGCCTCGACCTCTGCGCCTACCAGATGGGTGAGCCGCTGCCTAGGAAGGTCACCGAGTGGATGCCGGAGGCCGTGGTCCACCTGGCATGGGAGGGCATACCCGACTTCAGTCGGCAGCGCTACATGCGCAATGTCGACGATCAGACCGGGTTCCTCCAGTCGGCACTGGAACTCCCGTCGGTGAGTCGGATCGTCGCGGCCGACTCCTGCAACGAATACGGGGCGACCCTCGGTCGGTCTTCAGGCTCGGTGGAGGTTGCCCCTAACAGTGACTTCGGTCGGGCCAAGGCATCAATCCATCGAATGCTGCGAACCGGCTGCACCGAGGCACGGGTTGGCCTCACGTGGTGCAGGTTGTTCTACGTCTACGGGCCCGGTCAGCGTCTCGAGAGCCTGATCCCCTCCGTCCTGCACCAACTCGCATCCGGCGACTCGCCAGTCGTGGAGCAGCCCGACGCCGCCAAGGACTTCGTCTTCGTATCCGATGTTGCAGACGCGTTCGAGCGGGCGGTCCGCTTGACAAGCGTACACGACGTGATCGATCTCGGCTTTGGCCGACTCCGGCGGGCCCAGGAGGTGGTTGACGCAGCCGTCGCGGGATCCGACCTGCCATCCCAGCCGTCAGGAGGGCGCTCTCGACCGCCTGAGGACGGACTCTGGGCGAACCTCGATGCCGCCAGGGACGTACTCGGTTGGCGACCGACAACCGGCTTCGTAGAAGGAATACGATTGACACGGGTTGCACTCAGTTCGTCGCCGGCGTGAGTGGCCGGGTGGAGACTCAACCGATGGCAGGGCGGGTGCAGCGTCAGGCGGCTGTGCTCTGCGGTGGACGCGGCACCCGCCTCCGCCCATACACCGACACAACGCCGAAACCGATGGTGGAGGTGGCCAACCGGCCGTTTCTCGAACACCTCCTTCGACAACTCGCTGAGCAGGACATCGTCCGATTTGTTCTCATGACCGGACACCTGGGTGAGCAGATCCACGAGTACTTCGGGACCGGATCGAGGTGGGGTTGGGACATCGGGTATTCGCACGGTCCGGCAGACTGGGACACAGGGCGC
>Ga0187827_10009450_pt1 | contig 10329 bp, 10 predicted proteins | sample ETNtaG_39_FD_167969 | JGI IMG/M metagenome (GOLD analysis project Ga0187827, IMG submission 167969) | Marine microbial and viral communities from oxygen minimum zone, Eastern Pacific Ocean - ETNP2014_SV_150_PacBio MetaG (Illumina Assembly) | ecosystem: Environmental > Aquatic > Marine > Hypoxic... | reverse complement strand
TAAGGGGCAAAATTGACGCATTTGATTCGAAAATTATTGATCTTTTCAATAAAAGAGCAAACGTTGTAAAAGAGATAGGGGCTATAAAAAATCGCAAAAATGCTCAAATATACGCAGCTGATAGGGAAAAGCAGGTATTCGAAAAAGTTTCTGCTAAAAATAAGGGACCTTTAAGTGACAAATGCCTTTTCGCAGTTTATAGAGAACTAATGGCAGGTTCTATAATGCTAGAGAGGCCTGTAAAGGTCTCGTATCTAGGACCTGAGGGCACGTTCAGTTACTTTGCTGCCAAAGAGAAATTTGGATCATCAATCGAGTATTTATCATCAAATGGAATTGACTCAGTCTTTAAAGAGGTGGAAAGTGAACGGGCCGATTATGGCATTGTTCCTGTTGAGAATTCAACTGAGGGTGGCATCAGAGAGACCCTGAATATGTTCATCGAGTGTGATGTGAAGATTTGTGCTGAAATCATGATGCCAGTACATCACAATTTAATGGCAAAGTGCAAAAAAAGTGAAATCAAGAAAATATATTCAAAGCCTCAGGCTCTTTCTCAGTGCAAACATTGGTTAACAAACAATATTAAAAAAGTAGATCTTCTAGATATTGGAAGTACGACTGAAGCTGCTAAGATTGCATCAAAGGAGAAAAATTCAGCAGCAATTGCCCACTCGGAAGTAGCCAAGATTTATGGGTTAAAAATCCTTAAAAGAAATATTGAAGATTATGCAAATAACGTCACAAGGTTCTTTGTCTTGAGCAGAGAGTTCTCGTCTCGAACTGGTAATGATAAGACTGCTATTATGTGCCATACCAAAAATGAGACCGGTGCACTGTTAAAAATATTAGAACCGTTTAAGAAACATAAAATAAACCTTGCAGATATCGAACCACTGCCAACAAGAAAAAAGGCATGGGATTATTGTTTTTTCATTGATTTTGCCGGACATGCACACGATGAGAAAGTTAAGCGCGCACTTAAGGAAGTTAGTAAGAAGTGCATTGATATGAAAGTAATGGGTTCATTCCCCGTTGATACTGTCACAAGATGAAAAAACAATTCATAGCCGGTAACTGGAAAATGAATCTGAATTTGGAAGGTGCTAAGAGTCTCTCAAGAGAGCTTTGTGATCAATTAGAGAGTTCTGTTGCAGTGGATGTTGGGGTGTTTCCGTCCTTTGTTTATCTAAAGGAAGTTTGTGATATCCTTAGTGATAGCAAGGTGTTTGTAGGTGCGCAGAATATGAGTATGGAAAAATCTGGCGCATTTACCGGTGAAATATCAGGGTCAATGCTCAGAGATATTGGTTGTACACATGTGATAATTGGGCATTCAGAACGTAGAACAATATACCAGGAATCAAATTCAGAGATTAATTCAAAACTAAAGGCTGCTTTACTAAATGACTTAAGCCCGATTCTGTGTGTTGGTGAGAAGCAGGAAGAGAGAGATGCTGACAAGACCAGAGAGGTTGTTGGAGATCAGCTATCGGAAGGATTGGTCAATATAACACTTGAGCAGGCAAACAGATTGACGATTGCGTATGAACCTGTATGGGCGATAGGTACTGGCAAAACAGCGACACCGGAGCAGGCGAATGAAGTACACGCATTTATCAGGAGCATAATGAGAGATAAATATGATGACGACACTGCTCAGCACATTAGAATTCAGTATGGTGGAAGTGTAAATGCTGGAAATGCGAAGGATCTTTTGAGTCAGCCTGAAATTGATGGCGCTTTGGTTGGTGGAGCCAGCTTAGATTCAAGTTCTTTTTTAGATATAGTGTCTGATGCAGCAAGCTTTTCATAGATTTTTTGTTTTATTAATGATTTTATTTTATCTGTATGTTTTTTTATTAGCTTTAAAGAGGTAAATTTTATGAATTCAAAATGGATTACGGCAATTGTTATAATTTTTGGCTTGCTGACCATGTTTTTTATTTTTGGCTGGTCTACGGCATTAAAATCTGCATTAATTTTTTCATGTATTGTCTTGATTGGAAGTGTTCTATTACAGTCAGGTAAGGGTGGTGGTCTGGCGGCTATTGGTGGTTTGGCAGATCAATCTGCCGTGGGAACACAGACGGGTGGTATTCTGTCCAAAATCACTTATCTTGTTGGAGCGGTCTTTATTGTCTCAACACTCTTTTTGACAAAACTAACATTAAGTTCAATACATGGAACTGATAGCCTTCGACGAGAAATGTCTACATCACTTGAACATGATCATGCCAGCCATGAAAACGCTGTTGATGAGCATGCTGGACACAACCATGCTCCTGGTGAGCATGTAGACCATCCACAAGAAGTGGTTGGAAAAACAGTAGAATCGGTAAAGTCTGTTGGAATGAAAGCGGTTGATGTTGCCAGTGAAGTTCAGGAAACTATCGAAACTAAAGTTGAATCAATAGCTGAAGAAAAGAAAAATGATTAAAAGTATGACTGGTTTCGGTCAATCGGAATTAAAGGACGAAGAGAAGACGATTTCTGTTGAGCTACGTTCCGTAAATAACAAATACTTAAAAATTAACATTCGAATACCAGATATGTTATCTGGTGTTGAGGATAAGCTTGAAAGACTGCTAAAGAAAGAGTTAGCTCGTGGGACGATTAATCTGATAATTGATTATAAGACATGTGATCAGATTCCAAAATGTGTAATTAACACAGACATATTGAGGGAATATCATAACCTAATAAGTGATGCACGAGATGAAATATCCATCCAACAGGATGTTACGTTAGACAACCTTATCTCTCTTCCAGGGGTACTGGAATACAAAAGAGATTCTTGTAACGGAAAGTTAGAGGATGGTGATTCCTGGAATGAGCTTGAGCAATTAGTCAAACTCTCGATTAATGACCTAAAGAAAATGAGAGAGGCAGAAGGTCAGAATCTGAGGATTGAAATAGACAAGTGGAAGGATAACATTTCTGTATTGTTGGACGTTATAGAAAAGTTGGCTCCAAAAGTTGTACTGGAGTATAGCAGCAAAATCCAGGAAAGAATATCTTCTCTACTTAAAGGCACGGATAGTAAAATAGAAAGTAGTGATCTGCATAAAGAAATTGCAATTTTTGCGGACAGATGTGATATTTCCGAGGAGCTTGGAAGACTTAGAAGCCATATTTCATTATTCGATAACGTTATGGATAATGAAGAACCAAATGGCAGAAAACTAGAATTTATAGTTCAGGAAATGTTTCGCGAGGCAAATACAATAGCATCCAAAGCAAACAACGCCGATATAATTAAAGATGTGATTTCAATTAAGACAGAGATTGAAAGGATGAAGGAACAGATTCTAAATTTGGAATAACTTAAATAGTTGTAAATTTAAGTCTGGATGCAATTGTGTCAGTTAATAAAAAAAGCAGTAACCTGGTAATAATTTCAGGTCCGTCAGGAAGCGGTAAGACTTCCATATGCAACGAACTAACGAAGAATCCTAAAGTTAAGCAATCAATTTCCTATACTACTAGAAAGCCTAGAAATGGCGAAACTGATGGTGTAGATTACTACTTCGTTGAGAAAAGTGAATTTGAAAAGCTTATCAAAGAAGACAAATTTATAGAACATGCTGAGTATTGTGGCCATTTGTACGGAACACCTGTTGGGCCTGTTAGAGAAGTAGCAGATGATAACAGAATTTTCTTACTTGCTATTGATGTTAAAGGGGCAATGCAGATTATGAAGAAGAGGCCTGATGCAGTTTATATTTTCATAAATGCGCCAAATGATGAAACGCTGAAGCAAAGACTAAGTAACAGACTTACAGAAGATAATGAGATAATCAATAAAAGATTTATGGCTGCCAAGGAGGAGATGGAGGCCAGCAAGCATTACGATTGTTGTGTTATTAATGACAGATTAGACGAAGCAGTTAAAGAGATTGAAGGAATCTTGCAAATATAGTTTCTCTTGTTAAGATAGCCTGTGAGTTGATCCTGATAATCATAATGATTGCTGGAATATTCATCAGGATGATAAATATTCTCGTAACTGTTTGATAATAAGTATAATCTAATCCTGATCTGAAATGACTAAAAATATAATATTAGGTATTACCGGTAGTATCGCGGCATTCAAGGCGGCAATAATAGTTTCTAAGCTGAAGAGTTTAGGATTTGGTATTACCGTAATAATGACAAAATCTGCACAAAATTTTATACACCCACTAACGTTCAGAACGCTTTCTCAAAATAAGGTTATTACAAATATCTTTATTGATGAAAGTGTATACGACCCCCAGCATGTTTCTATTGCACACAAAGCCGATTTACTTGTAATAGCACCGGCTACTGCCAATATTATTGGTAAACTGGCATCCGGCATCGCTGACGATGCACTAACAAGTACGGCTATGGCTGCAAATGTTCCTGTGATCATAGCCCCTGCTATGGAAGAAAATATGTATTTGAACACGATAACACAAAGGAACATAAATATTCTCAAGGAAGTTGGTTACAAGTTTGTCGGACCGGAAAAGGGAAGGCTTGCTTCCGGCAGAACTGGCGTTGGACGATTGGCAGACGTAGAGTTGATAATTCAATCTATTGTAGACGAGTTTACAGAGAAAACTAATTCTTAGGTTGATTTGCCGGTTAACAACACAGATGAAGTTAATGGTCTAAAGGAAAGTAATGCAAAAAATTAAACTAAAGATTAAGAGAAAAGACGGCTGTGACGACCTGCCGTTGCCAAGTTATATGAGTCAGGCTGCAAGCGGCATGGATCTATACGCGGCTGTTGAAAATCAGACTGTCGTAGAAATAAATGAAATTAAATTAATTCCAACAGGAATATTTATTGCCCTGCCATTTGGTTATGAGGCTCAGGTCAGGCCGAGAAGCGGATTGGCATTGAAATTTGGGATTACATTAGTAAATTCACCAGGAACGATAGATAGTGATTATCGAGGTGAAATTGGTATTATCTTATCCAATCATGGCAAAGACAAGTTCACAGTAGAAAGAGGTATGCGTATAGCACAATTAGTAGTTCAACCTGTTGTTCACGCTGAGCTGGAAGAAGTAGAGGATTTGGATGAGACCCACAGAGGCGAAGGTGGTTTCGGACACACAGGGCACTAAATAGTAATTATTAAAGTATTCGAGACAAAAAGTTGTTTATAAATTAGCAACCTAGCAGCAATATTTGTTACTTTTGAAGGAGCTAATTTTTTTATGCAAAGAACCGGTGTCTTTCACTCGGCATGTTCAATTATTGTATGTACTGTTGGAGTATTTATTTTAATAAGTATTGCAACGTTCTCACCAAATGACCCTCCTTTTGCAAACTATCCGGTCAACAACCCTGTGCAAAACTACTGTGGTAAAATTGGAGCTGGTGTTTCCGGTTGCTTGCTGACGTGCATAGGAATAACATCATATCTCTTTGCATTGTTAATTGGTGCTTTGGGAATATCACTCTTCATAAAGAGAAAGATTGAAATTCTATGGGTTAGAATACTTGGCGGGATATTGCTTATCTTTTCGATTTCCCCTATTCTAGGAATTCTTGATAATTTTGCTAACCTGTTTACATACCCAGTTAAAACAGGCGGCATTGTTGGTATGATTGCCGCATTTAGATTAACAGAATATCTCGGAATCCCCGGTGCCTGTATAGTATTAACTATGGGATTTGTTATTTCTATAATGCTTATCTCCAATAAATCATTGGATACATTTTTTGGTGGGACATATAAGGGAATATCCAGGATGATTTTTTCTAAATCGCCGGCAATCGATAACACGCTCGATAATACCGATATGGGCATTGAAGAAGATACATTTGGAGTTGATACTAATATAATAGAGGAAGATGATCTTGACAGCGATGTTGCTCTTCCACCACCAGTGAAACTGAAACCTAGAAAAAGAACAGTTCTGTCAAAAGAGGCTGAGCTTAATATACCCAAAGATAAGCGCACCAATTATAAAGATAAGGATTACATCCTGCCTCCAATTTCGCTTCTTGATCAACTCAAGAAACATAAGCTTGACAGCGATGAGCATGTCATGGAGAAAGCAAATGTATTAAAGGAAACACTGGAGCAATTTAAAATTACTGCTGAGGTTGTAGGATTGGAAAAGGGACCATCAGTTACCATGTATGAATTGGAACTAGCGCCCGGCACAAAGGTCGGAAAGATATCTAATCTCTCAGATGATATTGCCATTGCCCTGAAGGCACCGAGTATACGTGTTGTTGCACCTATACCTGGGAAATCCACTATTGGAATTGAAGTCCCAAATACTCATAGAAAACCCGTACAGATGCGAGAGCTGTATGAAACAGCAAGCAAAGATAATCATAAACGCACTATACCCTTACTATTGGGTAAGGACATTGCCGGTTACCCATTAATTTCTGATCTTACTGCTATGCCGCATTTACTAGTTGCCGGTACTACCGGCTCAGGAAAATCTGTATGTTTGAATTCTATTATATTGAGCATACTACTTTTCCAAAGGCCTGAAGAGTTAAAGTTAATATTGATAGACCCGAAGATGGTGGAATTTACGGCTTTTAAAGATATTCCGCATCTGATTACTCCGGTTGTAACCGACATGAAGAAGGCTGCAGGGGTTTTGGAATGGGCTGTTGCGAAGATGGGCGAACGATATAAACTTCTGGCAAAAGCTGGCGTTAGAGATCTTGCCGGATATAATAGAATGAAAGATTCTGAAAAGATAAAGAGAATTGATCCTGAGGGGATTGCAAATCCTGATGATATTCCATTTCATATGCCTTGTATGGTAATAGTTGTCGATGAATTAGCTGATTTGATGATGGTTGCTTCAAAAGATGTAGAAGCTTCAATTATAAGACTCTCTCAGAAATCCAGAGCAGTTGGGATTCATCTTGTGGTTGCAACCCAAAGACCTTCAGTTGACGTAATTACTGGCTTGATAAAATCCAATTTGCCATCAAGGATTTCATTTCATGTCTTTTCTAAGGTTGACTCACGTACAATTTTAGATCAAAATGGTGCAGAAAAACTTTTAGGCAAAGGCGATATGCTGTTTCTACCACCAGGCACCTCTAAGCTGTATCGAGTGCAGGGGGCATATGTCAGTGATGATGAGATCAATAGAGTTGTTGATTATCTGAAACAAATATCTCAGCCTGAATTCAGTCCGGAATTAAAGATATGGCAGAGCTCTGCAAAAGAAGATAATACTACAGAAGATGAACTTTATGAAGAAGCAGTAAGAATTATCTTAGAAACACAACGTGGATCTGTATCGTTACTACAACGCAGATTAGAAATAGGTTATTCCCGTTCAGCCAGACTGATAGATTTGATGGCCGAAGATGGAATTGTTGGAGAATACAAAGGAAGCCAGGCAAGAGAGGTGTTTGTCGCTCTTGATGAATGGGAGTCACAGAAGAAGTGAATATATTATGAACGTTGAAAATAAAACAAAATTACAGGAAGAGGAGGTTAATTTGAAAAAAAGTGTTATCTTTAATATCCCAAATAGAATAACGCTTTCACGACTCTTTCTTGCTGTTGTATTTTTTATTCTTCTAACTCACAGGTTTTTCAACATAGCTTTTGTTATTTTTTTAATAGCGGCGGCAACAGATTGGCTTGATGGGTATTTAGCCAGAAAATGGGAATTGTCTACAGATCTGGGGCGTCTTGTTGATCCCTTTGTTGATAAGGTTATTATTTGTGGTACTTTTATTATCTTTGTGAATGTGGCAGACGATATTATTGCACCGTGGATGGTAATCACAATAGTCGCCAGAGAGTTTCTGGTTAGTAGTATAAGAGGGTTTTCAGAATCAAAGGGTGTAAAGTTTGCCAGCAATATATGGGGTAAAACAAAGATGTTCATACAGTCATGGACTATATGTGCCATGCTACTCTACTACGCGCATTTTGAAGGTATAAGTTGGGCAGAATATATGGTTTCTGCCTTCATGTGGATCACAATTGTCGTTACCATTGGTTCCGGCATTACATACATCTGCTCTGCAAAGAAAATATTACTGGCTGCTTGAATAATCTACAGCCAGTAAATATTTTCAATCTTGCAATCACTCTTTAACGACAAACATTCCATCCATGTTACCTGTCAGTACTACTTTGATTCTTTCGTGCCATAATTTGCCAAACTCTTTAATCTGCTCATCAGTACCACTTCCACTGACTGACAATGGCATCAACTCTCCCATTTTTGGATTGGCAGGAAGCATGCTGTTGTTATAGGATACCTCAACACTCTTTCCATTGTCAATGCGTTCAAACACAGCCGAACATACAGCTCCTGCAGGTGCTTCACTGTTTTCATCGAAGGACAATAAATTGTATCTGTTAAATTTTCCTCCACCTAATCCATGAAATCCACTTTCACCTGCAGCTCCTGTTATAAGTGTAACAACTTGAGAAATTGGGCCATTAACCTTGTGTCCAATACCCCCTCTAAATGTCACTTTGATATTTCCTCTAACAGGTATTTCATCCCCATGTAGATGCTTCAGTGCGATCATTGTTAATCTATACCCACCTGAGACTGCAGGACATGAATGACCGGCAGTTTTCACAGCATCCTCATATCCATACATAAATGGTTCGTCTTTGTCCATGGCGCCTAAAGCTACGGCAAGAGGATCATTCATTTTGATTGTTTCAACCTCATCAAGAAAATCTATATTAAACTTAGTGTGGCCTTCTGCCATTACTCTACCTCCAAATATGATTGTTAAAAACAGAAAAGATAATAAAACGTTCAAATATGTTAATTGTTTCAGTTTTAGTTGTTTCAATGATAATACTCCCATCAATATACTAATTACTATTTCTAGAGCGAAAACCTTTTATTATAACTACGTACGATCCTATCCCGAGCATTAAGTTAAATAGATTTAGAGGTAATGGTAGCAATTTAAAGCCGATAAATATGGTTTCAAACAAGAGAACAGTACCCAGAATTAAATAGAAAAAAATTAAATACCAGTTTAGCCCAGCTACCGTTTTGTTACAGTTTATGCATTCATATGTATTCTTATTGCAGGATGGTATAAAACCATAAATGATACCTGTCATCTCTTTAAATTGTAGTGGATTTGAACAAGTCGGACAATTTTTCATAACTTAATAAAATGTAAAAAACTAATTATAAATGCAGAATGCGAAAAATCAATGTCTAAAATTTAAATAAAGCCCATTTCATGATTTTTCTCTATGTGAGTGTTTGAAATGTTTATCATATAGCTTTGAATATTCGAAATTTCTGGAAAGCACATCGCCTACAATAATCATAGCCGTTTTTTTAATATCATTCTGAATTGTTGCATCTACAACATGATCTAGGTCGGAATTAATTATTTTCTCGTCTTTCCAGCTTGCTTTGTAGACTATTGCAACAGGGCAGTCATTCCCATAGGCTGGTTTGAGTATTTCGGCAACCCTCTTAATTTCTTTAACGCTCAGAAATATACAAAGAGTTGCCTTTGTTTTTGAAAGCACTTCCAATTTCTCTGTTTCAGGTACCGGGGTTCTCCCTTCAATGCGTGTTATGATAATTGTCTGTGATACACCTGGCAAAGTAAGCTCCTGTTTTAATGATGATGCTGCGGCAAGAAACGAACTTACACCAGGTACCACCTCGTAATCAATTTCACGTTTGTCCAGTTCAGACATCTGCTCCTGTATGGCACCGTAGATAGATGGATCGCCAGTGTGGACTCGTGCAACATTTACATTTTTATCTTTTGCTTCCTCCATAACCTTAATGATTTCATCGAGGGCCATGGATGCAGAGTCATATATTTTAGTGCTGTCACCACAGTAATTAAGGATATCCTTGTTTACTAACGATCCTGCATAGATGCAGTAGCCGGAAGATTCAATTATTCTTTTGCCTTTAACAGTTATCAGTTCAGGATCACCAGGACCTGCGCCTATAAAGTATACTTTCATATAATCTAAATTAAAGAACTCAGGGATTTAGAAATTACAGATTTCAGTGCAGGTTGGGTGAAGCGAAATATCCAACAAAACTACATGAAATTTCTTATATGCATTTACCAGCCGGAGAAAAAGCCTCTAATTATATAGAAGAATACAACAGTGATTGCAGCTCCGGCAGGAATTGTAATCACCCAGGAAATAGCAATATCTCGAATTGTAGACAGATTTAATGAGTTTAATCCTCTGGCAAGGCCTACACCAAGAACAGCCCCTACCAGAGTGTGAGTTGTTGATACAGGTAATGCCAGCTTGGAAGCTAACACTATTGTAATTGCAGCACCGAATTCGGCAGCAAAACCTCTTGTAGGAGTTAGCTCTGTAATGCATTTCC
>Ga0187827_10009449_pt1 | contig 10330 bp, 11 predicted proteins | sample ETNtaG_39_FD_167969 | JGI IMG/M metagenome (GOLD analysis project Ga0187827, IMG submission 167969) | Marine microbial and viral communities from oxygen minimum zone, Eastern Pacific Ocean - ETNP2014_SV_150_PacBio MetaG (Illumina Assembly) | ecosystem: Environmental > Aquatic > Marine > Hypoxic... | reverse complement strand
TATAATAAGTGAGAAACTTATGGAGGATGTCTTTGAGGACATATAACGATTTTGGTAGCTATAAAAAATATTTTCTTATAGGCATCGGAGGTGCCGGCATGAGTGCCATCGCCTTGGTGCTAAAAGGGATGGGTTATTCTGTAAAAGGGTCAGATATGAAGGAATCCAGATATACATTAATGCTTCAAAAAGAAAGTATTGAAATAATTATTGGCCACAGCCACCAAAATATGAAAAATGCTGATGTCGTGGTATACTCCACTGCCATCCCGGCAGAGAATCCGGAACTTGTACAGGCCATTAAAAAAGGGATACCTGCATTCAGCAGGTCAGATGTGTTGTCATGGATTTTGAACCTGAAAAAAGGTATCGCTATTGCTGGGACTCATGGTAAAACTACCACCACATCCATGATCTCCATGTTGTTCAGAGAACTAGGTCTGGACCCTACAATAGTAGTAGGAGGTGAATTAAATGAACTAGGTTCTAATGCTATAAACGGTAAAAGTGAATATGTAGTGGCTGAGGCATGTGAAAGTGATGGATCATTTCTAAAGTATAGGCCTTTTATTGGTATAGTGACCAATATTGAGGAAGACCATTTTGATCATTACAACGATATGGACGAATTAAAAGACAGTTTTACTAGGTTCATGTCCAACATAAAGAAAGGCGGGTGGCTTATTATCAATGGTGATGAGATAGACCCAGGTGAAATACCTGAAAGAAATGACATTAACATTATTTCATTCGGTCTTTCAAAAAAAAATTATGTATTTGCCTCGAACATTAAACATACCAGCTTGGGATCAGAATATAGGCTAAAGGTGGGGAAAGAGAAGTTGAAGGTAAAGTTAAGTGTTCCTGGTCTCCATAATATCAAGAATAGTCTGGCAGCCCTTGCTACATGCACTGCACTGGGTGTAGACATTAGAAAAGCTGTCCAGATGCTTAAGGGTTTTACAGGAGTAAAAAGAAGATTTGAAAGACGTGGAAAAAAAAATGGCGCTATTGTATTCGATGATTATGCCCATCACCCATCAGAAGTCAAAGCTACCCTGGAAGCAGCATTTAGCAATAAACAAACTGGCAGGATAATAGCAGTATTCCAACCTCACAGATATTCCAGACTGGTTCATCTAAGTAAAGAGTTCGGGGGTGCTTTTCATCAAAGCGATATAGTAATCATCACCGATGTCTATGGAGCTGGTGAAAAACCCGTTCCAGGCATTACCGGCAAGATGCTCGTAGATTCAATAATAGATGATGAATATAAAAATAAAATAGCCTATATTCCCAGATTGTCAGACATTACTGAATATTTGGAAAGTCAGTTAAAAAGTGGGGACATACTGATGTTAATGGGTGCAGGCGATATTACCAGGGTAACTGATGAACTATTCAATGATAAAACAGATAATTAAAAAAACTAATATCGGCAAAGCTGTATTCGGTAGTGACACCTCAAAGTTTTGTTCCATCCGGGCAGGAGGCAAGGTTCCTGCTTTGGTGACTGTACAGGCTCCTGAAGAAATGATCAGTCTTTTGACAGTCCTTGACAGAGAAAAAATAAAATATAATATTCTGGGTGGTGGTACCAATATATTATTTACCCGCGATCTCCCAGACCTTGTATTGGTAAAGTCGGGGAAAGCTCTGGGGCATGTAAACATATATCCGGAAGGTCGGATAGAGGTAGGAGGTGCAGCTAGTACGGAGGTCCTGGTAAGAAAAGCAGCTGAAGAAGGGATGGATTTGACTTTCCTTGCCGGGATACCAGGTACCGTAGGAGGAGCAATAGCAGGCAATAGCGGTTCCTCTGATAAATGGATCTGCGACAATATCGTAAACTTGAAATATATCCGGAAGGATAAGAACGGATTTGGGCTCGCTGAATGTGGTGGGGATCAGATAGATTCAGGATACCGTTTTTTTGACGTGCCGGGACTTGTAGTAATAATTTCAGCTGTAATGACATCGGAAATGTCTGATCCGGATAGCCTAGCGCAAGATATAAGGAAAAACACAGACCGCAGGAAAGAGACACAACCAGTCATGGCAAAGACATGTGGCTGCTTCTTTAAGAATCCTGGTAGTATTGACAGGTCTGCAGGTACACTGGTGGATGGATGCGGGTTGAAAAGTCTTTCATATGGGGGTGCAAGAGTCTCTCCGGTACACGCAAATTTTATTGAGAATTTTAATAATGCCTCACCATATGATATTGTGGTATTGTCTAGGATAATGATGGGCAAGGTAAAGGAAAAATATGGGATTGATCTGGAATATGAAGTAGAGCTGATAGGACTGGACCATGAATGATATTGCCAGAGATCTATATGAGCTTGAGATAAGGCAGAGGAAAGACGACCTATTGGTAGGGGTACTTGCAGGTGGTATATCTTCTGAAAGGGAGATATCCCTAAAGACAGGAAGAAATGTCCTGGATTCCTTGCAAAGGTCCGGTTATTCAGTCACATTTATAGACCCTCTGGATGAGGGTTTTATTGAAAAGATAAAGAAAGTAGATATCGCTTTTCTGGCACTTCATGGAATATATGGTGAAGACGGGACAGTACAAGGACTTCTGGAGCTTTTAAAACTACCTTATACAGGATCAGGAGTTCTTTCAAGCGCCCTAGCATTGGATAAAATATTATCTAAAAAACTGATGATAAAGGAAGGGGTTCCCACGCCAGATTGTCTTGAAATAATAGCAAAAGATCCTTCTAAGAAGATTATGAACCTGGATAGAGAGATAATGGAGAGGATGGGTTACCCTGTAGTTGTAAAACCTAATACAGAGGGTTCTAGCATAGGTATCAGTTTGGTAAATAATATATTGGAACTTAAAAAGGGGATTAGTGAAGCTTCAACATATGACTACAGGGTAATGATAGAAAAATATATAAAAGGCAGAGAATTTACTGTAGGAGTAATCGGGAAGAATCCAAGGGCACTTCCCATAATAGAGATAAAGCCCAATTGCGGTTTTTTTGATTATGACTCAAAATATGTAAAAAATCTGACAGAGTACATAGTCCCAGCAGAAATAGAGGAAAACTTGAGCAGAAAAATTCTTGACCTTTCCTTGGATTGCCACCTGGGGTTCGGATGTTGTGGGATTTCCAGGGTGGACTTTATTCTTGATGATAATAATACACCATATGTCCTTGAAATTAATACTATGCCTGGAATGACTTCAACTAGCCTTGTACCGATGGCATCCAAATCAGTAGGTATTGGATTTGACCATCTTGTAGAAATAATACTAGACAGTTCAGACCTGAAGATTCGTTAACGTGGCAAGACCTAAAAAATCAAAAGACCTTATAAAGGTGAGAAGAAGAAAGATTTTTGCCAGAAGATTTTGGTTGGCTTTAAGAGTACTGCTTATCTCAGGTTTTTTTGTTGCAGCCCTGTGGGGTATTAATTATTTTTATAATAGTAGCTATTTCAAAATAAAAACAATAGATATTGAAGGCAACTATCATTATAATTCAGAATATATTGAGGGACTGTTGGAAGAACTTAAGGGGAAAAATATATTTGAAGCTGATAAAAAGAAGGTCGAGGACATGTTAATAGAAGACCTGACCTGGATAAAGCAAGTAGACTTTAGGAAAATATTTCCCGACAGGATCGACTTGTTTATTGTGGAGAGGGGTCCTGTCATAATGGTAACTTACCGTAATAAACATTATCTGCTGGATGAAGAGGGAATAGTTCTGGAGGATCTGGGAGGAGACGTACCAGAAGCATATGAGTACCTCTTGGAAGTAACTGGAGCAATAGACCACGGTTTGGAGCCGGGAGACTTAGTTGCAAAAAAAAATGTATTGAGTTGCGCTGATATTTATAGGGGATTTGATGACGATCTAAAAAGTATCATTAAAAGAGCTGGTATAAAGGATAATGTAAATGGTGATATATTCTTCTTTACACATGAAGGAATAGAGATAGTCATTGGCGACAGCCGTCAGGTAATAAAAAAGATAGAAGTTCTAAAACTATTATTAAAAGAAGACAGAGAATATAATATAATAGATTTAAGAAGTCCTGATAATCCAGTGGTTAAATATTAAGCGGAGGTTTTTTTGTCAGTCAAAGATGGTTATATTGTCGGTATTGATATAGGTACCACAAAAGTAGTTACACTGATAGGAGAGATAGCCAAAAATAATGTTCTTAAAATAAAGGGTTTTGGTATTTCCAAATGTAAGGGGATGAAAAAAGGCCTCATAGTTGATATAAATGAAGCCACCCGGTCCGTGTTGAGATCTGTAGAGGAAGCTGAAAAATCTACAAAATATTTTATAGATAAAGCTTTTATCGGTGTGACAGGTAAGCATATTTCTTTTCTTACAAATTGGAGCGAGATCAATATAACTTCAACCAATCATCTGATTAGGAAGGCAGATGTAGACAGACTTATTACACTGGCAAACAGGGTAAATACATCCTCTTCCAACGATATAATTCATACCCTTATAAAACAGTTTGTAATAGATGATGAAAAAGGTATAGTGGATCCTATAGGACTTTCAGCAAAAAAGCTGGCTGTAGAGCTTCTGGCTGTGTACGGGTCTACATTGCAGATAAATAATGTGGTAAATACTATCAAATCATCTAAAATAGAAGTCGAAGATATAATTATTGAAGCTCTTGCTTCAAGCGAAGCAGTGCTTACCTCTGAAGAAAAGGAAAGCGGGACTATGGTCCTGGATATTGGTGGCGGTACCACGGATATTGCTATTTACAAAAATAAAAAGATGATTTTTACTTATTGTCTTCCTGTGGGGGGAAATCTCATAACAAACGATATATCATTGGGTCTTAATATCACATTTCCCAAAGCTGAGGAAATAAAGAAAAAATATGCTAACGTGGATTATAATTTTTATGAAAATCTTAATAAAGTCAATATGGGAGAAATAAAGATAAACAGGAACAAGACTACACTTAATATAAGATTATATAATATCGTTAATTCTAGGGTAAAAGAGATATTCGAACTGGTAAAAGAAAAGGTGGAAGAACACGGCCACATGCATTCACTTCCATGTGGCTTAGTTATCACAGGAGGTTCTTCAGGATTAAAGGGAATGAAAGCATTAGCAGAATCAATTTTCGGCATACCCGTAAGGCTTGGTCTGCCATATGAGGTGGAAGGTCCTAAGGAAGTAATAAGTGAACCTGTCTTTTCTACAGGGATAGGCCTCCTCAAATACGCACATCAGCTTGAAAGTTTTGCCGATATTGGTCGATCTGAGGAAGGCAAGGAGGACGGAAGCTTTTTAAATCGGTTCAGAAATTTTATTTCCAGAATAGTAAAAAACTAAGCGGGAGGTATTAAAGTGACTCTGGATTTTGATAAAAGTTATTACGCGGTTATCCGGGTGATTGGAGTCGGTGGTGGCGGAAGCAATGCAGTCAACAGGATGATGGAAGATAATCTGAGCGGATGTGAGTTTGTAGCTATAAATACAGATGCACAGGCATTGATGATGTCAAATGCAGACAGGAAAATACTTATAGGTGATTCTGGTCTGGGAGCAGGTTCAAATCCAGAGATGGGGAAGACAGCTGCTGAAAAATCAGTTGATGAGATCAGAGAGATAGTAAAAGATGCAGACATGGTGTTCCTTGCCTTAGGCGAAGGCGGGGGGACCGGGACAGGCGCTGCGCCTACTATAGCGAAGATAGCCAGAGAAGTAGGCTGTCTTACAGTTGCGGTGGTCACAAAACCTTTCACTTTTGAAGGTCATAAAAGGATGTCCCAGGCTAAGGAGGGCATTAAAAATCTTAGACCTGTGGTTGATACATTAATTGTTATTCCAAATGACAAGCTTCTGGAAATAGCTGATGATAATACCACACTTCTTAATGCGTTTAAGCTTACTGACGATGTCCTGAAAGCGGGAGTAAGGGGAGTCACTGATCTCATTACGCTCCCGGGACTTATTAACCTGGATTTTGCTGACGTGAAGTCTATTATCAGGGATGCCGGTAATGCTATTCTTGGAGAAGGAGTGGCATCTGGAGAAAACAGAGCAATAAAAGCAGCACAAAACGCAATAAGCAGTCCGCTTATAGAGGATTCCATAGATGGTGCGACAGGCATACTCTTAAATATATCAGGTGGATCCGGTCTGAAGCTTTATGAGATTAACGAGGTAGCAGAGATTGTACGTAATGTTTCAAGCCAGGATGCAAACATGATCTTTGGGTCGGTAATAGATGAAACTATGGATGATAAGATAAAAGTGACTATTATTGCCACAGGGTTTACCTCTAGTAAGACTAAATCTTCAGAAGCGGGAAAGGAAGCAGGAGAAAATGCCAGAGGAGAGAAAGAGAGTATTGATAAAAAACTGGATATCCGCGAAGAAAAGCTTTCTGAAGATAAAAAAGAATCTGCACCGGATAAGTTTTCAAACGACGACTTTGCTGCCGTAAATGATGACGATTATCTTGACATACCTACTTTTCTCAGAAAAGAGAAAAAGTAATACATATAATGCGATTACAGGAAAAGAAAAAAGAAGTAAGGCCTGCAATACTGACTTTTCCATTTCTTAACAGATATCACCTATTTTGTGGTTTTACCTCAAAGGATTCGGGATATAGTCAGGGACCCTATAATTCCCTTAACCTTGCATATCATGTAGGGGAAAGTCAGGAAATGGTTAAAAAGAACAGAGATCTTGTGATCAAAGAAGTCCTCCACCTTGACCCGGGATATATATACTCTGCCAGACAGGTTCATGGTGATGATATCTTATATGTGGGAAAGAAGATGAAACATAAAGATGGAGACATCCAGGAAGATGCAGATTGCCTCATGACAGACCAAAGAAGTGTTCCCGTTATGGTTATGGGAGCAGACTGCAGTCTTTTTCTCATGGTAGACATTAAAAAAAGAGTGGTAAGTGCAGTACATGCAGGATGGAAGGGAACACTGAGCGGGATAGCAATAAAAGCTCTGAAAATTTTTATCAAAAGATTTGGTTCAAAAAATAATGACATAAATATTTTTATTGGGCCCGGAATAAGGCAGTGCTGCTATGAAATAGACAAAGAGATGGCAGGATATTTTTTAGATGAGTTTGGAAGTGGAAGATATCTCAAATCAAGAAAAAACAGTTATTATCTAGATCTGGTAGGATTAAACCTGTCCCAGCTTAAAGGTGAAGGGGTACCAGAAAAGAATTTTTTTGATACTGGAAGATGCACATGCTGCAATGACGACTACTATTCATACAGAAGAGACGGTGTTACAGGAAGACAAGCAGCCATAGCTCTGATATATTAATGGGTATAAGCAAATGAAAGAGATGATTGAAAAATACAGACAGAACATAGAATGTCTAAACAGGCAGGTGAGCGAGGCTTGTATCAGGTCCGGAAGAAATTCCGGAGAAGTGACTATAGTAGCAGCTACAAAATATGCAGACCCTCAAGAAGTTAAAATTATAAATGAATTAGGTATAGACAACTTCGGTGAAAACAGGGCAGATGAACTGCTTTGTAAAAAAGATCATATTAAAAAGAGGGCTGTATGGCATTTTATAGGGCATCTACAGAGCCGGAAAGCTAAATATGTGGTCCCTGAAGTTGATTATATACATTCTATAGATTCCATTAAAATACTTGAAAAAGTTAGTAGTGAAGCTGAGAGAAGTGGGAAGATACAGAAAGTACTGGTAGAAATAAATATATCAAGAGAAGAAACCAAATATGGACTGATAACGGACAATGTGATAGATTTTATAAATAAGGCAGAAAAAATAGATAATGTTGAGTTAAAAGGCTTCATGACTATGGCACCTCTCACCTATGACATGGAAAATATAAGGGAAATATTCAGGAAAACAAGAGAGCTTAGGGATAAAATTTCAAGTTTGGGAAATAAGAGCTCTTTTACTGAATTATCTATGGGTATGAGTAACGATTTCATTGTTGCAATTGAAGAAGGAGCTACTATGATAAGAGTGGGCTCCAGTATTTTTAAATAGATAATAAATAATCAGGAGGAGAGATGAGCAGTTTTTTTAGAAAAACACTATCCGTTTTTGGTTTGGCAGACGAAGAAGATTTGGAAGTTGAGGGAGAGACAAGTATAACTGCACGTAAAAAAAGAGAGTCCGCCCATTCAAAAGAAGTAGTTTTAGAAAAGGTATCGCCAAGAAAACCCCAACGGAAAAAAGTCTCCCTGATAAGTGCGGCCAGAAATTCTAAAAAAAACAGGGTATTTGTAGCTGAACCAATAGAATTTGAAGAGATTCAGGTAATAGCAGATAATTTTAAGAATGATATCCCTGTGATAGTAAATCTACAGAAAGTAAAGCAGGATGTTTCCAAAAGGATAATAGATTTCTGCAGTGGTCTTACCTATGCGCTGGAAGGAGATATAAAAAAAGTAGCTGACAGGGTGTTTCTGATAATACCTTCTAACATTGAAGTGGAGACTGCGGAAAATAGTTTTTTAGACGAAGACGGTTTCACAAGGTCATTCTGATCCGAAAGGAAATAACTTGAAAAAGAGATTATTTTTTATAGGCTGCGGCAATATGGGAGAGGCTATCTTGAAAGGAATTCTTGAGTCGACCTTTATGGGTCCGGAAGAAATATGGTTTTTTGAGAAAGATTTTTCCAGAATGGAATATATAAAAAGCACATATAGTGTTTCTGCCGCTGACGAAATAACTGCTGCTGTAGGTAACTCCCGGAATGTTCTGATGGCAGTAAAACCCCAGAATATAAATTCTGTGATTAAAGATGTTAAGAAAGCTTTTGACAGGGAGAAAAACTGTATTGTTAGCATAATCGCAGGAGTCAGTACTGGTTATTATGAAAAAATACTGGGTGAAGGAGCATCTGTTATAAGAGTAATGCCCAACACTCCTGCTATTTATAAAAAAGGTATGATAACAATCAGCTTGGGGAAGTTTACACGGAAAGAAGACATTATATTTGTCTCTCAGCTCATGGAAAAGATAGGTGAATGTGTGTTAATTGACGAAAGCCTCCAGCATTTATCAACAGCTATTAATGGAAGCGGACCTGCATACTTCTTCTTATTCTGCAAAGCTATGGTCGATGCTGCAGCAGCAAATGGTCTAGACAAGGAAATGGCCAGAAAGATCGTCACAGAGACTATTTTAGGAGCAGGTGAGATGCTTAAAAGATCAAATCTTGAGATAGGTGAGCTGATATCCAGAGTAGTTTCACCGGGAGGAACCACGGAGGTGGCACTTGCGACATTTAGAGAAAAAAAGCTGGAGCAGATCGTAAGAGATGCTGTAGGCAATGCTCAGAAACGCTCCAAGGAACTTGAAACTGAGATAGTAGATTAGGTAGATGACTGTTTTTTTAGAAATATTGATGTATATATTGAGGATATACTCTTATGTTTTGTTTATAAGACTGATATTGTCCTGGTTCAGGATAAATCCCAGATATGGGTTCATGGGAAGGGCTTACAAGTTCCTGGTCGACATAACCGATCCATTTTTGCTGTTATTTAGAAGGATAATACCACTGGTTAGAATTGGTAGGGGATATCTTGATCTGTCTTATATTGTTGCAATTTTAGTGATACAATTAATAGGAGTGCTTTTAAGATATGTAGTTCTTAGACATATATAGCAATAATATGTGCTAAAAAAGTTAACCTTGGAGGAGGTTATGAGCTTAAGTTCTGAAGGCATACAAAAAAAAGAGTTCCATATAGTTTTCAAAGGTTATAAGCCTGCAGAGGTGGACAAGTTCCTAGATAAGCTGGCGCAGGAATTTGACGGAATGCAAAGAAAAGTAAGGGATCTTGAAGAAAAGATGGACAGCATAAAGTATGAAGGTGATTCTGAGTCTTCCAAGATGAAAAAAGTCATTCAGGAAGCACTGATATCTGCACATAGTATGGCAGCAGAGATCAAACAAAAGGCAAAGATAGAAGTTGGTGAACTGGTTAATAAGAAGAAGATGGAACAGGAGCAGGAAATAAAGGTACTTCAAAATGAAAAATTATCACTGGAATCAAGCATCTTAAAACTCAAAGATGATTATTCCAGTTTCATAGAACAGATCTCACGATTTGCAGATGATTTTAAAGAAAAGACTATGAATATTGGAGATGAAAGACTTCTGGATGCGCTTAAGGTTCCAGACGAGGATGCAAAGAAAAGTAGTTCTGAAAGATCCGGGAAGCTTGGAAGTACCAAAGGTAAGGCCAGTCCTCAAAAAAGCGATGAACCGGATTCTGGCGTAAAAGAAAAGGTGCAGGCCAGTCCTCAAAAAAGCGATGAACCGGATTCTGGCGTAAAAGAAA
>Ga0187827_10009448_pt1 | contig 10330 bp, 6 predicted proteins | sample ETNtaG_39_FD_167969 | JGI IMG/M metagenome (GOLD analysis project Ga0187827, IMG submission 167969) | Marine microbial and viral communities from oxygen minimum zone, Eastern Pacific Ocean - ETNP2014_SV_150_PacBio MetaG (Illumina Assembly) | ecosystem: Environmental > Aquatic > Marine > Hypoxic... | reverse complement strand
CATTCATTGTTTACTGTGCTTAAAGAGGCATCATGTTTTAGGTCCCGAATAGAATTTATCAAAATAGTATTGGCTCCGGGCAACCGGATAGAATAATATGGATCTTCTTCTTTTTGCTTTAGCATTTCCAGATATTCTTTTAAAACGGAGTCACTGAATGCCTTCGTCACTGGATCATCACGAGATATTATTTTCCCCCTTGGCAGGGGTAGAATAATTTTCACATTTTCGTGTTGGAATGATTTTGTTTTTTTACAGGAAGGACAGCCGCCACAAGGCCCTTCCTCTTGTGGTGCTGTACAATTGATTAATGCAGACAATTCAAGGGCATGTCCCTCTTTTCCCGATCCCGAAGGCCCATGAAATAAAAGTGCATGAGGAAGTTTCCCATTTTTCCACGAACGGATAATACGGTTCCAGTTTTTAGTATTGATGAGTAGGTCTGGACCGATCATTTCTGAATAAGCCAATGCTCAGGATTTTGTTTTTTCTGGTTTCCCCAAACTTCAAAATGGAGTTTAGAAGTAATATTATCTTCCGGCATAGCAACAGAGGCAATCTTCTTCCCCATTTGTACATAATCATTTTCATGGACATTGATATTGTCAATTTGGGCATAGACGGTACTAAAGCCGCCACCATGGTCAATGATGATAATATTGCCGTGTCCTCGAATATATGTAATAGTACTTACTACTCCATCAAGCACAGAATTTACAGAAGTTCCACTCTTTGCCTGGATATCAATCCCTACATTTTCTATCAAAACACCAGTATCGGGATTTCGTATTGTCCCAAATTTTCCAGTAATTCGACCATTCACTGGCCAATTTAGACGGCCCTTCATTATTGCAAAATTACCTGTTGTAGCACGGTTCTGCTCTGCTCTAATTCGAGCCAGTTCTTCCTCTCGTTTTTTTCTAGCCTCTTTATCAGTATATAATTTTTTGATAAGGGATTCCATTTCATCAATCATGCGGGTTTTATTAGTCCGTGACTCCTCTAGTCTGCCTTTATCTTTCTTTATTTCTACCAGAATATTTTTTCGTTCTTTTTTATCATGTTCCAGATTCGATCCTTCACGCTTTTTTTCATCCAGGAGACGAATTTTACGATTCCGCTCTACCAACAGCTTTGCTTTTTCATCAGCTAAATCCACCAAGGTCTGCCACATTTGTTTTCTCAGTTTTTTCTCATGTTCTGCTAAAATATCCAGGTATTTAATTCGGTAAATAGCATTATTCCAGTCATCTGCCAAGAGAACTGTTTCTAAAACGGTAGGCCGGCCGTGGACATATAAATACTGCAAGCGTTGGGTAAGTTGATATTTTAGTTTTATTAATAATGTTTCCATTTTTTGGATCTGGTTTTCTGTAGTGAATATTAGCTCTGAAATATACCGTTCCTCTTTATTGAGAGACCGGATTAGTTTTTCTGTGAGAGCAATTTTATTTTCCAGGTCCACCAGAATTTCAGTTGTATTTATAGCTTCTTTATTTTTCCGGAGGAGGCGCTCTTCAATGTCTTTTATTTCATTACGAAGTGACTGCAGGTCAGATTTTCTGGAATCAATATCTTTCTGGATATCATCAGATGATTTTTCTTCTCCAATAATAATAGTAATGGAAAAAAACAGGAAGGAAAAATATAATAAGGAAAAAAATCGCGCGGGAATCAATGTGTCAGATAGGATTCGTACACCTTTTTATGGTCATGGTCATAAAGTATTAATAGATTCAGAGCCTCTATCATTTTCAGAGCTGCCAAAAGCTCGGCAATATTTTTATGATAGGCTTTTAAAAAATGCAGGGTTTCTTTATCACTGCCCATTTTTTTATCCAGGGTTTGCAGATCTTCATAGAAAGTATTCATAGCAGTTTTCACAAGATTGATATCCAATTTTTCTGCAGCCAGAGCATCCAGTGCTGCAAAGTAGTTAAACCGCATGCTCCGGAGATATTCATTACTTTTTAATTTTCTGGATTTTTTCCAGCGATCATCCCATCCATTTGACCAATTGGAGTCTTTACCCAAATTTGCCAGTTCTATTGCTCGGTTAAAGAAAGTGGTTCCGCCCATATAATCATAAGTATCCAACTCTGATCCAATAAACATGAGCGCATAATAATCCAGGAAGGATGCCATGGGTTCAAATGTGGTTGTGTAATACATTTTACGGCCCCGCTCATAGGGGAACTGAATACTCTTTGCATAAAAATACTGATCCAGTTTGTTGCTGAAAATAGCCTGTGCATTGATAGTGATCTGATTTCCTCCACGAGATACGGATTCTAATACAAGGCGCAAATCAATTGTCATATCCAGATCATCTAAATCCGCCGAAAACTGTGTATTTAAATAATAGTTTTCTATATCTTCTGTTAAGGTTTCAAATAATTGCCGGTCACCTTCGCTTAAACGGCGCATGTCGAGCTCTGCATTCACTTCGATAAATTGCGACCAGAGGTCTGTTTCCATTAAAATACAGGCAGTTAAAGCCAAATAAAGATATTTACTCCAATTCATAATTTGTAATTTAACAATCCCATCCATTTTTTCTTTAATTTGTTTCTATAAATATGTAATTTTAACAATACAGACAAAGTTAGGTTTAATAATTTCTATTTTTATAATTTGATTCATTATAATCTTGACTTATTGACATTATTCAGGAACCATATCTTTCTTAATGATTTGTATATATTACAGATAGAAAAGTATATTGTTCCACATTAACATAAATGAAAAAGGAGGATATATCAATGAAATTTATGAGAACAACTATTTTATGCATTTGTTTTCTCTTCGTACTTCCACTGTCAGCAGAAGGTAAAAAATCAGCTGAAAAAGGTCATTTCCTGAGTGTTAACCCTAATATTAAGAATAAAGAACTAATAAGTGAATTAGAGAAATTAAAACAGGATTTTGATTTTGAAAGACAAAAAACTCAGGATTATTACATAAAAGAGATAGAGCGTCTTAAGGAAGAAAGATTTTCTGAAATGAAAGCCTTAAAGGAACAATTTGTCGGTCAGAAAGAAACTCTATTGAAAAAATACGGAGAAGATCGCAAACTGAATCGTTCAAAACCGACAAAAGCAAATCCATCTGATAAAAAACCTATTAGAAAACCAAAATAATCTATTATTTTATAGTTTAATATAAAGCCCCAGACAAATTTTTGTCTAGGACTTTATTATTTGTCCATTCATATTATCTAAGAAAAAACTATCATATCTTTTATTTGTTTCAATTGAATACAAACGGCTATATTTATTCAGCTGTAATAAATAAATCAATATGCCAAATATTTTTTCAGAATTAAAAAAACGCAAGGTTTTTAATAGTGCGGCAATTTATCTTGCAACTGCCTTTGTACTGCTCCAGGCAGCCACGATTATTATTCCCGCATTAAAGATCCCTGAATGGACTATAAGTTTCCTTGTTGTCCTGGCTATTCTTGGATTCCCTGTGGTTATAATAATTTCATGGATATATGATATTGGTGAGGGAGGATTTGTTAAAACCGAATCTGAACAACCTAGAACCGAAGGGGAAACACATCATCAAGGAATGTCAAAATCATCGATGATTGGTATACTCACCAGTATTATTATTACTATTTTTATGATTTATAAAGGTGTTGATTATTTTACTTCATCAAAAAAGACAAGCAACAAAATTTCAATTGCCGTATTAAGCTTTGATAATATTAGAGAACTTAAAGAATATAATTGGCTCGAAGAGAGAATCGCACGCAATCTATCATTTAAGCTTGGCGAACTATCAGAGATTCGAACAATTGATAGATTGCAGATTCTAAATAAACTTGGTGAAATAGACCCTGATAAAGCTTCCGTAATGGATTATAAGATAAACCAAATAGCCAAAAATATTGATGTGGATCTAATCCTTCATGGGTCTTTTACTATTATGGATAAAGATAATATTATAGAAATAAATGCAGTTCTTGCTGATATCAATACAGCTGAACAAATCTCTCTCATGCTAGAACAATACCCCCTTGATGAATTATCTGATATCCCTTCTTACATAAATGAAAAAATAACCTTATTTATTAAATCTGATCAAAGATTTAAACAGACTCTAAAATGAAAAAATGGAATAAACAAGATACGGAGTTTATCTTGAAATCTTTAGCAATTTCAGGCTTTGCAATTTTGATATGGTTTTATTTCTATCCAAATCAGATCAATGAAAATTATTTAAATATTTTACTTAATGAAAAAGAAGCAAAGCAAAAAGCTCTCCAATATATTGATAGTCGAGGCTGGGATATTTCAGGTTATACATATTCATCTTCATATGGTGTTAATAATAATAACTATGCAACCGAGATATTAGCAAATAAAGATAAAGAGATAATAAAAAATATTGACCAATTAAGTGGAGCACAAAGATGGTGGCTGCGTTGGTATAATCCACCAAATGAGGAAGAATATTTGATTGGATATACCAAAGAAGGTGAGTTGACTTTTTTCTACCACATCTTACCAGATACACTATCAGGAGATTCTCTGCCACAGAATATTGCCATCAATATTGCGAAAATGTTTTTGAAAGATATGACTGGATATGACTGGAAAGAGGAAGACTGGGAAATAAAGCAAACAGAAGCCAAACCAAAACCAAACAGACTAGATTATTACCTTCAGTGGGGAAATAATAGACATAATTTTGATGATTCACAAATTCGCATGTCTATCAGGGTACATGGAAATGAAGTTGTTAGATATAATCGCTGGCTGGAAGAGTCTCATCATATGAGTAAACAATATTCCACCTGGGCATCTATATCCAGCTTTGTTGATGACATAGCAGACTTTATTTTTTTTCTTACTATGTTACTGGCCATACTCATTTCACTTTTTTATTTTAGAATTTCAACAAATTGGCAAATAGCAACAAAATATACAATAACGTTATTTATAATATTTATAATAAATAGCATACTAAAAATCCCAACTCAAATAATGGGGTTTTCTAGCAAAACCACATTATTTTCATCCATTTTATTTGAAATGATTAATCAGATTCTAAACCAAATGTTTATGTGTTTCTTTCTGCTTGTTATGTTTTCTGCATTTGAAAAATTATATCGAAAACATTTTCCCAATCACCTATCATTTCAGAATATTTTTAATGTTAAAACGCTTACTACTAAATTATTTTTTAATAATTATGTTGCAGGTCTGGTATGCGCAGTTTGTGCTATTTCATTTACGGCAATATTTCATTTTATAATACAAGAATCAGATTATTATATTGCTTATTCAGCGCTTGATTTTAATAATATGCTATCCTTAAGTCCACTAATATCTAGTTTTGCTTCTTCCATTTCAGATACAGTAAGGACTGTTATGCCTGGTGCAGTCTTAACATTAATCATTTACCAATTATCAAATTCAAAAATACTGTCTATTTCTACTGCTAGCATATTTCATTCATTATTAGTCGATGAAATGGTGTTTTCAATCTCAACGGATCCCATTTTTCTCAGCAGCATTTACTTGTTTTTGATGGGCCTTGTTATGGGATTTTTACTTTTTAGATATGGAATTTTATCTTTATTTATATTTGTTTTTACAAAGTCTATTTTATCTGAAGTCAACCTTTACTTTTTTACAGGCGACCCATATTATATCATTACTGGCATTATTATAATTCTTCTACTATTATTGCCCATCCTGGGAACAGTATTATACTATATAAAATATCAGTCAGTCACCCCATCTGAAGAGCTAATAAATGGAGCTGAAGATATTTCAGAACAAACAACTAAATCTCCTATGATTCCTGAGCTTAAAGGAATAAATCCCCAACATAAAAAATGGTCATTTATTATTTTATTAATTGGATTAGTTTGTTTACTTATACCAAATAATGATGAACTAAAGGATTTTTGGTCGTTTTCAAAAATTAATAAATCTACCGCCATACAAAAAGCTGAAAAAGAAATTGAAAATAATTATGGGGCTGATTTATCAAAATTTCAAGTTTCCACCTCACATGAAAGTAAATTTTCATGGAATACAGCAAACTGGAATTTGGGACCTTCAGGGTTATTTTTGATTGAACGATCGACTGAATTAGCATATCTTAAAGAAAAATTAGGTCGAATTGGAATTAAAAATTTATTTGAAAAATATAATATTTCTCCAAATGGCTGGCTTGTGAAATTCTTTATACCAGATGTTAAAGAACATTATTATGCAGCAGTAGATCCACGAGAAAATAGGCTTTTCTATTATTTTAGTTCTTTCCATGATACAACAACAATACCTTCAGTAAACCAGGAAGAAGCTAAGGATATAATAAGAAATACCTTGGCTAATCAAAATATAGATATAAGTAGTCTTCCTATTGATGTTATAGAAGAAGATAAATTAGACTCTAGAACTGATTATGATTTTAATTTCAAAAAAAATCTAAGTATTGATGAAAATTTTTCAGTTGATGAAATTATTCATACTGGAGTTGCAGGCAATTTTGTTAGTGAGTTTCATTCTACTTTTAAAGTTCCAGAAGAATGGATTAGAAAATATCGAGCCAATAATATTTTATTTATATTATGTTTCTGGCTGCCAATTATAATATTTATAACAGCTATTTTCACATCACTCTATTTTCTAATCGAAAATACATATGAAAACAAATATGAAATTTCATGGAAGTTCCTTGGATGGATAATTTTTCTAATAACATTTATTTCAATCAGCCATTTTATAAATTATATACCCATCTATAAAACCTGGAATTATGGGGATCAAAGCTGGTTGGCATATTGGTTAGATGACAGAATTGGGAATCGGCTTATGATTTCAAATTTATTACTTATTTTTGTAATAATACCTTGCAGTTTAGCATATTTTCTTAATCCTATGATTAAAGACATTTTTTCAAAGAAAACCATAAATACTATTAGAACTGATGCCTTAATTGGAAGTATCGCAACTATTGGTGCTTTATTACTTTACCATCCTATTAAATATTTGTTGTATGCTTATTTTCCCAGCTACATTCATATGGATCCGGGAGCCAATCATTTTCATTCTTTTTCTACCTATGTGCCAGTATATAACCTATTATCACAAATGTTTGTTGAAACTCTTTGGCTTTTTGTGGTTAGTATAATTTTCTACCACAAATTCATCGAATATTCTAATAATGGAAAAATTATAAAAAAGACTTTGATTATAATGGCAGTATCAGCTTTCTATTTATTTTATAACTGCTTTTATGAATTTCCTGCTGAAATGACCCCTCTTTTCATATCAAGATTTTCAGGGTTAATTTTATTTTTCATACTTATAAAATATTTCTGGAAAGGCAATCCACTCAGTCATTTATTTGGGGTATTGATTTTTTTCCAACTGGATAGAATCATCAATTTCATCCATCTGGCAGATCCATCTATAAAACCTCAAGGCTATTTACTGCTTATACTGATGGGAATTTTATTTATTTACTCAGTTGGAATTGAAGCATTCAAAAACCGCTTTTTATCTAAATTAGCTTGAATTAACGCGTTACAAAATTTTCCACCTCTTCAAAATATTTTTGCGGGTTTACTCCTAAAATATTATTATGATTGGCATTGGGGATAGGCAGAATTTTTTTGTTTTTACTTGGGCAGGAATTATATAGCAGTTCTCCCTGACTGAAAGGTACAATATGATCCTGCTCCGCATGAATAATTAGAAGTGGTCCGGTATACTTTTTAATCTTTTCCCCGTTTAAAAAACCATCCTCCTTATTAAAACTCGCCTGCTCAGCCGTAGTGCCAATGAGTGTAAAAAGAGGGCCTTCATCTGCAAAGCCGCTTTCAATAATAAGCCCAGAAAAATCATTTGGATATCGTTTAACAAGCTCTAATACAGAGACAGAACCCAGTGACCGCCCCATGAGAATCAGGGAGTCGGAATAATTTTTCTCTTTCAAATACTTTAGAGCAAAATCTAAAATAATATGGGCATCTGACTGTGTATTTTCTACATCTGGTATTCCGCTTGAAAAACCATATCCCCGAAAATCTGCAATAATGAAATTAATATTTTTCTGGTTATATACCCGGGCAATATCATCATATTCAGGGCCAATTTCACCGTTACCATGAAAAAACAGAATGGTTGTGGATGATTTGTTAATGAGGTGTAGTCGGATACCTACTTGCACACTATCTTCCACATCAATAAGAATATCGTTTTCACTTATATCCTGATACGCTTTTCTGGGATGGAAAAGAAATGAGTTGATAATATTTAAATCCATATCCTGACTGTTAATACATGAAGTTAATAAAAATAAAATGTTTGAAATCACGTGTATTAATTTGAAGATATTTCAGTATAGATTGTGTGCATATTTTTATTATCCAATATTTATAAATCGTTTAATTGTAGGTCAAAATAGACCTTCCACCTTAATTTTCCCTTGATGGATATCCTTCGACAAATTCAACTTCTCCGCACAGAAATTGACCGGCATAATATTCGGTATTATGTACATGACGACCCCATTATTTCTGATGTAGAATATGATGATCTGATGCAGAAACTGGATCAGCTGGAAAAAAATTATCCTGAACTTATTACATCGGATTCTCCCACTCAGCGGGTTGGTGCAAAACCCCTTGAAGCATTTCAATCTACTGCCCACCGAATACCTATGCTTTCCCTGGCAAATGCCATGAACAGTGATGAACTGAGAGAATTTGACATACAGGTTAAAAAAGGCCTGGGGTTGGAAAAAGATGTAGAATATGTTGCTGAACCTAAACTGGATGGACTGGCAGTAGAATTAATATATGAAAAAGGTAAATTTATTCAGGGTTCTACCCGTGGTGATGGCACCACCGGGGAAGATATCAGTCAGAATTTAAAAACCATTCGGGCTATACCCTTAATTCTAACAGGAGACGCGCCATTGCTTCTGGAAGTCCGGGGTGAAGTATATATAACCCATTCGGATTTCAAGAAGTTAAATAAGCAGAAATTGAAAGATGGAGAACAGCCCTTTGCCAATCCCCGTAACTGTGCTGCCGGCAGTCTGCGCCAGCTAGATTCATCCATAACTGCATCACGCCCCTTGCGGATTTACTGCTATGCGCCCGGTATCATGGAAGGTATTCCATTTAATAGCCATATAGAATTCCTAAACCAACTCCCACAATGGGGGTTCCCTGTAAATCCGAAGATTGAAATTGGTGGGGGAATTGAATTCTTAATGGAATATTATGAAAAAGCGGAAATATTCAGGGAGGAGTTAAACTATGATATTGACGGAGTGGTATTTAAGGTTAATTCATTTACTCAACAAGATGAATTGGGGGTCAGGAGCCGGTCTCCCCGATGGGCTATTGCCGGCAAATTGAAAAGTCAGCAGGTCACCACAAAGATACTTAACATTGAACCCAGCGTAGGAAGAACTGGTGCTGTAACCCCTGTGGCAAAACTGGAACCTGTTTCTGTTGGCGGAGTGATTGTATCAAATGCTACTCTTCACAATCAGGATGAAATAAACCGGAAGGATACACGAATCGGTGATACGGTTTTGATTCAGAGAGCAGGTGATGTAATTCCGGAAGTTGTGAAAGTAATAATAGAAAAAAGAAAAAAAGGATCGACTTCATATACTTTACCCAATACCTGCCCTGTATGTAACCATAAAATCTATCGTCCAGAAGGTGAGGTGGTTGCCCGCTGCCATAATATGGAATGCTCTGCACAGATCAAGGGGCGCATTGAACATTTTGTATCAAAAAACTGTATGGATATTGATGGCTTCGGAATAAAACTAGTGGATCAGCTTGTAGATGCCAAGATTATAAATAATGTGGCGGATATCTTTCGTTTAAATTTGAAACAATTATCAGAGCTGGAACGCATGGCTGAAAAATCTGCCCAAAATGTTATGGATGCCATTGATTCATCTAAATCCACCACTATGGCCCGCTTTGTTCATGCGCTTGGTATTCGGAATGTGGGAGAACATGCTTCCAAAATATTGGAAAAATCATTTGGTGGCAATCTAGACAAATTGATGCAGGTAGAGGTATCAGATTTAACCGTTATTCATGAAATAGGAGCAATCATGGCAGAATCCATTGTGAATTTCTTTTTTGATACATCCAACCAGAATATTATCAAGTCATGTTTAGCCTCAGGCATCCAGTTTGCAGATGTTGAACAGATTCAGGAGTCACAGTTTACAGGGAAAATATTTGTATTTACAGGAAGCCTGGAAAAATTTACCAGAAAGGATGCTCAGTCTATGGTTGAAAAACTCGGTGCTCGTGTCAGTGGATCTA
>Ga0187827_10009446_pt1 | contig 10333 bp, 6 predicted proteins | sample ETNtaG_39_FD_167969 | JGI IMG/M metagenome (GOLD analysis project Ga0187827, IMG submission 167969) | Marine microbial and viral communities from oxygen minimum zone, Eastern Pacific Ocean - ETNP2014_SV_150_PacBio MetaG (Illumina Assembly) | ecosystem: Environmental > Aquatic > Marine > Hypoxic... | reverse complement strand
ACTTGATAAAATAGGATATCATGAACAAAAGAAAACAGCTATTGAATATATGGCTAGGTGTCCTGCCCCTTTATATATTATTGATGGTAATCATGACAGGTGGTACATAAAAAGTAATGGTGCTATAATAGTAAAGGATATATGTGATGCTATCGAACACGCTGAATTTCTTGGTCATGACGAGGGAACTATTGCTCTCGGGGATAGTGCTACTATTAGGTTGTGGCATGGAGAAGATGGTAGTAGCTACGCAGTTAGTTACAGGATACAAAAGATAGTAGAGGCTCTTACTGGAGGTCAGAAACCCAATGTTATGCTATTCGGACATGTACACAAAAGCATGTATCTGTATGATCGTCATATTCACTGCTACAGTGCTGGGTCATTCCAGAGACAGACAGCTTGGATGAGAGGTAAAAGATTGTCATCTCATACAGGATTTTGGATAATAGATATTTATACTAATGATAATGGTGTCGCCAAGACAACAGGAACTTGGTACCCATTCTATATGTGAGAAACTATGCCTAAAGAATTACACGAAATAACTATGTTTATAGCAGGTACTATAACTACTCCTTCTGAAACAGATATCCCCGATGACGCTGCTAGTTACAGTTTAAATATAGATCCTATTGCAATAGATGGTAAATTAAAAGGTATCCCCAATGATGCACAACTATCTTCTGGCGGTATGATATCAACCAATATTGACGCTTCTGGAATAGATAAAGACCTAGCAAATCCTATAGATTTTTCATCAGGTAGTGGATCATGAGTGTAACCGAAAGTGGACTAACAGTAAGCGGAACATATACTGGCACGAGCTCGACAAACTACGAAGTTAAAATAACAATGGAAGCACTTACCGATAAATACATATGGACAGACGATGGTGGCGAAACATGGTCTGGTATCACTAGCTGTCATACTACAGCAATAGAACTTAGTCATGGTGTTAAAATAGCGTTTCTTGCACCAGGTGGACATACCGTAGGAGATAAATGGGAGTGGACAAGCCATTATGTGATACCGATCAATACAAATGAAATAGTTATGATAAATGATGATGGCAGACGTGATGCCATATTTTACGATGAGAATAATAATGGAATTCAAACTATTGTAGATTTATACGGAAGTCCCGAATTAGGTACACTTGAACCTATGACAAAAAGTTTGGTTGCCATGGAAGTAAATAATAAAGAGGCACATATAGGACTAGGTAGGGGCGAACTAGAATTCCCCCAATGGGCAGGCATGATTGCACACAAACAATTCGGTTCTAATGTAAGCGATGCAGTCGTTGTAGAGTCTGCAAGATTGTGGAGCCCAAATCAATTTAATGACTTATGCTCTACTGTAGAAGAAAATGGTTTCATATATGGTATTGAATGGCAAGGTAAATATGTATATAAATTTAATATCAATTCACTATCATTTGAAAAAAGATCTGATACTATTTTCACAAAAACACAGGCAATAGCAATTCATACTAGAGATACTGATGACAATAAAGGTCTATGGGTTTATGATGCGGGCGCTGGGGTACAAGGTAGAGTCTATTGTATCGACCTAGATAGTATGGATACTACAACTTTCTTTGACCTAGAAAATGCCTTTACTGATGGGACCTGTGATGTAGCAATCGGGTCTGCTATTGTCGCCCATGAACCAAATGCCAAAATAACTTTAGGATTGTCTGTTAGCGGAAATGGTATAGGAGCTTCCTCCTATATAACAGCTATTGATCCCGACGGAGAACATTTTACTATGAGTAGAGATGCCATTACAGATGTATATCTTGAGAATGCAGAACTTACTTTTGGAGAAGATGGTGATGCCTCTGAATTTAAGGATGAAATCATGGATATGATCCAAATAGGTACTCCCAGCGACACCAATAACTATTTATGGTTCGTTACTAAGCATACCATACGCCGTGGAGATTCATTTCTATATAATATGCCTGTCCCTTCGGGTTTAGACGAACACCCGTTAAATTGGGCACAAGGAGATTATAGGTGTTTAGCAAGCAAAACTATCGATCTTAAAATAGGATTCGAACAAAAAACTCCTTCGGCTTCTCCTGCATATAATTATGAGATCCCAAGACATGACACCCCAACTAACGACCTCGATATAACAATTAATATAGATAATATACTTCCTCCTACTAGTGAGTGGGATGACGGCAATACCAACACTATAGTAATTAAATCAGATCCTGAATTAAGAGGATATAACGCTCCTATTAATCAGGCCTCATCATATCCAGAAGATTGCACCCAGCAAATGGTCATAGATACTGCTAACAAACTTCTTTTTACTTGTAGTGGAGCTGATGGCAACGATACTGGCCAGTACCGTGAGACGTTCCATAGTTTTCACTATAACAACATAGATGACCTAGACTATGACCTAACCGATAATCTCGTTTATGTGGACAGTGCAGGTTTTGAATGTTGTCATGGCCCCATAAAAATAGACCTCGAAGAAAAACTTTTATTCACATATTATAACGATGGTTCTTACCCCGAAATTTATACGCATTCTTACAATACAGAAGGAGAGATAACATTTGAATATCAATACGATTTGCAAGAAATCACGAATACTCCTCCGTATAATATAAAAGACATTATTATTGACCTCGACAACAAACTAATATTTTTATGTGGCTGGAACGGCGAAAGTGGTGTCGGTTCTGGAATAAATGTGGTAGTTATGCTAGGTTATGATAGCAATGGAACCATATCAGCGGTTCAGCAGGGAAACTTTGCCGATAATGCTATGTGGGCCGACCAGGATGAAGATATCTGTGATAGTGGTAGTTCATCTTACCCTGTCCGTTGGGCCCAATTCATAGGTATAAAATATGCTAACGATCTTAGCACAGCTTGGGGATGGGTATATGTTTATGACGGAAAAAACGCTAATAATTCAAGTGATGCAATAATCTGTAAACTTCCTTATTTCTACCAGAACGGATGGAAACTTTTGTCTGAGACTTCTTCAGCCTTTTTCGCCGATTTTGTAGAGGCAACTGAAATAGGTCAAACAATCCAAGCCTCACATGAACGAGACAATGATTTAACTGCACGATTTTATACTCAAAGGTCAGGTGTTGGAGGTGGAATATTAACATGGGATGACGACGACCCTGGAAGCGGCCTGTGCAACGATTTAGAAAATGCAGGAGATGAGACCTCTGTTTTTGCTCAAACATACCGTAGTAATTCTAACGGAGGAGGCGACAAATTCGGGATGTGCTTACTCCAAGATGACGCGAAATTTCTTATGACAAACAATGTACTACTTTCTTATGATGAAGAAGAAGACGGTATAAATGATTTTACTACGATTAACAAGAATACATTCGATACAGGTATAAATTCTTCTTGGATGGTAGCCGATCATACATCCTTTGATTATCCCGTATTTTTTGCTCTTGGGGTTAACGGCATTTCGGCAACTGTATTAACCGCAGATTATACACTAAAGTCAAGCACCCAAAATCTATTTCATACAAATGATCCTGATTATGTGGGTCTAATGCTTAATATGCATCCCACCTATTCAGCGGGACGAATAGGGATACACTATAGATATGGTGATAGTTTACCTGACGTATATACTATCTATGATACAATGACACTCCAAATAAAGCATGATGCTCCTCCTCCTTCTCCTGTTATAACTTCTTCTTCCTTGTCTTTGCAAATACCCTCAAATGGTGTCATCCTTGATACAATGGAGACACCTATTTCAGATGATCGTGCTAATGGTGTGGTAACAGATACAACCAATAATAAACTATTTTTTGTGCATACTGAATTGGGAGAAGCTAAATCAAACTTATCAGCAGTTGATCTTCCAGCTATACATACAGATGACACAAACAATGCCCGAATTATGGCAATAAACGATACTATCGAAGCAGATATAAGCGACCCTCATCTTTCTATTGAGTACGATAATTTATCAAATTTACACCTACATGCAGGTAATGGAGTCGGACAATGGGCTAAGACAATTTATAGCGATGACACATTTTCAAATCTAGAAGCTATACTAGAAGCTCATCTCTCAATAGAGTTAGCACAAGAAACAGGAGGAAGCTCGCCAGGAGATTTTACTGAAGGCTTAAGAATCTTTTATAAAGCATCATTTATATATGATGGATACCAAGAATCTCCATTAGGTGACGAAGCATATGATCCTCTTACAGATACTAATTATATCGATATAACAGCAGATAACTCTAGTGTTAATCTAACCTTAGAGCTAAGAAATATAGATAATTTATCGAAAAGAATCTCAGCTGTCAGAATCTATAGAGCAGTAGAAGAAACAGAATCAGGAAAAACAAAAGCATTTGTAGCATACAGATTCGTAGAAGATCGTCAATTAAACGCAACATTTGAACTAACTGAGCAAGACACTACAAATCCTGTATGGGAGATAGTTAGAAAAGTTATTATTAAAGATGATAATTCAGTTCATTCAGTGTCTTTCGAAGGTTCAACAGGTATATCAGAAGCATTAGATAACACCTGGGTTAATTATGGATTATCGACACAACTTCATAATACACATTATGTAGGATTATGTTATCATCCTCAAATAGATGATGCAACTAACTTTTTATTCAAATCCAAACCTTACTGTTTTGACCAGTTTAATGTTGCCGTAGATCTCCTTAAATTACCTACAAAACCCACTGCATTAGCAGCATTTAATGGAAGGATATTTGCTTTCGATGAGAATACCACACACAAAATAGAACCTAATTATTTTTATATCGAAGATAGTTTTGAGGGCATAGGATGCTTAAACCAAGATGCACTAGTCGTAAGTGAATATGGTATGTGTTTCGCAGACAAAAATAATATTTATATATATGATGGAAACAGACCAATAGCTATAGGAGATGCTATAGTCCGAGGAGATGATAAAGCTTGGCAAAATGTCAGCACTAATTGGTCACCAAAAATGTTATTTGACGCAGAAAGAAACAGTTATGTAGCGCTGTTTTCTGATGGTAATAATGGATATTATGGCTGGGCCTATAACATTATGCGAAAACGATGGGATTTATGGGAGTTTGGTACTGATGAACCTTGTAGCTATCTTAAAGGGAAACACGGAGAAATGCTTGTCTGCGCTGGACAAAAATTAATCCACTGGTTAGGTGGAAATGGTAGCGACAATTGGAGTTGGACAAGTAAGAAAATGACAATGAATACTGATACACAGATAAAATTCTTCAAAAAAACTAGAGTATCTGGCAATAATACAGATATTATAGATTCAATTACAACTTCTGAAGGAGCCCCAGCTAAAAGCGGGGAAACTGATGGGAACGGTGATTATGTTTATTCTCTTAGCGGAAGTGATGCTAAAGCTAAATGGATACAATACAATATTACAAACGAAAGTGGTTCAAATACTATCGATGCAATAGGTACAATATTTAGAAGAAGAGGGCTACGATAATGTTTAGACTTAACTTAGAAGGAAAATTTGAACAAGATAAGGGACAAACAATCAAAAGAAGGCCACGTCCTTCAAAAGACCCCGAAATTTCCGCTGCATTAGGCGATATTTATCAAATAATCAACGAATTATCTAACGCTGTAAATCAAGGATTCACACAAATATATAAGGATGACGCATCAGGTAAGCCAGGAGATATGAGGTGTGTGAGAAATGAGGATGACTCTTATTCCCTCGAAGCAAGAACTAACCGCGGCTGGATAAGATCAGCAGGGAAGGTCAAAGCATTTGATCCACCTTGGACACCATGGGGCCTAACATGTGCCTATACTGGTGTAGGTCTTGCTACCTCAGCAGATATAGCCGAGGCAATTAATGAACAAGTAAATGCTATAAGAGAGCACATAAATCTATTATTTTGGAAAGTTGAGATGATGATAGATGAAACAGGATATATAGTCAAAGAAAGGCGAACAGATAGATATGATAGAGTGCAACCTGTTGTAACACGCTTAATTCCTGAAGAACCATATGTAGGTGATACAACAGCTCCATCTATTGTATCATTGAGTCCTGAAAATGGAGCAACAGGTGTCTCACTTAATGCTGATTTGGTGTTGACAGCAGATGAAAACATTTTTCCTCCTGCCATGGGTTCCAAAATGATATATATCAGACAACGGGGCTCAAGTAATTGGCAGGATGTTGATGTTCACATGGATGATGAATCTGTCACATTTGATGGAGCAGAACTAACCATAGTAGGTTTGCTCGAGAGTCTTATGCCTGGCGTTGAATATTATGTACAAATACTAGGTGGGTGGTCAATAGGCATTCAAGATGCAGCGGGGAATGCAATGGAGGAAATTAACGACCAAGCGGGTGAGAATGGTGAAGAAAGGGATGGACAACCAAATCAATGGATTTTTACAATATTAGAAGACTCATAGGAATAAAAGAGGAGATAACATAATGGGATGGCGAGATTGGCTAGGCATAAATCAATTGGATCAAAATTTTAATTATACCCCCCAGCAAGCACAGGCGTATAAATATAATACACGAGGATATGATGCAACTTTAGGAAAATACAGCACTTCTGCAAATATGAAGAACTTCATGGGTCAGTTAGAAGATCAAAGTAAATTCGGATTTGGTAAAGCAAAACAATTAATGGATCCAGGCAGTCAATATTATAAAGATCAAAGAGGATTTATGACTGAGGATATGAGTGAAGCAGTAAGTGCACTTACACGAGGACAAAACACACAACTATCTCAAAGAGGAGTAGGAGGTGGTGGGCTGTCATCTTTATTAAAGGCTTCTAACCTACGCGGAGTAGGAGAGCAGGTCAGACAAGGAATGAGGGGTATACAAGCAACTGGCCTACAAGCTGGTGTTGGTGCATTAAGTGCTGCTGGTCAAGCAGCATCTGCAGGAGGACGAATGGCAACCGCAGATGCAAGTATGAACCAACAGCAAGCCTTAGCAAACCAATCAGCTACTAATGCAGCCAGCCAATTTGGAGCTAACTGGGCCAACATATCAAACCAGGACTACTCAACTCAGCAATACGGTGCTGGTTTAGCTAATGCCAAGGCATGGAATGATCAGCAACAATATGCACTTAACATGGACTACCAACAATCAGTTGGTAATCGTAATCAAAACGCAATGTTTGCTAACTCAATGATAGGACTTGTAGGAGGTGGATTAACTAGTTGGATGGGGCAATCGATGGCGAATTCGTATGCAATGGATCAATGGGACCACGGAATCAGGAACTATTATGATCCAACGAGCGGCGGACCATAGAGCCCCCTCAAACCAACAGTGGGATCAGATGATCCAGCCGTACCAGATCCACAATTCAGACCAGTAGAGGACGAGACTTTTTTCGAAGAGCCCGAAGCATCTGGCGGTGGATATGATTATCTAGTCCGAGATTGGTTAAACCTATTCTTGGGCAATACTGATCCAGATGTGGATGAGTAGGTGAATGAGTAATTAAGTGATAATAGAAAGGATATAACAATGGCAGGAGTATATGATTTTGATAAAACGATTCTATCTGCGTATAACCAGGGCCATAGCCGTGGTGTAGATATGGTAAACATGGCTGAGAAACGAAACCAGTTTAAAGCAGTACATGACTTAAGGAAAAGTGCCTTTAAGCTGCAAAAGGACCAATATGATAGGGGTGTAATAGCTCGAAAACAATTCACGAAAGCCTACAATGACTTTCAAGCTAGCAGACAAAAACAAAAAGCTTATAATAAGGGTGTTGAAGAAGAAATATCACGTGTGGAAAAATTGCAACCCTGGAATGAAAATTTCTTCACATGGGACACATTTTGGACTCAAATGGGCTTTAATGCTCCAACGGCAGAAGAGCTCTATAAGAAAAGAATGGAGAGGGAAGGGACACCCGAGCTAGGAATAAAACCTGAAAGATATCAACTAAAAGCCACACCTGAAATGGCTGGTCAGCTCCAATTATTCCAACTATTAATGAATGCTCAAGGTGCTGATGTTAGGAATGAGAGTCTCATGGATTTAATATACCAATCTTATGAATATTAATATTAACAAACAGGAGAAGTACTATGCCGTATTATACAGATAATAACCGAATGAGCCCTAGAGCACAAGCAAGGGCTGCACTTAGAGAACTCTCTCGCAGATATGAGGAGAATCCCGATCAATTCTCAAATCATGACGCTGAATACGTAGCTAGGGCTGCATTTGAAGCTGGTATACCATTTGAGCCAGAAACAAAGAAGACTGAAAAGTTTTTCTTTGACTTAGCTGATACTGCTTTACTTGGCCTTATCCCCAACGAATGGCGACCACAAAAGGTGGCCGAAGAAATCTATGGTGAAACACATGGTGAACGATTTGTAGGAGACATGGCTGGGTTAGTCGGTTTACTCATACCTGGGTTCGGTATGTATAAAGGCATCGGAGCAATTAAAAAATCTGAGCGCCTGAAGAAAGCTGGCAGTTATATGAGACAAAGCACACCAGGTCAGATGGGAAGACGCGGATTAGATCGATATGCCGACAGATTATGGGGCAACGTAGGTAATGTCGGTGGCTTTTAATCTTACAGTGTAGATCATAATGCCTGAAATTAGTAGAATACAGGCTTTAATAAAACTATACCAACGTCAGCCAGAACTATTTACATCGGAACAAGCTGATGAATTAGGTAACATGGCTGAGTCTGCTGGCTTAAAGTGGAAGCCTAAGCCACAAGATTTTCATTTAATGAAGGCGTTAAGCCTTGCGTCCTCTGGTTTTATAGAAGGTTTTACAACCTTCGCTATAGGTAAGGACAAACCCAGCAATACATATGAGAGTATAGCGTATTCCCTTGGGCATCTCGCTGGATTTGCTCCTGGTATTATGGGTGCTCCATTTAAAGGCATCGCTAAGGGTGCTTCAAAGGTAGGCCTCCTCCCAATTACAAAAGTAGCTGAGACTGCAGCTAAAGGTGCTCAGACAATACACAAATACTCTATTCCCATGATGTTCGGTGACATGGCCTCAACAGGAGTCGGAAAAGTTATGTCTAAAACTGGGCTTGAGGCTGTCAACTTTCTTAAGCGAGGCTCAGTTACTAGAGATATAGTACAGTCAGCTACACACCTTGGAGCAGCATCTGCTATATCTTCTGTATGGCATGGGCCAGATGAAATACTTAACTCGTTAGTTCATGGTGCAGTTGCAGGTGGTGCTTTTGGTGGCATAGGAAACTTTGTAAACCTAGGCAGGCTCATGAAATCTAAGAGCCCTGATCAAATAGCAAAAGCAGAGGCATTACTAAGGACTGGTATAGGATCAACTATGCTTGGTCTACCAACTACCCTACAAGGAGAGCCCATTGAAATGCAGCTCTACCAGTATCTTCTAGGTGGGTTCTTTGGTTTCCAATCTATGCCATCACATATAAAGGAATCGCAGCGATTCTTTCAGGAAGACCTTTACTCTGGAGAATTTGGGTCACAATTTTATCCAGAGTCAAACAAAGTATGGTCTTCTATGAGCAAGAAAACACAAGATTATATTACATATGAGATGGATGTTCAGGCAAGAAGCTTTTTAAAAAACTTAGAAGTTCTTCCTAATATAGATCAATCTTTACGAGAGCTTGCTAAGGAACGCTTCTCCACCAACACCCCTTCTGATAGACAAGTAGGCAAGATGGCAAGAGAGCTTGCGTATAATATCTATACGGGAGCTGAGGATATAATGATCGTGAAACCCGAAGGGGCATCATATAATGATGAACGAGAAGACTTTGACCAACCTATAAACATTAATGCTCCTGATAAAGCAGAAAATCCTGTCGAAATAATTGAGATATACGAAGATGGTACAGCAAATGTTGTTCGTGCACGTGGAGAGTATCATGGAAACCGTGTCGGCTTGGGATATGAAGGACAAAGACCCACAGAACAGCTTGAAGGACAAGAATACGGCAACCTACAATATGTAACTGTTATTGATTCTAAGTCTAAATTTAGAAAACTTAGTAACCCACTGTCACATAAGTTAAGCTTTGATTCTAAAGGAAACCCAGAACTTGTACCTACATTATCCCCTGAGCAGTGGCATGCGGTTGAACACCATCTTTATAATAAGAATAAATATATATACGGTGGTGTAAAAGATAAGGGTATCCTTCGTATACGTCCTTTACATATAGATACTTTTAAATACTCTAAGGCGCAGATCATTAGATCACTAGCTACCAGTATGTCTCCCGATGGTAAACAAAAACTAGAACCCGCTAGATACGCTGAATTAAACAGATCATTTGCCGAGAGTG
>Ga0187827_10009442_pt1 | contig 10336 bp, 9 predicted proteins | sample ETNtaG_39_FD_167969 | JGI IMG/M metagenome (GOLD analysis project Ga0187827, IMG submission 167969) | Marine microbial and viral communities from oxygen minimum zone, Eastern Pacific Ocean - ETNP2014_SV_150_PacBio MetaG (Illumina Assembly) | ecosystem: Environmental > Aquatic > Marine > Hypoxic... | reverse complement strand
GTTTATTGGCAGCCTCTATAGTCTTGTAGAATGCATCCTCATGTTTCTGTCTCCGTGATGGTTCCGGATCAAGCTGGTTGCCGTTGCAGTTGAGAGCGCTTAAGGTCAAGCCACGACTCTCTATTGCTCCCATGAATTCCGCCCGCGCGTTCTCGCTGTCAAGCAACATTTCTAGGTCGCAGTGGGGCTTTGGCGAAAAACCACCTGTGCCTATCTCAACGGCCTCCACACTGTTTTCTACACACCAATCAAGGGCAGCCGTATAAGAGAGATCGTGCAAGCTGTCTGTGTACAAGCCAATTTTCATGACACAATACCTCCCTAGATATGAGTTAATGTGGAAGCGCCATTGATATTGTGCTTCCCTGAGTACTCGTCTTCCTACACCGGCGAATGCGCCAAATAATTAGCGGTAGTGGGGTTCATGGACTAGTTGTTTTCCGTCTAAATCGCCGGGCGTACTGTGCAATGAAGCTTTGTGGGCGAGTGCGTTGCGAAACAACAGTATACCATGTGTTCATGTTGGCGGGTTGGCCTTCAGTACATTAGGAACGTCAATCACCATGTGTCGACAGAGTGGTTGTAAGATGGTAACCTCTGGTGCATGATGAGGCAGTTGATGTTACCAATTCCGAAAAGCAGCCAACAGGGTAAGATGGCCATTCTCGCCCTGACTTTGCATTTGAATTGCTGCAGACGCATATTTGCAGCAGGTTTCTATTTAAGCCTAGTCAGTTACACTAGGGGGGTATCCAGTAGCATGTGGATGGCCTTTCTGGAGTCAATCGCATGAGACTATACGTCACCGGTGGCACGGGTGCTGTAGGAAGCAACATTATCAAGGTAGTGACGGAACGGCATGCAGTGGATGTGTTCGCGACAGTGCATCGGCGGCAGCCACTGCCACCCATCACATACGCATATGGTGCAGTTGACATGTGCAATCGCGAACAGGTACTCAGGTCAGTGCGTGCCTATGATCCGGATGCGATTGTTCACTGCGCCATACTTAACGACCATAAAGTTATGTATCAGGATCGTATGCAGGGTTGGAATGCGTACGTAAATTCGACTCGTTACCTTACTGAAGCGGCTAATAGAGTCCGGGCAAAAATGATCCTTATCTCTACCGATTGGGTGTTTGATGGGACGCAGGCGCCTGCAGATGAATTGACCCCGCCAAATCCGATTAATTTCTATGGCGTACTCAAAGTGGTCGGTGAGACGTTGTTGTCGGCACAGTGCGCTAATTGGGCAGTTGCGCGAGTATCGGCGGTTAACGGCGTGCACTGGGCACGCCCAGAAGAACCAATGCAGCAGAATATTGGCTTCGGCAATTTCATGACCTCGGTTGTTCAGACGTTGCGCAACAACAAACCGTACACCGTTTTGGGTGGAAATGTAAACTTGCGTGCCACACCGACCTTGGCATCTGAGATTGGAGAAATGGTGTTGCAGATCATCAAGCTCGATCTAACTGGGATTTTTCACTGTTGTGGTGGCGAAAGCGCAACCCGCTTTGATCTAGCTTGTAAGACTGTCGAAGGCTTTGGACTCGACACCGGTATGTTGCGGCGAGGGACCGGTGACGTACCCGCCGGTGATTTTTCGGATGTGTATGGCGTTCCAAAAGATACTAGGTTAAACGCAGAAAAAACGGCACGGCAATTAGAGCACCCTCTCCTAGACCTGAATGAGGCTATTCATGAGCTGCGTCGACAGATCGAGACTCTTACAATCTAAAGCAACCTCACGAGTCATTGGAGGATTGCTACTTATTAGGCTAAGGCCTTAGGAAGTGAATTTCAAGTGGCGCTAGGGGTAGATGGGGATGCTAAGGAAGGAAACTTTGGCGTCTTTATCCAATTGCTCGATCTCAGAATGTAATGGCCCAAAAGGTTTTTGTAGGTATGTTATGTTGTCGACTCATAATCGTATCCATCTATCTGGAGGTGAATTATCATGCCGTTTATAGTGACTCTCGTTAGGCCCTACGAACAGGTCCAGGGTGGACTCACAGTGCCGGAGTGGGTAACCGCAGCATTTGCTGCACAGGGCATTGATTTTAGTCTCCGTGACTGCCTTAGCCGTGAGCAACTTGCGCAGCACGCGGGCGAATCGGACGTCGTTTGGGTATTTGGTGACCATCATGTTGTGACTGCCGACAATTTGGATGTTCTCCCGGCATGTGGTGCCATTCTTAGCACAGGCAGTGGCACTGACCATATACCAGTCGCAGAGGCCACTGCACGAGGTATTATAGTAGCTAACACTCCAGGCGCCACCAGCGAAGCCGTATCAGATCATACCATCGCGCTTCTCTTGGCGGTGAAGCGCACAGTGGTCGCGCAGGATCGCGCACTACGCAGTGGTAGATGGGACCGCCACGTCTGGTGGCCAGGGCCATCCCTCTGCGGGCAGACACTCGGGCTCATTGCTTTTGGACATATTGGACGTCTTGTTGCCCGAAAGATGAGTGGATTCAAAATGACTACTTTGGTGTTTGATCCGTATGTAAACCAAGAGACCTTCGCCGCCCATGGCGTGATTGCTGTAGGCCTGGACGAGCTTCTGACTCGTGCTGACTTCGTGTCGCTTCATTGTCCTCTGACACTTGAGACACACAATCTAATCGGTGATCGAGAGTTAAAGCGGATGAAGCCAACGGCGATTCTGATCAATACATCCAGAGGACAGGTCGTGGATGAGACAGCTCTTCTGCGAGCTCTATCTGAAGGTTGGATTGCTGGCGCTGGCCTCGATGTGTTTTACATCGAAGAAACGGCTGTTGGCAATCCTTTTCTCAATCTTGACAATGTTGTGGCCACGCCGCATATCGGTGGATTCTCAGACGAGGACCTGGAAACATTCTGGCGCGAGTCGATGCATGTGGTACTTGATTTAGCGAATGGTCGGTGGCCGCGGTCTCATGTGAATCCTGGCCTTCAACCTAAGTTTGATCACATGAAAGCCGCTAACTAGGAGAAACAACACAATGTCACGAGATTACGATATAGAACACTTGTTGAAATTGGGAAACGAAGTCGGTGAGGGTCCGATGTGGCACGCCGAAGAGCAAACCATTTACTGGGTAGACATACCGCAGCACCGCATCTATCGGTATCGTCCGGATGACGAGAACTTAGAGGTCTTTGACGTTGGTTTACCCGTTGGTGCTCTGGCTTTACGAGAGAGTGGTGGGATGGTGGCAGCAACCAAACGCGGCTTTGCATTTTGGGATGCACCTAGTCACGAGCTCGCGTTTATTGTGGATCCAGAGGAGAATCATCCAGAAACACGCTTTAATGATGGAGCGGTAGATCGAAACGGTCGTTTCTGGGCTGGTACGATGAGCGATTCAGACCCACATGGATCCCATGGCAATCTCTACCGACTTGACGTCGATGGATCAGCGCATGAAATGGACACGGGTTTTACAGTGTCGAATGGCATAGGCTGGAGCCCGGACAACAAAATTATGTATTTCACAGACACGATGCGCAGCGTCATTTATGCCTACGATTTTGATTTAGCTACAGGTATGATAGAGAACCGGCGCCCCTTTATTACGGTACCAGAGAGCGAAGGCGTCCCTGACGGTCTGACCGTAGATAGCGAAGGTTTTATTTGGAGCGCGATCGCGCTAGGCTACAAAATCAATCGCTACGATCCTGATGGCATGGTGGAACGCGACATTCGGGTTCCCACCGCATTTGTCAGCAGTTGTACATTTGGTGGACCCGGTCTTGATGATCTTTACATCACTACGGGCTGGGAACCCCTAAGCGAGGACGAGAAAATGTCGCAGCCGCTTGCTGGTGACCTGTTTCGAGTTTCTACAGGTATCAAGGGATTGGAGGAACCAAAGTATTCGGGCTAAATAGAGTTACATGCGTTTATTTGATTATGACCGGGCGACAGCGTTAATGCATGGCGCCGGCATTGATCTGATCCTTGCCAGTTCGAAGTCTAACGTAAGTTACCTTCTCGATTATTATGCTGATCCCTGTAATGCGAGTATGGTGTTAGATGACGGCAGCATGTACTATCAGTCGTTTGTCGGTATTCCATCAGATCCTCAGATGTCTTCCTTCTTCACTCCTTGGATAGGCGAAGTCGGTTACATGACTGCCTCCCGACCATGGGTCCTAGATCGTCGTGTGTATGGTGAGCCACTCGACATTCCTGGTCTCCAACCCGATGAAATGCCCGTGAGCGCCAACCCAATTGACTGCGCGGTAACCGCGATCCGGGAACTGAATCTTGATCAAGTATGTATAGGCGTAGAGAAAACTCGTATGCCGATTGATACTTATGAGCGTTTGAGCTCATCTCTACCACAAGCTAGGTTTGTCGATGCCACCCCTGTTCTATCTATGCTTCGAGCAGTCAAGAGCGTCGAAGAAATAGAACGACTTCGACACGCGACTTTAGCCACCGAGAGGGCAGTCCGGGCTGGATACGATAGTGTGCGGGAAGGTACAACTGAGCTAAAATTCGCACGCGCAATTGAGGTCTCTTTGGCGGAGCAGGGCCTTGAATGTGGTTGGATCCACGTAGCTTTTGGCCCCAAAGGAGCGCGGGATATCATGCCTCGTGATACGGTGGCGAAAGTTGGCGAGCCATTGCGAGTTGACGTGGGAGGCATACACGCCGGGTATGTTTGTGATATGTCTCGGGTGGGTGTGCTCGGCCGCCCGAGTCCAGAGTTGTCAATTGCGGCAGAAGCTGTACAGGAAGCGTATCAATGCGTTCTTGCGGCTGTGCGCGCTGGGGCGCGAACTGGTGACCTGTATAGCTTGGGTGCTCAGGTGCTAAAGGGCAGGGGATTCATTTTGTTCCTATCTAGCGTTGGCCATAGCGTTGGTCGCGATGTACACGAATGGCCTTACATGCTGGCAAATAGCGATGATTATTTGCTGGGCGGCATGGTGTTGACAGTAGAGGTGGAGCTGCGCCAGGGAGGCCTTGGGTGTATTAACATAGAAGATATGGTGTTGGTCACCGAAGACGGAAGCGAACTAATTAGCACTATGGATTCGGGCCTTTATCATATCTAACGACAAAGAGATGCGATATCATTGCGTTTCACCGATTCATTTGTAGGGCCACGCTAGTTTATGTGGTATAAACCATTATCCGATTTGCACGTTGTCTCTCTTGCACCGGTGTATGGGACTGTGAGCCCGTGCAGCAAAAACCTGTGGGCCGGAGAACAATGCACGGCCATAAACTCATTCCCTGATTAGGTTACTTTGCGAGGTGGCCCATGGTCGACAGATTGAGCGAGATTCTGAATGAAAGGGAATTTCTGTATGGCATGCTCTGCCGCGATGCTACGATGATCGATGTTGAGTTGATGGCACGGGCTGGATACCACATTATCTGGATTGATTTGGAACACAGTCATCAATCTACGGCCGAGGCCTTACGCCTTTGTCGTTGCATAACTCATTTGGGCATGGTACCTCTGGTTCGTATCTTAGAGGCTACGCGAACTCATGTACAGCGCTTGCTAGATGGGGGTGCGCAAATCATTAACCTTCCCGATGTACGTAGTGCTCAGCAAGCCGCTGATCTTGTCGAATTGGGGAAATATCCCCCATTAGGGGGGAGGGGAGTTTCGTCAACCAGTGCTAGCACTGGTTTCAGTCTAGGGAGAGATACTAGCGAGACATTGAAAAATGCCAACGCGGCATCACATCTCATGGTAATGTTTGAGAGCGATGCTGGGTATACAGCGCTCGATTCTATATTGGCGGTTGATGGCATAGACTTGGTAACGGTCGGTCCTATGGACTGGTCTGTTGGTCTTGGCATATACGGCGAGGATGCCAAAGCTCATCTTACTGCGAAAATCGATCACATATTAAAGGCAACCAAGCAGGCCGGTAAGACAGCTACTATGACCGTACCAAACGTTGAACAGGCACGGGCTTATGTGGAGCTTGGAGTCCGTATTTTTTTCTTGGGTGTCGATGTAGCTATGAAGAGGAATAACATGACTGACACGGTCGGTAGTTTTCAACGTGGTCTCGGCTAAAAGAACAAACCTTGGCAATTTTTCCTCCTCAATGATCACGGTTTACGTTTTCTAGTATGGTTGTCAGTATAATTCTATTATGAGAAAGGGTGCCATATAACCGTGCAGTAGCTACTAGTTACCTAACGGTCATTAGTTGGCGATCATAATAAATAATTTTAGTGACCTGGTGTCCACCAGCTGTGCCCTCCAGTGTTGATGCCCAGTCAGTCTCAGAAACGGTCATTCATGTACCAAATATCGGCAAGGGATAATGGAAGTGTGGCCGACACTTTCCTTTTCCTCGACCAACATCTGTGGTCAGGTCTATCTGCGAATCTAGTTGGTTTTGCCGCAAATTTATCTGGATTCAACAAGGAACCTTCCACAACTGTCTTGTGATACTGCATGGCAGTGGCACCCCCTGTGGTCTCGAGATGTTTCAATTCAGTTGCATCACAGCCTGTTCTTAGGTTTCAATACTCAAGCGTAATTTTATGCTCCAATATGGTGTAATTGCCTGGAACTCTTGAGGGCTTTCCCAGTTGTGAAGCTTGTTAGTGGATCTACGCTGCAAATGAAACAATTGTTTCCAAACTAGTATACTATTTATATCGGCTCGTAGCTGGATGGTTTGAGAGATACGATAATAGGTTGTGCCAGGTCTGTCTCGATAGGTAATCTTACCGTGCTCGACCGCGCGTAAAAGAGGGGGTCATCACGATGACGGTCTAGAAATTCAGTCAACGGAGCAAACGGGGTGATGTCAAGCGGTGGCAACCTATAGTGCATAGGTACAATCCACTTGGGCTTCAAGTAGTCGATCAGGAAATCAAGCTCATTTAATGGGATAGATAAAGGTGCACCACTAACGAGAGCCAGCAGAACGTCGCAGCGGTTGACAAATGGTTCTAGCTCTTCAGCAGTAAGGCCTCGACCCAAATCACCCATGTGTGTAATCCATAATGCCCCGACTTTCACTGCGTATATGGCGTTGGGCTTGGGTTCGCCGAATTCTTCTGGCCGATCTGATGATTCGCCTCCCAGCACAGGGATAACTCGACTGCCATCGATTTCAGCTTGGATGTTCTGCTGTACCAAGTCAAGCGCGTTGATTACTCGAGGGCTGCCACGTACCAGTTCGGGAAATCCGTGGGCAATGTCGATCAAAGAACTAACGATCACTGTGTTTCCTTCTATTAGCCGCTTTTCGTCAGGTTTTTCAAATGTGCTTGTCTCTCCGTGGAAAAGTCCAAACCGCATAAGTTCTGCCGGATTGAACGGGTCCATGACGATCACGGGTCCTTCGTCGCGCCATACGCGGAAGCACGAAAGTCCTACCCATTCTATGTTGACGGCCATTCTGGATCCTCCTTAAAACACATCTTGGGAAGAAATCAACTCACACATAGAGATTATACATTAATGAGTAGGGTTCGTGCTATTGTGTCTAGCAAAGTTGCAGGGACTGCCCCAATAAATGGATTCTGACACAAATGAATAACAACACTTCGCGGTTTCGCACAATGATTTGCTACTCCTTCACTGACATTTATTGACAACAACTCTCTAGGTCAAATTAGGTGTCAGGGGAGTTTACGAGTGTTGCTGCTCTGTCCACAGGTTTCGGATATTACATTCTTTGAGCATTGTAAAGTCGTCGCACAAATCGTTCCCATTCTTTTGGCACGACGCGACCAAATGCGCTAGAATCCTGATGCGCTAGAATCCTGTAAGCATGATGTATCTATTGGGATCCGGGATTTTCCGTTCCAGCTCCCGCCGATCAAACATCAGCTTGGTACTGTTTCGTGCCGCATTCGAAAAACGTGCTGTCAACACATAATGCACGGATTCAATTATTAATGACATTAGGAGGTTCTCATGTTTCTGGGAATAAATACGCACTTTATCATGCGTTTCGATTTTGAGGAGGGCTTGAAGTTCGCAAACAAATTGGGTGTTAAAGGTATGGAAGTTGCGGCGGGGGGACAGGCAGCTAAAGAATATTGTGATCTAGACAAGCTGTTGGCTGACGAGGGCGAACTCCATAGGTGGCAAGATGCCTACGCGAGGCATGATCTGGAGGTCACGTCTCTCAGCTGTCATGGGTCTCCACTTATGCCCGAAGAATCCATTGCGGCTGAATATAGACGCCAATTTCGCCAGGCCTGCGAGTTGATGGAGAAAGTTGGACTGAAGCGCATGACGTTGGTGGCGGGTCTACCAGAGGGCGCAGAGGGTGATGCGACGCCAATATGGATCACACAGCAGACCCAGGAACCGAATTTGAGTTTTTGGGTCGATACCCTAGAGTGGCAATGGGATAATCGACTCATCCCATTCTGGAAAGAACATGGGAGGATTGCCTCTGACCATGGGATCACCTTATGCTTCGAAATGCAGGTAGCAGATATGCTGCATACTCCAGTAAAACTAAAGCGGTTCAAAGAGGAGATTGGGCCGGTAGTTGCCTGTAATTTTGATATATCACATATGTGGGCACAGGGAATAGATCCTGTGGCAGCCCTTAGGTATCTAGGTCCTCTTGTACAGCACGTGCACCTAAAGGATACTTATATTAACGGGCATGTTGCGCGACTGCAAGGTATGAACAACACGACGTCTTCAAGGAAGCCTGAAGAGCGTTCCTGGAACTTTACCCCAATTGGATGGGGGCATGACGAGGCTACTTGGCGAGAAGTTATTACCACCCTGCGTTACATCGGCTATGAAAATATACTGTCGCTTGAAATGGAGTGCGAGTATATGACTGTGGAGGAAGGTCTACGGAAATCAGTTGAATTCATCCGACCCATTATGTTCACACAAGAAGTGGAGACTAAGTGGTGGGAGCATGCGGCCTTTAGAGCGCAACGCTACTTTGAAGAGTAGTTCTTGGATTCTCGAAAACTATGCTTAGCCGCGAGGTTCCAACATGAGGTTCGGAGTGAATTTGTGTATATGGGATGCGCCGTTTCGTACATCGGAGCACTTGCAATTATTTGAGACGGTAGCCAATTTCGGTGGCCAGGTTATCGAAATCGTTGTGGAAGACGACGCCGAGATAGACAGCACAGTAATAAGGCGTGAAATTGATAATAACGGCTTGTCTCTAGCGGTGATCGGCATCATAGATGCTACGGTCGATTTGTCTAGCACGGACATATCCGTACGAATTGCAGGCGTAGAAAAGCTTAAATACTACGTGAATTTGTGCGACGAGCTGGGTTCCGACCTGCTGTCTGTGACGCTTGGTTTTGTTGGTGGAAAACACCTTCTGGAGGGGGACGCAAGGGATACTCGCATCAAATATGTTGCGGATTGCCTGTGTGCCACCGGAGATCTTGCTCGGAGTGCGGGTGTGAGAATTGCTTACGAAGTCTTGAATCGTTATGAAACTAATTTGATAAACACGGCTTCTCAGGCTACGGAACTTATCCGAATCGTGGACCATCCCTATGTAGGTGTACACTTGGATTGTTTTCATATGGCACTTGAAGAGGACGACCAAGGAGATGCGATTCGCGCTGTAGGTGACAAACTCTATCATCTACATGCGAATGCTAGTCATCGCGGAGTCCCCGGACGTGGACTGAATGATTGGCAATCTATTGGACAGTCATTGCGGGATGTTCACTACAGCGACTATATTGTTTTCGAATCTTTTAATCGACATTCCTGGCTTGGACCAGCTGGACATATTTGGCGACCCCTCTCTGATTCGCCGTATAAGCTGGCTCAAGAGGGGCTGGAATTTCTTCAAAAGGTTTTGAGTTAATGATGCCGATGGCTCTTCGTTTCTGCTTATTTCGGTAATGTTTTGCGATCACTCACAAATGGCCCTTTTGTCAATTCAGGTATCTGCCACAAAATGTACTCTGGCACTCTTAGGACAATTTGCACTTTGAGTGTTGATTTGAATACGTGGTGTTTGCCAAGCACGGAAATTGATTTTGCTGAGGTGAATTTCTGAGGCGACTCATGAATAAATTATCTTGGATCGTTGGAATTAAGTTTTGAGGCCTTGATTGCTGAAACCACATTTGTATGAGGTGGGATGGAGGGTAGATTGCTGATGAGCATAAAGCTTGGGAGTGCTCCGGCTGCTTGGGGGGTGTCGTTTTCAGATGATCCACAACAAACCCCTTGGAAGCGCTACTTGGACGAAGTCGCTCAAGCAGGCTACGAATGGACGGAACTAGGGCCGCCAGGATATTTGCCGACAAATCTCGATGTTCTGGGTAAGGAACTTCGCAAGCGCAACTTGAAGCTGGCTGGAGGATTCGTTATGCCGGCAATAGAAGATCGTGC
>Ga0187827_10009440_pt1 | contig 10337 bp, 11 predicted proteins | sample ETNtaG_39_FD_167969 | JGI IMG/M metagenome (GOLD analysis project Ga0187827, IMG submission 167969) | Marine microbial and viral communities from oxygen minimum zone, Eastern Pacific Ocean - ETNP2014_SV_150_PacBio MetaG (Illumina Assembly) | ecosystem: Environmental > Aquatic > Marine > Hypoxic... | reverse complement strand
AACATTGTATCACCGGCTCCCTGTGAATACATGCTGGATCGACTACCACTCCTCTTGATCATCTCCATATCCTTATTCACATACATGCCCATTATGCCGGCAAAGAAGCGATCAGAGAAAGCATATCCTACTGAGACACTACTCATATACATTTCCATTTTTCTTGGAGTCATCATGTATTGTACCAAGGTGTCTTTCGTACTGCGATTACTTGTTCCTCTTCTCATTCCGACCATCTTTCCCCAGCTCAGACTAGTCTTAATCCTGAGCTCATGTGGTTCAGGTGTGCCTGCACCGGGGATATTCAAGGGCATGTTACCACCGCATTTTCCACAGCAGAGGCCCATGAAGATCGGGTAGCATATTTCATCAGAACAGGCATGTCCCTCTGAATCATTAGTACACTCCTTCTTCTTATCGCCAGACTCATTTATGGCAAATTTAGTTAGCTTTTCGCTTTCTTGTTGATTTTCGTAATTTATTAAATCATTCAGATCTGCCAGACATTCACTAGGCAGAAATGCCAGCGGAATAATCCAGAATATGAATTGCAAAACAAATTTATTGTTGTAATAAAATGATGACATACTCTTTCTCCTTACTACCATCTTTCATGGTGCATAGTCCGTTTCTCAGAAATTGCAATCCGGTAGGGGCAATTTATAAATTACCCCTACATGCAAGTCCGAAATAGGCGTACGTTTGCCATAGTTTCACAGACTCACTCTGAAAAGATGGATTACGTAAAATATATTTTTAGAATAATTATGTGAGGCTAGAAAGGAGTTGTAGTTTTGGAGGTTTGTAGGGCTGCCTTCTTAGTACATCGTTGAACTGTGGCGTAGATGTTTCTGCCACGGTGGTAACAGATATGTATTGAACAAAAGCAGACAGTGAGGATGAATAATTCAGCTTGGATATATTTATAATATCGTCAGGAATACCACCACAGGCGGTAATAGTGACCGTGTTTCTATCGGTATTATTATTTCCCGTATGGTCGTCTGAACAGCAGCAATCACGGCATTCGCTAGCGATATTACCGCAACAACATAATTCTGCGTGTGCAACCTGGTTGTTATTAACCGTTTTATTACTGTCAAGAAATCTGTGTGGCACGAGTCCCGGAAAAGGCAGTGTGATGATTGTCAGAAGCATAAATGCTTTTTTGCATTTCCTCAGGCATCTCATGAACAGATTTTTTGCTGGTTTTGAGTTCATAGCTGATACGATTCTATTAACATTTAAATTTAACAATGTATCATAACCATAATTCAATTAATTGTCAAATACAGCAACAACCATTTCTAAAAAGAAATGAGAGTTTTTATTTGACACCGTTATGTCAGCATAGATATAATGGCTCCAATTTGATGAAAATGAAATTAAAAATATGGATGGAGCAGGATGGTAGTGTGGCCTTCGCCGAAGGGAGAAGGATGCTGCTGGAAGCTGTAGATCGTCTAGGATCGTTAAACGCTGCGGCAAAAGAGCTGGGAATGTCGTATCGAGCGGCATGGGGAAAGATAAAGGCGACAGAAGAGGCGTTGGGTCTGAAGCTATTAGATGTTACTACCGGAGGAAAAGGTGGTGGTGGGGCGAAGTTGACCCATGAGGCACGAGAGCTTGTGTTGTTATATAACACTTATATAAAAAAAATGAGCTTGATAGCAGAAAAAGAGTTCAACAATATCTTTAATCAGAAATAAGTTGGGCGGAGTTGAAGTGTTATTATCTTAATCTATTATTTGTAGGATTATTGTAAATGGCAAGTAAGGTCTGCGGTACGATTATCAGGGTTTTAAAAGGGCATATTCACGCTAATGTTCAGATCCAGTGGAAGTCTATTCCATTGAGCGTTGTTATCACAAAGGCGTCCTGTGAGGATATGCATCTTTCTGAAGGTGACTCTATTACCGTCCTCATTAAGGGTACGGATGTTATGCTTGCAAAATCATTCTCTGGTATGATTAGCGCAAGGAACAGGGTCAGCGGAATAGTAAAACAGATTATTGAGGGAGATGTTGTGTCCAAGGTGTTCGTGGAATCGCAGGATGAAATGCTACACGCCGTTATCACCAATACTTCATTGAAAGAGATGGATATTAATGAGGGCAATGAGATTACGGCAATTGTAAAATCAACAGAGTTAATACTCTATAAAGAGACTTGAGTTATGAAAAAAACTACGGGATACGGATTACTCATTGTATTCGTTTTGATATTTGGTTTTTTACTTCCTGTTCAGGCTGGTGACAATATTCTGATTGCTGCTGCATCGAATCTGAGATTTGCGATGCATGAGATCTGCCGGGATTTTCAGGAAGAGAATTCCTCTGTTCAGGCAAAGGTGTCATACGGTTCTTCAGGCAACTTTTTTGCACAGATAAGTCAGGGTGCACCTTTTGACATTTTCTTCTCTGCGGACGCAACATATCCAGAGCTGCTTGAGAAGAAGGGCTTAACGGCAAAGGAGACACAAAAAGTTTATGCTGTGGGAAAGATCGTCCTCTGGGTTCCTAAAGTGTCTAAAGTAGATCCAGATAAAGGATTGCAGGCCGTTACATTTTCTGCGATTAAAAAATTGGCTATTGCAAACCCCCGGCATGCACCATATGGTCGTGCTGCAGAGGAGTCGCTCCGTTATTATGGTCTGTGGGAGAAGGTAAAAGGGAAGCTGATATATGGTGAAAACATATCACAGACAGCGCAATTCATTCACACGGGAGCTGCTGACGCTGGAATTGTCGCCCTGTCTCTGGCGATCTCACCGAAGATGTTAGATGAGGGAAGGTACTGGGTCATCCCGGATGAATCACATAGCGATATCGAGCAGATTTATGTAGTTTTGAAAAAAGGAAAAGGGAAAAAGTGTATCCAGGAATTCCTGGATTTTATTCACGGAGAAGGGGGGGGTAACATCCTTTCTCGATACGGTTTTGTTATTCCCGGTAACGGAGATAATAGATCATGAATTTTGCGGCACCACTTCTCTTAAGTTTGAAACTTTCAAGTGTCACTACTATATTACTTCTCGTATTGGGTGTACCCTTTGCATACTGGCTTGTTTTTACTAGGTTTCGATGGAAATTTCTAGTGGAATCAGTAGTAGCGCTTCCACTTGTTCTTCCACCCACGGTACTGGGGTTTTACCTTCTCATGGTCATTGGGGCTAACAGTTTTATTGGGCAGTGGTATGAGGCTATTTTCAACAAACCGCTTGCCTTCTCTTTTCAAGGATTGGTTTTAGGATCATTTCTTTATAGTTTGCCATTTGCTGTGCAGCCTATTCAAACCGCTTTTTCTTCCGTTGATAAAAAACTTCTGGAGGCATCGTGGTCACTGGGAAGATCAAACGTGTATACATTTTTCAGAGTTATCCTTCCTTTGTCACGCCACGGTATTATTACCGGTTGCGTACTTTCGTTCGCACACACCCTTGGAGAATTCGGGGTAATACTTATGATTGGAGGAAACATTCCCGGCATTACCAGGGTCGCTTCTGTGGCTATCTATGATGAGGTGCAGTCATTGAACTATGGTAGTGCCAATATGTACGCAGCTATTTTGCTATCATTCTCATTTATAATATTGGCAGCGGTCTATTTTATTAATAGAAGATTTGTACGTACTTTGTAAATAGAGATTAATCTTGCTAAGTATTAACCTGAATAAAATCTGGAATGACTTTGAGTTAGACGTGTCGTTTGATATTCCACGTGGAAAGATAACCGCGTTGTTTGGCCCATCCGGTGCGGGAAAATCGAGTATATTGCGCCTGATCTCCGGGCTCGAAATGGCTGAAGACGGTTTTATCTCCAATGGAAATGAGACATGGTTTGATAAGGCAAAGGGGATTAACCTTCATCCACAGCAACGTTCTGTCGGATTTGTTTTCCAGGACTACGCCCTGTTTCCTCACATGACGGTAGAGAAGAATGTGGCGTACGGGATTAAAGAGAAGTGGAGGATGAAGGAGATAAAGGATCTCATCGCCATTGCAGGGCTCTCTGGTTACGAACGATACTACCCAGCACAACTGTCAGGCGGGCAGAAGCAGAGAGTCTCCCTGATCAGGGCCATAGCCAGGAAACCTGATATTCTACTCCTTGATGAACCATTCTCCGCTCTGGATTGGCAAACACGCATTCAATTGCAGGAGGATGTCAAAAATATTATTAAGCAGTTTAATGTAACGACTATGTACGTTACTCACGACGTAACAGAAGTGTATAAACTGGCAAATAACGTAATTGTAATGGAATCTGGTAAGGAGGTTAAGCGGGGAACTCCGGAAGAGGTTTTTTTAGGAAAAAGATTGAGTACGCGAGTTCAGGTAACAGGCAAGGTGGTGGGAATAGAACACGATTCAATCATGGCATCCGTGACCATTCTGCATGCCGATCAGTTTTTTAAGACACTAATTGACACGGAGGAGTTGAAGTCCTTAAACCTGCGGATTGGAGACAATGTTATTGTTGGTGTTAAATCTTCTGATGTAATCCTGTTTAAGATATGAAGGAAATTATTGTGATCTTATTGTTTTAGGAATAGAACGCACGTGGTCAGTTGCGACACGCAGCGACATCGAACTGGACCAAGGTGTTATACATTGTTGAATAAGACATACACCTCATGAGCTGATCTCGTAAGTTTGTTTGAATATCGCAATGCGAGTAAGTACCCAAGGCGGGAGTGGCCCTCGACTAGCTGGAACGGACCTGTGAATTCGGCATGTTGGGGTGGGGAAGGGAACGAGCACACATCAACAATAATTGGAGCGACCCGTCAAGTTTGATTCTGTGCCCAATATTCCTTATCTATAGGTTTGCATGCAAATTCTTCGAATGGTTCGACGCACTCCCTGGACTTGACATAATCTTTATAGTTGGAAATGACATTTAGCGATGCGACATCTTCTACTCCAATCGTTGTCTTTTTGAATGAAACATTGTAGTAGTCAATCCATCCATAGTTATCTACGGTATTAACGTTGTAATAAAGACCAAAGAGCCATTGATCAACGACTTCAAGCGGAATGTTGAAAATGGACTTCAGCCTTCTGCAGCACGCCTCAACCGTCTCATCGTTTTCATTGGATGAATTGAAAATCACGAAGAGGTTTCATTTTCTTCCAGCTTGGGCTGGTTCGCTTCCATTGTTCGTCAGAGATGTATAGCCGTCTTGTTGCGAGGTCATTCATTTGTTGAAGTGTAATCAATATTGAAATTCCTATGCATCGGATTATAGCAGTACTATTATATTGATGGACAATAAAAAACCCATCGTTCTATCTTGTAACAGATAAAAACGATGGGTTCTGTTTTATTAAAAACGGTTATTCTCATTTATGCCCGTTTAGTTTTTCAATCTTAATCGCACACGACTTGTACTCAGGGATCTTACATACCGGATCAAGTTTGTCGTTGGTCAGGAGATTTGTCAGAGCGTCTCTATTATGGAACGCAAGGAAGGTAAAGCCTGGCTGCACTCTGTCGGTTAAGAGTACTTTTACCTCCATCTTTCCTCTCCTTGAACTGGCAAGTACCTTTTCGCTGTCTTTTATGTTAAGCACTCTGGCATCAAACGGATTCAGCTCCAGTGACTCTTCCGGCCATTGCTCCATTATCTTAGTTGATCTTGTTGTCATCGACCCGTTGTTGTAATGTTGTCTTCGTCGACCGGTTGAAAGGAGTAATGGGAATTTGTCATCTGGTACTTCAGCCGAAGGAATATGCTCCTTGAAATTGAACTTGGCTTTTCCATTAGGCCTGTTGAACTTCTCTTCGTACATGATTTCAGTACCAGGATGATCTTTGCTTGGACACGGCCACTGGATTCCGTCAGGATTACATCTTTCATGAGAAACGCCAGCGAACATAGGAGCGACACTGGCTAGCTCGTCCCATATTTCTGATGGTGATTCATATTCCATGTTGGTAATACCAAGTGCCTTTGCTACCATGCATATGGTCTCCCAATCTGCCTTGCCACACAATGGGTCTATCGCCTTTCGAATCAGCTGAATTCTTCTTTCACCATTGGTGAAAGTTCCGGTCTTCTCGGCGTGACTTGAGCCTGGAAGGACTACGTGAGCTAGCTCTGTAGTTTCAGTTGGTAAAATATCCTGCACTACAAGGAAGTCTAATTTTTTCAGACCGGCTTTTACATAATTTACATTCGCATTTGTATGGGCTGGATCTTCACCAAAGATATAGTAACCCTTCAGTTTGCCTTTATTAGCCGCGACATCCATCTCTGTACATGTCATTCCCAGCTTACCGTCCAGTTTGGTTTTCCAGGCCTTTTCAAATTTCTTCTGCACTTTTTCATCATCAACCGACTGATATCCAACATGCTTGTTAGGAAGTGCTCCCATGTCACACGCACCCTGCACATTATTCTGTCCTCGGGTCGGATTGATTCCAACGTTTGATCTTCCAAGGTGGCCCGTAACAGTAGCAAGGTTCCCAAGTGACATGACGTTGTATGTTCCTGTTGTGTGTTCTGTCATTCCAAGACTGTATATAATCATTGCCTTGTCAGTCGAAGCGTACATTCTGGCCGCTTCAATTATTCTGTCCTTGGCTACTCCCGTTATACCGGAAACGTATTCTGGTGTGTATTTTTTTACTCCTTTTTTAAGCTCTTCGAACCCTTCTGTACGTTTCTTTATAAATTGTTTGTCCTCAAGTCCCTCTTTCAGGATTATGTGTATGATTCCGTTTAGCAGGGCTATATTTGTACCAGGCTTTAGATTCAGCCACACATCCGCTCTTTCCGCAAGTTGTGTTTTTCTCGGGTCACCGACAACAAGCTTTGTTCCATTGTTTATGGCGTCCTTTATCTTAAGGCCAAGAATTGGGTGTGCTTCATATGGATTAGCACCTATAACGAATAGTAATTCCGTATCACGAATTTGATCAAATGAATTTGTCGCGGCACCACTTCCAAAACATGCAGCCAATCCTGATACGCTTGCACTGTGGCATACCCTTGCGCAGTTATCAACATTGTTTGTGCCCATCATTCGGCCAAGCTTCTGGAATATATAGTTCTCTTCATTTGTACACCTTGATGAAGAGAGGAATCCGAGACTGTCCGGACCATGTTTCTTTTTAATCTCTGTGAACTTTTTAGCTATAAGAGAAATTGCCTCATCCCAACTGGCCTCTTCCAATTTATCGTTCTTTCTTATGAGCGGTGTAGTTATTCTGTCTTTGTGGTGTATGTGCTCATAGCCAAATCTACCCTTTACACAGAGACTGCCTTTGTCATTAACCGGTGCTTCATAGCATGGTGAAATAGAGACTACTTTTTTGTCTTTTACATTTAAAAAGTAGTTGCAACCTGTTCCGCAGTATGTACAGGTGGTCCTGGTCTTTTCAAACTGCCACGGACGTCCCTTGCCTTTTACGGACAGTTCCTGAAGCGCTCCAACCGGACATGCATCTATACATTGGCCGCAAAGTTCACAATCACCCTCTTTGGAGATATTAGAATCGCTTGGTGTACCAATTGCGGTAAACCCGTGAGCCTTGAACCCGAGTGCGTATGATCCTTGGAGTTCTCCACAGGTACGTGCACACCTGGTACACATAATACATTTATCTTTATCCCACTCTATAACTCCGTTATTAGGAAGTTCAGGGAATTTTCTAATAGTCTGCTGACTCCACTCCGCATGTACATCAAACTGGTAAGCATAATTCTGGAGTTTGCATCTACCTGTCCTTTCACAGGTCATACAGTCATTGGGATGGTTGCCAAGTATAAGCTTAAGGTTATTTCTTCGGAGTTCAGCAATGTTGTCGCTTTCGGTTACAACACTCATGCCATCCCAGACAGGAGCATTACAGGCTGTTACCGGGCCTAGATTACCGTCTACTTCAACAACACACATTCTGCATTGCCCAAATGGAGATAGTAAACCCCAGTGGCATAAAGTTGGAACGTGGATATTGTTTTTCTTGGTAACATCAAGGATGGTTTCGCCATCACTTGCCTCGTATTCTTTCTGGTTAATTTGTAATGTAATCTTTTTCATGTCTTCTCCTCTAATCACCGCACTAGTAGACTTTAGTAAAACAAACCGGTGTATGTTTAAAGTATGTTATTTGTGCTTATGCACAAATCATTCTTGCGTAGTAGTAAAATAAACTTTAAAAAACAATATATCTTTTGTAGATTCTACAAAACGACAGCACGTAATCAATAATAAAAAATAACAACAGCCATAAGTGCAAAGCTGAATAATTATTATTAACACGTATAACGCTAGTTCGCATATAGCGTTATGACAAGGCGTATTTACTTGTAATTATTGCTTTGGTTTAATATAAGCCTTTTGGGTAATCGTGTAGGCTGGAGTCGTCAGTTGCTCAACCGGCAGCTACGGCAGTCTTCTTCTCAACATAGTACAATGAAGAAGTCTTACACGCCTCTACGCAAGCCATATCATCATACCCTTTGCAATCATCACAGTTAAAGGCTACCTCCATCTCTGCTTCTTTAGTGATAGCACCGAAAGGACAGGCCTCAAGGCATGCCCAACAGCCGGTACACTTTTCCTGATCAATGATGACGTTACCATCCTCAAACTTGGTAATCGCATCATATTCACATGATTCCCTACATTTAGGATTTTTACAATTCTGGCAATAGGTTGCATGCGGCTTATCTTTTTTGAAACTTATGTTAATTCGTGGAACAGGAGCGGGGTTTTCAAAAGATGATAAAACCATATCTTGTGACTGTGAATGTCTCACGGCGCACTCAATCATGCATCTTTTACAGGTAACGCAGAGTTTGCTTGTAAATCTTTTTTTAGGCTTTGACATAATGTATTAACGATTCTACCCGTTTTGAAAAAACAGAATTTTAAAATAGCGAAGTACCAATTTATCAAAACAACGGTAAATGTGCAATGATATTTTATCGGTTTGGTACATATTTGATAGGTATTCTACCCTTTCACAGCATCTATAAACTTCTTGATCAGCCTTTTATCTTTTACCCCGCGTTCACGTTCTACACCGGAGGAAACATCTACACCGTAAGGCTTTACGATTTTTATAGCCCGTGATACATTTAAATGTGTAAGCCCTCCTCCTACTATTATGAGTATGGATGTTTCTAGCTTTTTTACAATTTTCCAGTCAAAAGAGGTGCCTGTGCCTCCCATTTGGTTTTCTGAATACCCGTCGAGCAGGATCGCATTGGGTTTGTACTTTTTTATAGGGCTGATATCTTTCTCATTCTGAATTCGAAAGGCCTTAATTGTTTTAATATCCTTCAATTTGTTGATGATATTCGGAGGTTCATCTCCGTGAAGTTGTATTGCATCCAGACCGCAGAACCTGCAGGTGGCTTCGATGCCTTCTGCCGTCTCGTTGACAAAGAGTCCAACAGTCGTTACGAATGGGGGTAATTTGCGTACAATAGCCCGGGCTTTTTCTTTGCTTACCTTTCGTACGCTTTTAGCAAATACAAAACCGATAGCATCCGCACCGTAATCGACAGCAAAAATTGCATCTTGTAAATTCTTTATTCCACAGATTTTTACCTTAGTCATCGTGCAAACGATATCAGAATATGAATATTAAGTCAAATCGATAAATATGTTAGAAAAACATCTTCAGATTTGTTCTAAGTATAAAAGGTTGGATATATTAAACAGTATTTGCTATAAATATTTGTACAAATAATTTCAATTCAGGACAGAGGAAAAGTATTATGAGGAAGTTTGGAAGTTCAAAGTTGGTGAAGATGCGTTGTAAACAATCATTTTGGATCTTAAGTGTTATATCGATTATGTTTTTTACCTTCTCCTGTGGAAAACCAGATAGGACGGCACAGGAAGAGATAGGGACGTTAGAGGAAAATGTAGCTGCTCAATACGAAAGTGCCGAGTCGCTTTATGAAAGTGGTACAATTTTCAGGATGCATATGCAGGATCTGGATGAGTGTGAAGATGCTTTGATAGATTCGGTTGACAGGCAGGACTGGGAAGTAATAAAAAAATGTGCAATGGACTTGAAAAACGCGTCTGCTGTGGTCTTTACCGGTAAAGGGAAAAATGATTTACCGAAGGATTTCGTATTGATAGATACCATGTTCCATTATCAGGCACTTGCTGTAGTTGAGGCCGCAGAATCCAGGGAAATGGTAAAGCTTAATATCGAATATGAGAAATTGAGAGATACGTGCGATCGTTGTCATGAAAAATATAAAACGAAGGATATGTAAAGAGTAAGGAATTACTAGTCAAGCTTTAGCGATCACTAGTTGTCTGAGCATATAATTTTGTCTACCAGTGAACAAGTCTTCTTTATCAG
>Ga0187827_10009439_pt1 | contig 10337 bp, 15 predicted proteins | sample ETNtaG_39_FD_167969 | JGI IMG/M metagenome (GOLD analysis project Ga0187827, IMG submission 167969) | Marine microbial and viral communities from oxygen minimum zone, Eastern Pacific Ocean - ETNP2014_SV_150_PacBio MetaG (Illumina Assembly) | ecosystem: Environmental > Aquatic > Marine > Hypoxic... | reverse complement strand
ATACTCATCCCTTCGATCTGAAAGTCTCGGATGTCATCAGCTAAGGAGGGGGTTTGGAGGGTGAAGAGGATGAAGAAAAGGTATAGAGATAAACGTTTCATGGGTTTGTTAGTAAGCTTCATTATCTAACCAGTTGCTAAACTCTTCTGAAGTGATGCTCACTTTCAAATTATCATCATAATTCATTTTTTTGGTCCAATCTGTACAATAAATTCGGACATATCCATTATTATTCTCTAAATAAAAAAATGTGCTAATTACTTTGCTTTCTCCAGATTTATCAGCCGTGTGAGTAGTTTTTTTATTTTTTATAGTAGAGTTAGGAAATACTTGTTTCAATTCATAAACTATTTCGTTTTTTCTTGAATAACACTCCTTAACATTATTTTTGAAAATAAATTTTCCAGATATTTCATAGATAATATATTTGTCGTCACCATCTTTTGTGTGAAACTGAACAATTTCATAAGTATTGTAGGTATCTGATCTTATTGCAAATCCAATAAACTTTTTGCTTTTAGGAAAATAATGTTTTTTCTGAACACTAATCTTTTCCTCACTAAAATAATCCAACAAGCTATCCCCAATGCTCATCCCCTCAATCTGAAAGTCCCGGATATCATCAGCTAAGGATGGGGTTTGAAAACTAAAAATAATGAAAAATAGATATGTGAATAGCTTTTTCATCTTGCCCGATCCTATCAATATTTCATCAAGACTTGATCAGAATTAATAGATGAACGTTTCATGGGTTTATTTGTAGGCAATTTTCATAAAATCTATAAATTCAACTCCCCTTATTTCTACCTTTAAAGCATCCCACCAATTATTTTCTTTTGTTGCTTTTTCACTTTTATCAGAGCAATAAACTCTTATTGTACCATTTGAAAATGTAAATTGAACAGTTGTTGTTTTAGTTTTACCAGATTTATCAGGTTTCCACTTGCCATCAACAATCGTATAATTTCTTGTATATTTTCTTTTACTTGCAATGTTTTTAAATTCTTCAGATAATTCTGAGACTATTTCGTCTTGTTTTTTATAACAATCTTTTACGTTGTATCTAAAAAATAAAGTTCCAGTTATTTCGTATATTTTATATTTTTCAATAGGTTTATAAACAAAACTAACTGAATCATAAACTTTGAAAGAAGGATCTCTATAAATAAGAATACCAATGTATTTATTATCTTTATAATAATATTTTCTTGGCTTATTTATTTCTTCCTCATTAAAATAATCCAATAAATTATCCCCGAGACTCATTCCTTCTATCTGAAAGTCGCTGATATCATCAGCCAAGGATGGGGTTTGGAGGGTGAAGAGAATGAGAAAGAGGTATAGAGATAAACGTTTCATGAGTTTATTTGTATTCTTCTTTCAACAGGAAGTCTGAAAATTCTTTAGAAACGATACCTATTGTCAAATTATTAATGTTCCAATTTTGTTGTTTTGCCAATTCTTTTGTCAAATCAAAACAAGTAACTTCTATAAATCCACCACTTTCTAACCAAAAATATACATTATAAATTTTACTTTTTCCTGTAGGGTCTACTGCATAATCTCTTTTTCCAGCATCTACTTTTTTTGAATTTTTAAACATTTCTGATAATTCTTTAACTGCTTCGTTATAAACTATTTTACAATCTTTTAGTTTATTAAAATTTTTTGATCCTCTAACAGAATAAATTTTATATTTTTTGTCTTTTGGTTTAATGGTAAAATCTACTTTTTCATAAGTTGAGGAATCGGTAGGTAGAGTTATACTTTGAAATTTTTCATTTTTATAAAAATATTTTTTATTATTATTAATCTCTTTCTCGCTGAAATAATCCAATAAACTATCCCCGATGCTCATCCCCTCGATCTGAAAGTCTCGGATATCATCCGCCTGGGATGAGGTTTGGAGGGTGAAGATTAAAATCAATATGATTAAAAATCTCTTCATAAACAACATTTTCCCACTGTGACCTATGTGTGTCAATGATTTGGGACAGTTTAGTTTAATACATAGGTTTGGAGCACCGGGCAACAGAACGCCTCTTAAAATAATTAAAGTCTGGGAGTATATTTTACCCCCAGACTATTTTTTGGCTTTCATTAGTTACTTTCTAAAACCGCCAGCAACTAAATTCCAAACTGCTGTTAGTCCAAAAAAACTGAACCACCAACCAGTTGCTGGAGTAATAAATCCTAACATGATTACTTGCTCTATTACACCTGCTATTATGTAATGCTTCAAAGTCATCTTAATATCCTTTCTGTAAAGCTTAATTGCTATACAAATTAGATATAATGACTCTACAAATAGAATTAATGTGTAATCGAATAGAATAAATTGGACAGTTTAATTTAATACACAAGTCTGGAGCATTGGTGCTATTTTACCTTCTTTTTTTTTCTCTTTTTATAAATATTTTTTCCGAATCTATTATCTTTTTTATCACCCTCTGTTGCCCAAATAACAAGTAAAACAAGTGCTGCTATACCGCCAACGTAAGGAATGGCAGAGGTTATTTGCCACCAACCAGATTTGTTTGTATCATGTAAACGTCTTGCCGCTACTGCCATATAAGGAAGCAAAAGACCAAAAATATAAATAAAAAAAAGTGAGAATGCATCATCATCAAAAACGCTAAATATCAATAAAGCTACAACAGCAAGTCCAGCATAAAAAAATAAAAAAAAATACCAAAATTCTGACCTTGACGCTCTTCCGTTAAAATTTGCGTATTTTTTAAAGCATATTTTTATAGCATCGGCAAAATTCATATATACACAATTAAAACAAATTAAAATGAAGATACAAGTACTTTAATTACTTAAAATCTTACAACTCTACACGACTGACGTACAGAAAAATTTGGTAGTTGATTCATATCAAGTCAGAAAAATTCCCGCTGATTCTCTTATCTGACTTGATTATAATTTTGGTGTAGAATTAATGTTAATTTAAATGTTAAGGAAGTATGCAAATTTTATGCAGAACGATATCTATAAATAATTGTATTGATAGGTCGAGACAAAAAGTGCAAAATACGAAAATAAAGATATGGGGGTGTAATTAGGATATAACTTAATTGACATGTTAGGTAGATTAATTTTCTTTATTTTGATCGTGTTTATGTTTGTAAATACAGATCAATCAGTGGCAGGAAACTACATTACTAAAAAATCAGATGCTACAAAGGAAGAAAAAAAATTAAAGAAGGAACATAAGAAAAAAAAGAAGAAAGTAGAAAAGGAAAATAAAATAGAATTTATAAAAAAGAAGAAAAAACTTAGTGATAAGGCCAAGTCTTGGATAACTAAAAAAACACTAACTAGTCTTTCAAAATACTACAACGACATAAACGAACTTCCCAAAGCAGATTTTTATTATTTTGCAAAAAATAAGGATGGCATTACTTTCATTGGATATTTGAAGGATGACAAAAATTCTGACACTTTAACTAAAAAAAACATAAATTTTAAAAAAGAACAAAAAGGAAAAGCATATCTCGTTACAGGAAATTCGAATAGGTTATTAAATGATATGTTAGAGAAAGTCATTTGTAATATTCATTCCGAAATAACATCTCTTCAAGTAATTGGTTCAACAGTTCTAGCAACAAGAAATCTTAACTTAGGTTGTACCATGGGAAGTAAAAATGAAGAATTTCTTGGAAACTGGATTCAAATGGGCGAAAACGGAAGTGGACAAGTTTTTTCTGCACTAGAAGAAGTTTTTCAAGTTGAAGTCTTTCAGAATAAAAAATTTGCATCGTTGGCTTTAACAAAAAGTGAAGTAAAAAATAATGTGGTGCTCGGACCCGCTTTACCAATACACAAAACCGAAGAAAAATATTACGCTTTAATCATAGGGAATAGTGAATATGAAAATAAGAACATAAATGATCTAATAGCTCCAGTTAATGATGCGACTGAATTGAATAAAGTGCTTAAAAATAAATATGGATTTGAAACAAAACTCTTGGTGGATGCCACTAGAGAAGAAATTCTAAACTCAATGCAAGAAATGGCCGAAAAATTACAAAGAGAAGATAATCTATTAATTTATTATGCTGGCCATGGCATGTACATAAAAGAACAAGAACAAGGATATTGGTTACCTGTTGATGCCGATAAAGTTAAAAGATCAAAATGGATAAACACTCAAAGTATAGTTAACGAAGTTAAATTCGCCCAAGCAAAACATATACTACTTATTGTTGATAGTTGCTTTTCAGCATCTTTGACTAGATCAACTAATACTAATAAAAATTTAAACATAGAAAAGGGCGATAAAAAATGGGAGAGATTAAAATTAAAGACCGCAAGATGGTTAATTTCTTCTGGCGGCGTTGAACCTGTTGACGACAGTGATGGACGCGGCCACTCTTATTTTGCTAGAAAACTTATAGATACCCTTAAAGAAAATGAACCTGGCCAAGTAATTTCATCATATGAATTATTTGGACCCATATATAATTACGTTGTTAATAACTTGCCCCAAAATCCTGAACGACTCAAAATACTCGATACAGGACATGATGGGGGAGATTTTTTATTTTTTGCTAAACTTCAATAATTTATGAAATTAATTCTCGCGATAGCTTTATTAATTTTTTTTATTTTTCCGTCTTATGCTTATGATGAAAAGATAAAACTTAATAGAACGGACAGTAAAATTATTTCTGGAGAAACCAAAATAAAAGTTAGTCTTAACAATATGCTTAACTTCAGAAAGATAAAGCAAATAAATAAAAAATTTGCTTCGATAGAATATGAAGTAAAAGAAACTTCACGAAAATTATATAAAAGAGGAAAAAAAACAAAATTTAAAAGTATTAATACGGAAGATCTTTTAGAGGCTACTGTTTACATTGGTCATAAATTTGGAATAGGAACGGGTTTGATAATAAATAAAGATGGTACAATACTTACCAATTGGCACGTAATTGAAGGTGCAAAAAATATAAAAGTTTGGTTACTTCCGAAAGATACAACGCAAAAGGAAGAAGAAGATTTATGGAGTTTCCAGCCTTTTCATATAGCTAAAGTTATTCATATGGATAAAGAAAAAGATCTTGCATTAATTAAAATTGAAGATGTTCCAAATAGTTTAAAAGTTATCAAGTTTGGCAACTATAAAGATATGAAAAATTTAAAAAGTCTTATTGGCAAAACTGCTCATGCAATTGGTCATCCAAAAGGTTTGACGTGGTCATTTAATTCAGGCCATATAAATGCGATTAGGGATACTTTTAGTTGGGAAGGTCATAAGGCAAATGTAGTACAGCATCAAATTCCTATTAGTCCAGGAAATTCAGGTGGACCTTTGCTTGATAATTTTGGAAAATTAATTGGAGTAAATACATTTTTTAGAGTCGATGGTCAAAACTTAAATTTTGCAGTAGAAATTAATGACATCATTGAATTTCTTGAAGCTAAACATGTAGTAGAAAAGGAAGAAGAGTCTACGAAAAAACCAACCTGGATAACAAAAAAATGTAAGGAAAAAAAATCTTATATAAGTAAAAAATGCAAGGATAAAGATGAAGGTACATCTGATCCCGCGGGTGTAAAAAAAACATATCCTGATGCTAAGTCTAGTGATGCAAATAATAATGGAACAGATGATACTTGGTACGTCGACACGAATAATAACGGAATAATTGATACAGCTTTTGTTGATGAAGATGAAGATGGTATCATAGAAGCTGTCATGATTGATGATAATGAAAATAGAATTTGGGAAATTATAGTTGGTGATCAAGATTTAGACGGTAATCCTGATATAGCATTAATGGATCGTGATGAAGACGGAAAAATGGATGTTGTTGCTTACGATTTTAACCAAGATGGTGAATGGGATAAGTATGAAGAAGTAGGTTAAATTTTTTTTATATCTACCACTTTTTTTAGTTTCAAAATTTTATTTTCTAATGCGACAATTGCTTCATTGATTTCCTTTTTTTCTAAAGGAGAAATTTCTTGACCTTTATCGCTTTCAGGTTCGTGCGCTTTTGTAATGATCTCAGCTAATTTTCCATGAAGAATGGTGAATTTGACCAACATATCATTAATATTTTTAGTTTTGTCCGGATCTAATTTTTCAAATTCTTGAGAAATCATATATTCATGCGCTGTCAATAAAGGTGGTGCCTTAGCTTTTTCAATACAAGCTTTATCCAATTTAAAAGAGTCATTATGATCGATTTGTTGAGGTTGGTCAGGATCGCTGCATTTTCGCAAATAAGATGCACTTTTTCCAATGGTTTGCTGAATCTCTTCTTCGCTAAGGATTTTAATAACTTCTTCTATGCCTTTTTCAATAGATGCCGTTTTTCTAATTTTGGCCATTTTATTTTGATCAAAAAATTCTAAACTAAAATAGCTTTAATATCTAGATTTATTAGTTCTTTTTTAAACATCAGTAATTGCTATAATATTTTATGTTCAAAAAGAGGGTAATTATATTTTTTTTTGGTTTTTTGTTTTTACAAAACCAATTTTTGTCAGTTGCAATTGCTGATACTTGTGAAAATTTTTATAAAGCTATAACCGAGCAAGTTGAAATAACTATACCTTCCGAAGAAATAATTGATTTAGGAATTTATTTTAATTATGGCTGGGATCAAACCAAACAAAAGAAAATTATTGATAGAAACAAAAATAATTTTCCAATAATTAGATTTTCACTCTTAGAAGATAAATTAACTTCCGGAACTGTCATAAAGACAATTGATGGCATAGATCTGTCAGAAGAGCACGATGACAGTATACAGGAATTGTTTAAAAATTCTAAATCTTCTGAAGTTGAATTTTTTGATGAAAATAAGGTTAACAAAATCAAACTATCTTCAAAAAAGTACGAAGCTATATTTTTTTTCTTTAATAATTTTACTCTAAATTCCATTAACGAAATAGTTTCAAAAGAAGGTTTTTTTGCTATTGATTATAATACAACCTTTGCCTACAAACGAACTGACCTAAAAAAGGAAGGCAAGTATTTGCTGAATGATTCGTGTCCATTAAATGAAGATATTGAAAAGAAAAACCTTTATCATCCAGAAGATCAAATTGAACTGATTCAGTTTGAAGTAGATGCAGATAAAATTGATCGTTCTGATGATTTATATTATGACGGTTCAACTTGGTTACAAACATCAATTGATGGATTAGCTAGAATTAGAACTAAATTCGATTTTTCTAAGTTTCCTTTCGATACACAAGTTTTAAATATTACATATCTTAATGCATTACACTTTGCTGGCGAAGATAAAACTAAACTTTTTCTAATGATACCTTCTGAACAAGTATTTAAAAACTTAAATAGTTATATGAATAATAATTATTTGCAGGAATGGAATGTTGTAAACACTCAAGTCTATAGCGAATCTACATGGGACCAGAATAATTTTTTCTCTGATACATTAACTTTTAGTTTAGAGGTAGAAAGAAGCAAAATGTACTATATTTTTAAAATAATCCTTCCAGTTTTATTAATTTTATCAGTTGCTTGGTATGTGCTATGGATACCAACTGATGACATTGAATCGAGGTTAACGACATCAATTGTTGCCTTGCTTTCGCTGATTGCTTACAATTTTGTTTTTCAAGATGTTATTCCTAAATTAGATATATTAACAAGTTTAGATAAATTTATACTTTTATCATATCTCTTCTGTGCCATACCAATATTTACGACTATACGTTTGAGTAAAACAGTTGAGAGAAGCAAAAAACGATCATCCTATTTGAATAAATTGATTAGACGGTGGGGTTTGGCAATATACATATTTGGAAATCTTACAATATTTTATCCTGTACTATAAAAAATTAAATTATTAATCAATTTCTTAATCCAAAACGAACCAATCTTTTGGATAAAAAATATCCTTATTTTAAGCCAATTGTCCAAACTTCAAAATATAAGTGGACAAGATTTTTTTTCATTTAATCCTTAAATAGAAATCATGATTAACAAACTAAAAAGGAGAAAAAAAATGAAGAAAGTAAAAGTTGAAGAAGTAAAAAGCGGAAATGTAGTTATGCAAACTTTTGGTGGATTGCTAATTGCAGTTGGGATTTTGGATTTCGCTTTATCTTGGGGAGGAACTAATATTACGGCATTTTTAGGACCTCTATCTCAATTTACTCCAATGGCTTTCGGTTTTATTGGCTTTGCAATGCTTAGCGCAGGAAAGGAACAGGAAGAGTAATTAAGTAAATCTCCCCTGATTATTCAGGGGAGAAAAGGAATTTAAAATGAAAAAATTTATAGCAAATATTTCTAGAATCACAATTACATACAGCAAATTTTTAGTAATGATTATGCTGTTAAGTTCGAGCGGTACACCTGTAAAAGCAGATGATGCTTATACGTATTTAAAATGTGGAGCTCAATATCTGCAGTTAAGTGGGATCTATATTAAAAGCAATTATAACATTCGAACAAAAAAATTTTTAAAATCTTACACAATTACACAATATGGGGAAGCATGGATATACGCCAACAAAGGTTCTTATTCTAGAATTCGGCTGAATAGAGATACGGGAGAAATGAGTTTTTCTTCCGACGGGCCAAAATATTTTTGCAAAAAAATATCTTTTAATGAGTTACCAAAATTAGATGAGGAAGGAAAAAAGTTTTAAATGATAAAACTTATAGTAACAATACTATTTAAATCATCTGCAGCTATTAAAATAATTTTTCTTAGCTTATTACATGAAGCAAGATTTTTATTTAAAGGTTTGTCTGAGATCTTAGGAAGCGGTTTTGACAGTATAAATTATCATATTTTTCAGCCTATTCGTTTACTAAGATTTCAAGAAGTAAGAGATTTTCTATCCGATCACGCTCAACCAATAGTGGTTATTTCGTTCATGATAATAATCATTGGAATCCTTAGCTACAAAAATAAAGAAGATAAAATATGAAGAAACTTATTTTTTTGCCTATTTTATTCTTGTTTACGTCTTGCGCAATGGGCACATGGAATCATAGATCAGGAAATAATTCAGATCTTAATTATCATTCGGGTTATTGTAGATCTTTTGCAAATTCCAAGGCTCCAATTTATATATGCGAGAATCCTTTGATGTGTGCTCCAGATGAAATTTCTATTGTTTTAATGGATTGGGCTGAAAACGAGTCCACATATAAAAATTGCATGTATATCAAAGGTTATAATTATAGATAAATAACTTAATATTTTGTCCAAAAATTTAACAGTAATTACACTGGAAAATTAACATAAAATAATCAAATATCTATTTAGGAAAGGAGAAATTGATACATAGAATAAAATATGAGTAGGGTTTCATTAGCCATAATTTTTTTAATACCGGGATTTTTATTAATAGCGGCACCACTCATATCGTTTCCCTATGGATTTTATACTTTTTTAAGATTAACTATTAGTATTTCCGCAGGATTTATAATTTATTTGAGAAGTAAAAAAATAAATAAAGTCGATACACTATCAATTATTTTTGCGATTATAGTTATTTTGTATAATCCTATTATACCAATTCATCTAACACGAGAAATATGGATGCCAATTAATTTTATAAGTGCAGCGGTCTATTTTTACGGATTTTATAAAATAAAATGAGAAGAATTTTATTATTTATTTCGTTAATTATTTTATTATCCTTTAACGCAGAAGTTAGAGCTAATAATTTAAGAATAATTGATGGGGACACCATAGAATTAAATGGTGAGAGAATTCGTTTTTCAGGAATTGATGCCTCAGAACTAAAACAAATATGTACTTTGGGTAATATAGAAATTTTTTGTGGAAATTTAGCAGCAATTGTACTTAAAGAAAAAATAGGAAATGAAATTGTTACCTGCGAAAGAGAACCCGAAAAAGATTTTTTTGGGAGAACCTTAGGAGAATGTTTTATTAATGATGAAAGCTTATCTAAATTTTTGGTGAGAAATGGTTATGCATTTGCTTTTGTAAAATATTCTAAAAAATATGTTGAAGATGAAAAGTATGCAAAAGAAAATAATTTAGGTTTATGGTCTATGGAATTTGAATATCCCTGGGATTTTAGAAAGAAAAAATGAAAAAGCTATCTTTATATCTATTTCTGATATTGATGATTACAAATGTAAGTCTAGCTAATAGCACTTTATTAGATCTAAAAAGGAGAGCCGATGCAGGCGATGCAATAGCTCAAAATAATATAGGGCATATCTATTTGTATGGAAATGAAGAGCATAATGTTTCTGTGGATTTAGAAAAAGGAATTGAATATCTAAATATGGCGGCTGAACAGGATCAAGTAAATGCCATGACAACAATAGGATGGAATTATTTTTTGGGTGGTAAGGGGGCTGA
>Ga0187827_10009437_pt1 | contig 10338 bp, 9 predicted proteins | sample ETNtaG_39_FD_167969 | JGI IMG/M metagenome (GOLD analysis project Ga0187827, IMG submission 167969) | Marine microbial and viral communities from oxygen minimum zone, Eastern Pacific Ocean - ETNP2014_SV_150_PacBio MetaG (Illumina Assembly) | ecosystem: Environmental > Aquatic > Marine > Hypoxic... | reverse complement strand
GTTTTAATCAAACATCTAGAACTATATCCTCTGACATCAGTTATATTAACTTAAAACTCTCCTACTTTACCCTCAACATTCCTCGTGGTTGGTGGTAGGTTAAATTAAATGGATATATTTGACAAAAATTGTTAAAGAATTTTTTATTGCCAATCTAATATAACTTTCCCACAATTTCCTTGAGCCATTATATTAAATCCTTGTTGGAAATCTTCTGCGTGAAACCTGTGTGTTATAATTCCTGTGAGATCCATTCCTCCTTGGATTAGTGCAATCATTTTGTACCAAGTTTCATACATTTCTCGACCATATATTCCTTTTACAGTTAACATTTTAAAAATAATTTTATTCCAATCTACTTTAAAAGCAGAAGGGGCTATTCCTAAAATAGCAATTTTTCCTCCATTATTCATTTTCTCGATCATAATATTCAAAGCTTTGTCGGATCCTGACATTTCTAAACCTACATCAAATCCTTCTTTCATACCTATTACATTCATTATTTCTGTGAGACTTTTTTCTGAACTATCAATTACGTATTTTAAATTCATTTTTTTTGCAAGTTTGATTCTTTCAGAATTTATATCAGTAATTACAACATTTCTTGCGCCTGATTTTTGAGCAACATGAGCAGCCATAATTCCAATTGGCCCTGCGCCTGTAATTAATATATCTTCCCCTATTAAATCAAAACTTAAAGCTGTATGAACTGCATTTCCAAGAGGATCAAAAATTGCTGCAGTTTCATCATTAATGTTATCTGGAATAATAATGATATTATTTTGGGGTATTGAAACATATTCACTAAAAGAACCAGGAACATTTATACCAATACCAATTGTATTCCTACATAGTTGCCCACGTCCAGCTCTACAATTTCTACATGTTGTGCATACTATATGACCTTCACCAGATACACGTTGACCGATTTGATATTTTGAGACATTTTTTCCGATATCAACAATTTCACCACTAAATTCATGTCCAATTACTAGTGGTATACGTATATTTTGTTGCGCCCATTGATCCCAATTATATATATGCATATCAGTTCCACAAATTCCTGTTTTTTTTACACTCACTAGAACATCATTTTCAGTTATTTTTGGCATAGGTACATTTTCAATCCAAATACCTTTTTCGGATTTTGATTTAACAAGAGCTTTAATAGTCGATGACATGAAATTAATAAGATTCCTTCCTAATAATATTAAGACCTTGTCCAACTTTTGCAAAAGTCTCTATGGCTTTATTCATCTCTTTTAAGGTATGTTGTGCAGATATTTGAACGCGTATACGAGCTTTATTTTTTGGAACTACAGGAAAAGAAAAATTAACCACATATATTCCTTTTTTAATCATTTCTATTGCCATTTTTTGAGCTGTTATACTATTGCCAATTATTATTGGTACGATTGGATGATTTGAGCCACTTAATTTAAATCCAAGTTTAGTCATTTCTTTTCTAAAATATTTAGTATTTCTTAAAAGTTTTTTTCTTAAGATGTTATTTTGTTTTATAAGTTCCAAAGCTTTTAAACTTGTAGCTGCTATGACAGGAGCTAGAGTATTAGAAAATAAATAAGGTCGGGAACGTTGTCTTAACCAATCAATGAAAATAGAATTTCCAGAAGTGAATCCTCCAGAAGCACCGCCTAAAGCCTTACCTAATGTTCCAGTTACTATATTTACACGTCCCTCGACTTTGCAATGTTCAATAGAACCGCGTCCGTTTTTTCCTATAAAACCAAAAGCATGACTATCATCAACCATAACCATAGCACCATATTTTTCTGCTAAGCTGCATATATTTTTAAGATCTGCAATAATTCCATCCATAGAAAAAACTCCATCAGTAGCAATTAATTTGTATCTTGCTTTTTTAGCTAATTGTAATTGTTCTTCTAATGAAGACATATTATTGTTTAAGTATCGAAATTTTTTTGCCTTACAAAGTCTTATGCCATCAATAATTGAAGCGTGATTGAGCTCATCTGATATTATTGCATCTTTTTCATTCAAAATTGTTTCAAAAAGACCGGTATTGGCATCAAAACAACTTGAATAAAGAATTGTGTCCTCCATTCTTAAAAAATTAGATATTTTTTTCTCTAATTTTTTATGTATTTCTTGTGTACCACAAATAAATCTTACCGAAGCCATACCATATCCATATTTATTAATTGATTTTTTAGCAATTGATTCCAATATTTTATTATTTGATAAACCTAAATAGTTATTTGAACAAAGATTGAGGATATTTTTTTTGTTTTTTATAGTAACTAGAGATGATTGTTTTGAAGTAATAATATTTTCTTTTTTATAATTACCATTAATTTTTAATTCTTGTAATTTACTACAATAATATTTTGAAAATTTTTCAGCTGTTTTATTCATTTAATTTAATATTTTTTTAAACAACTCGTCATTTATATTTTTTCCGCAGATTGGAATTATGATATAATCATAATCTTTAAAAAATTTTTGATTATAAATGAAACAGGCAGTTGTAAGAGCTCCAGCACCCTCTGATTTAATATTAAAATTTGAAAATAAATAATTCATTGCCCCAATAATTTCCTTTTCATTGTTTGCGCATACATAGTCTACGGATTTTTTTAAAATATTAAAACTTAATTCAGGAAGTTTTTTAACTGCTGTTCCTTCAGAAATAGTTTTTTCAAATGATGGTTTATATTTGTTATCAAATGTATAAAAAAATTTACAATAATTTAGAGCTTCAGCAATTATAATAGTCGCATTTTTAAAATAATGCTTTACCATTATTGTACAAGGAGTAGCTAAACTACCAACACCTAAAGGTAATATAATAGCTATTTTTTTATCAAAAAAACCCTTTTCTTTTGTAGAGTAACTATTAATTAACTCTAAAATTAAACTTCCATTGCCCCAAAAAATATCTTCTCTACATCCATCAAAATAAAAATAGTTTTTTTTAGATTTTACATATTTTTTTGCATTTTTTTTTGCATCATCATAATCTTTATTATTCTCATGTATTCTTGAACCATAAGATAGTATTTTTTCTTTTTTTAATTTTGGAGTTAATTTAGGAATAAAGATTATAGAATTTAATTTCCTATTTTTACAGATATTTGCAACAGAAATACCAAAACTTCCAGATGAAGCACTCACAATTGTATCAATTTCAGAATACATTTCTAAAACATTATTTATTCCAGTAGTGGCTCCTCTAATTTTAAATGCTCCAACTTCTTGAACAGTATCGTCAATAAAAATAATTTTTGATTTTTTGAAATTTTTTTCAAAAAAATTTGGTCTTTGCCAATAATTAGAAAAATTATCAAAATTAGTAATAACCTTATTTATAAATTCAATATTGTTTTTATTGTAAAAGTTATTTGTTTGAAAAATATTCAAAAATATTCGCTATTTTGTAATTTGGAAACCTGCTTCTTTGTTAAATTCATCCCACATATCTACAAAAGGACCAGATTTAACAGCAATTGTTTTTTTGTTTATATTATCAGTTAAGATTTCGGTTAATTTTTCTGCTTCATCCCAACAATATTGTGTGAACTCAATCTTTTCTTTTTTTGGTGCACTTCTTAAATTAGAGGATTGGTTAAAAAATTTTATTTCCAATTCATCAAATTTTTCTCTAATTTCAGGTTTGCAAGCCTTGTAATCCATTATTGCTTTTCTATGTAGTTTTTCATGTTTCCACCAAAAAGATTTATTATCATATGTTCCTCTTGGTAAATATTTTAATTGTTGTGGGAGAGGTATGTCAAAAAACAAAGGCTTAAAAATTGATAAATCATTTGCAGCAGTTCCTGTCATCCAGACAATAATTCCTTCCTCATTGCTATCAGTAATCATAGCACCAGTTGCATGCCAAAAAGCATCTGGGTGGGGTTTAGCATGCATGCATATAAAATTTTGCTTCAATTCAGCCTTGTCTGGTTCATAATTATCTGGATCATCACCAACATCTCTCATAATATCCGCCATATCTCTGAGAGAAATATTTCCTTTTCTTTGTTCTAATATTTGTTGTGCTCTATTTTCTCTATCACTAGCACAAACCCCGTTAGATTTTGAAGTATCTTCAAAAAGTTCATTAAAGTTTTGCTTACTACCATTGTCATTTTTTAATGAAGATAAGTTCCAGTCATTAGTAATTTGATATCGATTAGATATTGCATACACATCGCTTACTTTTTTTGCTGCCCATTCTTTCCCAGCACAGTTAATAATATATGCCTCATCAGTGTCGGCAACTAGAAGACCTGTATCAAAAGCAAAATTTCCCATCATTTGACAATTTCCCCCTTGACCAAACTCTTCAACTAATTGACCAATAATTTCTGCGGCATTTTTTGCACTGGTAGATCTTTCAACAACCAACCTACATAAATCTAAGCAACAAACCCCATCTTTTTCATTTTTTTGATTACTAAAAGCTGCTTCATTGCCAACAGATACCCCAAGTTCATTTGCTCCTAATTCACTACCCCAAGCCCAGAAAGATCTTCCTAATATCACTTCATAGGTAAGTTTAGCTTGAGGAATTTTAATATGTGTTGTTCTAGCTGCAGTTCCTTCAGTGTATTCTCTTCTTGGATATTTAACAATTTGCTCAGCTTCATTAACTTCTGTATCAGCACTTTTAGCTAATAAAACAGAGTTGGTACTGGTACTATTCTTTAAGGCTACAATTGTATCGCACATAATTTATAGCTTTTTATAACATTAGATTATTATTTTTTTTAACTATATTATTATAAAATATTAGATTTTGTTGCTTTTTTTTTGTTTAGTGCTTTAATAAACATATTTATGTTAACGGTATCATAAAAATACAATTAGGAGGTAAAAATTTATGAAGAAATTAACAATAATTTTGATTTTGTTTTCTGCTGTATATGCTCCGAGTTTGTTTGCAGCTAAAACTGGAGGAACATTAACTTTTGCAAGATATCAAGAACCATTAACTCTTGATCCTTTTATTCCTGCAGATAATGGAAGTATATGGGCATTAGAACAAGTATGCGATTCTTTAACTGAACCAGGTGACACAGGTAATGAATTAGTACCTGGTCTTGCAGAATCTTGGGATATTTCTGAAGATGGTTTAACTTATACGTTTCATTTAAGAGAAGCAACACATAGTAATGGCGATCCAGTAACAGCATCAGATGCTCATTTTTCTGTTACTAAAATTAGTGATCCAAATACTGCTTATGGTTTTGTGTTTGATCCCGTTGAAGCAATGGAAGTGTTAGATAGCAGAACTTTGCGTATTAAATTAAAACACAAATATAGCCCTTTAGCTTCTGGCATTTCCTTATTTTCAGCAGCAGTAGTTTCGCAAAAGGCTTATGAAGCTGATCCTGAAGCTTTTGGGGAAAATCCAACTTGTTCAGGTGCTTTTTTGGTTGAGTCTTTTAAACGTGGTGACAGATTAACACTTGTTGCAAATGAAAATCATTGGGATGGCAGACCTTATTTAGATAAAGTTGAAATGCTCTATATTCCAGAAGGTAATGCAAGAGTCATAGGTCTTAAAAGTGGGGACTATGACGTCATAACAGGTGTGCCATATAGCCAAGCTAAAGCTATTGGAAGCACTACTGGTTTAAACTTAGAAGTACAAACTATTTTTAAATTGGATTATGTATACCTAAATCATGATGCAGCACCTATTAATAGCAAGGATATTCGTTTGGCTTTAAATTATGCTGCGAATAGAGAAGCTATAATGAAAGCTGTATACTTTGGTTATGGTGAAATTCCAAATGGATACATGCCTAAAATGTCGTTTACTGATCCAGATGTTGAGGCAATACCTTACGATATGGCTAAGGCAAAAGAATTAGTGGCTAAATCTTATGATGGTACAAAAATTGAGTTGAATATTGATGCAGGAAATGCACCATCAAAACAAATAGCAACTATTCTTCAACAAGGATGGACAGAAGCAGGTTTAAATGTTGAAATCGTTGAAGCTGATGGCGGAACCAACTGGGGCAAGATTGAAAAAGGTGATTACCAGGCAACAGTTAGCTATATAACTAGTGATATTAACGATGATGACGAACTAGCTATATTACAAGCTGATTATACTGGTGGTGCAAAAGCATTTTTCACAAATTATAACAACCCAGAAGTCACTTCTATTTTAAGAGCGGCTAGGGAAGAGTCTGTTCCAGCTGAAAGAGCAAAATTGTATGCTCAAGCTCAAGAAATAGTTGTTTGGGATGGCTATAGTGTTCCACTTAATTATACTCCTGCAATGAATGCTTATCAAGACCACGTTAAAGGTTGGAGAAACCTTACAACTGGTTGGTGGTGGTTAAGGGATGTATGGTTAGATAAATAATACAATCCTAATTATTTTATGAACCCACTCCATATTAATTCTTATGGAGTGGGTTTTTTACTATCTAATTATATTATTTTATTATGAAATATATCCATTACATATTTTCAAAAGTATTCAGTATTTTACCTGTAATATTTGGAGTGACTATTGTTTCATTTTTTTTGATTCATCTTATCCCAGGAGATCCTGTTAGAATAATGCTTCATGGTCGTGCTACCGATGAAGTAGTAAAACAAATCTATCAAGAACTTGGATGGGACAAGCCAATTTTAAGTCAATATTTTGATTTTTTATTTAATTCAATTAGGGGTGATTTTGGTAAATCTTATATTCAAAAAGCTTTAGTTTCAGATTTAATATTTGAGAGAATGGCTCCTTCAGTTTTTTTATTAATTTATTCTGCCGTGTTATCAATATTAATATCTTTGCCTCTTTCTTACATATCATCAATAAAAGTTAATTCATATACTGACCATTTAATAAGATCTGTTGGACTAATAGGTTTTGCTATGCCCCCTTTCTGGATTGGTATTTTATTGATTCTTCTATTTGGTTTATATTTTAATATATTTCCCGTTGGAGGATACGGAATTGGTTTTTTTGAACATTTATATTTTTTATTTTTACCCTCTTTAACAATAGCTTTATTCTTATCTCCAATGCTCACACAGAGTTTGAGGGCGTCAATATTAGATAATTTATCTTCAGATTATGTTGAAGTTGCAAAATCTAAGGGTTTGTCAAATAAAAGAATTATATTTACACATGTTTTAAAAAATTCATTAATTCCAGTCATAACAATATTAGCTGTAAATTTAAGTTGGTTAATTAGTGGAGCAGTTATTATTGAGTATGTATTTTCAATTCCTGGATTAGGTTCACTATTGATTAGAGCGATTAGTTATAGAGACTATCCTGTTATTCAGGGTTTATGCATCTTATTTTCTGCAATGGTTGTTATTGTAAATCTACTGGCTGATCTTTGTTACATGTTTATTAACCCAAGAGTTTTAAAATGAAATTAGAAATGATCAATATAATAAAGGATGAATATAAAAATTTTAATACTAATTTGAAAATTGGAATTATAATATTTTTTATTATTTTATTAATTGGTTTGTTTGCTCCATTTTTAACTCAATATGATCCTTTATATCAAGATTACAATTCACTTTTACTTCCGCCTAGTTTTAATCATTGGTTTGGAACAGACAATTACGGAAGAGATATTTTTACGCGAGTTATTTATGCAACAAGATTAGACTTACAAATTGGTTTTTATACAACTTATGTTCCACTTATTTATGGAGTGATGATTGGAGCTTATTCAGGTTATTTTGGTGGTTCTATTGACACAATAATGATGAGATTAACTGATACAGCCATGGCATTTCCATTTTTAATTTTAATAATATTTATTTTATCCATTTTAGGTCCTGGTATTCAAAATATTTACATTGCTGTTTTTTTAGTTGCGTGGACAATGTATGCAAGATTAATAAGAGCTGAAATGTTAGTTGAAAAAAACAAAGATTATATAGTTGCAGCCCAGGTTTTAGGTTTTGGAACTAATAGGATTATTTTTAAACATGCTATGCCAAATATCATTACATCATGTATTATTTTTTCAATGTTTGATTTTGTTTTAAATATTCTTTTGGTAAGTGGACTAAGTTTTTTAGGATTAGGCGTCCAACCCCCTATTCCTGAATGGGGTGCAATGGTGGCAGAAGGTAGAGATTTTATCTTGAATGCTTGGTGGATTAGTACATTGCCAGGATTTTTTATTCTTTTAACTGGTTTTGCTCTTTGTTTAATAGGCGATGGTTTGTCTGAGAGATTTGGAAAAAGAAATCAATATACTGTTTCAGTATAATTATTAATGTCTGCTGAAGAAAATATTTTATCAATAATTAATTTTTCAATTAATTTTGTGACTCAGGGAGGCAATATTATTGCAAATCAAGATATCAATTTAAATCTTAGAGCTGGAGAAATTTTGGGGATAGTAGGTGAATCAGGAAGTGGTAAGACAGTTTTATGTAAATCAATTTTAAAACTTTTGTCTACACCTCCGGCAAATTATCAATCTGGAAAAATTCTTTTTGAAAATAATGATTTATTATCACAATCGGATGAGAGTTTACGGGTAATTCGACAAAAAAAAATATCTATGATTTTCCAAAATCCTATGAGTGCATTTAATCCAGTGCGAACTGTAGGTGAGCAAATTATAGAGAATTTAAGTAATAAAAAAATTTTATCTAAAAAAGAAACTAAAAACTTTTGTATAGAATTATTGAAAAAAGTTGGAATTTCCACACCAGAAATAAGATACAGCGAATATCCTTATCAATGGTCTGGTGGCATGTTGCAGAGGGCTGCAATTGCTATGGCGATTAGAAACTCTCCTAAAATACTTTTAGCAGATGAACCTACAACTGCATTAGATGTTACAATTCAGGACCAAATATTGGCATTATTATTAAGCATTCAAAAAACAACTAATATGTCAATGGTGCTTGTATCCCATGACCTAGGAGTAGTTGCTGAAACCTGTGATAGAATTGCTGTTATGTATGCAGGTAGGATTGTCGAGTTAGCTAAAACAAAAGATTTATTTAATAATCCACAACATCCTTATACTGTTGGTTTAATCAATTCTATTCCAAGAATAAACTCTCATCAAGAAAGATTACAAAACATACCAGGAACATTAAAAACTTTTTCTGTTTACAATGATAAATGTCCTTTCACTGAAAGATGCCAATATGCAGATAACGCATGCAAAATTAACAAAGTTAAACTTAATGAAATTAGAAAAAGACATTTTAGTTTATGTCTTTATCCTGAGAGAATCAAATAGAGAGTTGAAATTAAATTATGAATTCAAAAAAAATTTTGAAAATTAACAATCTTAATGTTGAGTTTTTTAAAGAAAAAACTTTAATAAATTTTATTTTTAGACAATCAAAAAAAGTTGTTAAAGCTGTAGATGATGTTGATCTAGAAATAGATGAGGGCGAAATTATTGGATTGGTTGGAGAAAGCGGTAGTGGAAAGAGCTCTCTAATAAAAGCTTTGGTTGGTGTAAACAAAATAAAAAATGGAAGAATTTTTTATCAAGATCAAGAAATTAATTATAAAAAAAGAGATATAAAGAATTTTTTAAGCAAACAATTTCAAATGGTTTTTCAAGATCCTTATTCTTCTCTTAATCCAAGTATGACTGTTTTAAATACCCTAAAGGAAGTATTAAAATTTCATCATACAAATATGAATAATAATCAAATTTATAATAAAGCCCTAAATTTATTAGATTTAGTTGGTTTAAGTCAAGATTTAATACACAGAAAACCTAGATCTTTAAGTGGAGGTCAAAGACAAAGAGTGGGAATTGCTAGAGCTTTAGCAGTTGATCCAAAATTTTTATTATTAGATGAGCCAGTAACGGCTTTAGATGTTTCAATACAAGCACAAATATTAAATTTATTAAAAGATCTTAATCGCAAACTTCATTTAACGATGTTGCTAGTTGCTCATGAACTTTCAATTATAGATTTTATGTGTAGCAAGGTAGCAGTGATGTATTTAGGGAAGATAATTGAATTTGGCTATAAGGATGAAATCTTTAATAATCCAAAACATCCCTACACAATAGGATTAATTAATTCAATGCCAAAATTAAATCCAGAAAAAAGAAATCGGAATGCAGCTTTAATGGGAGATATTCCTTCAGCTTTTCAAATACCTAAAGGGTGCCGTTTTAATACAAGATGCGCAATGACTAAAGATAAATGTTTTAAGATCGAGCCCGAAAAAAAATATATTAATGAAAGCCATTATACTTTTTGTCATTTCAGTGATGAATTATAATATTAAAAAAATCAACAAAATCCCTAGTTTTCCTCAAAATAACAACCACATAATCACAACGATCACGCCAATCCACCAAAGCGCCGTGCCTA
>Ga0187827_10009436_pt1 | contig 10338 bp, 10 predicted proteins | sample ETNtaG_39_FD_167969 | JGI IMG/M metagenome (GOLD analysis project Ga0187827, IMG submission 167969) | Marine microbial and viral communities from oxygen minimum zone, Eastern Pacific Ocean - ETNP2014_SV_150_PacBio MetaG (Illumina Assembly) | ecosystem: Environmental > Aquatic > Marine > Hypoxic... | reverse complement strand
ACCCCAAAAAAGAATTATTTTTACTTAAAAAAATAATATCAAAAACTTCCTTAAAAAATGAAGTAAAATTTCCATTTCTGTATCTAAGCCAAAGGCGTTGCTTAACAAAAATCCATTTGTACCAGAAAGGAAAATATTTAGATGTTTTTACATTAGGACTATTAAATTTTATAGATTCAAAAAATTGAATGATTTTTTTTATATAGTTTTTGTCATCAAATTCTAAACATTTTTGATGAAATTTTTTGGAATAATTTTCTAAAGCCCTAGAATCGTTAAGAATTTTCTTCAAAATTTTTACACACTCTTCTTTAGTTTTAAAGCTTATCAACTCATCGTTTTTAAAAATCAAATCGTGTGCTGGTGAATATTCAGTGACGCATGCTGTTCCGCATAATCCAGTTTGACAAATTCTCCCTTTGAATTGATAATAGTTTTTGTATATTTTGGAACCAAAATATACTCTTTTTAAAAATTCAGCCCTAGAAAAATTTATAACAATTTTAGATTCATTAATTACTTTCACTAAGTCATGATGGTTTTTGGTTGCTGGATTTTCTCGTGATACATGTTTTATATTTATACCATTATCTCTAATATAATTTATGTATGATCTGCGATATCGATTGGCATCGCCGAAAAATAAAACATCATTCTTTTTTTGAATATTTTCATATTTTTTAAATATATTTCCATCTGATTCTATTGGTACAAATAAACTCTGATGTCCTTTTTTTTTAAATTTAAGCGATGAGTATGGACACGCGCTTAGTATAAAATCGCACGCTCTACCAGTTATGTCATTTATTTTATGATACATAAAATCATCACAAAGAAACAACCCTTTTTTTTTGACCTTAATAGAATTTATAAAATCAAAATTTATTATTGAAATATGATCTCCTTCAAATAATGCAATAGATATTTTTTTATTTTTTATCGTTGTGTTAATTAATTTAATAATTTCTTTATTGTTTTTTTCAACAAGATTTGAAATAAAAATATATTCAACTTTATAATTTTGAGAGAACTTACTTATAATAAATTCAAGAGGCCATCTAGGTTGTTTGAAGATGATTAAAATTGTTTCTAAATTATGAATCATATATTTTACTTTTAAATTATTTGTTAAATATTGATATTAATCACAATAATAGTATATTATTTATATTTAATTTTCGTTAAAAAAACTTATTTCATGATAAAAATTGTGAAGAAAGAAAATAGATGAATAAAGAAGACTTAATTAAATTTGAAGAAGAGATAGCGGAACTTTAAATATTAAAATGATAATTTCAAAGACACCATATAGAATATCTTTTTTTGGCGGCGGCACAGATTATCCGGTGTGGTATAAAAAATATGGGGGATCAGTATTATCAACAACCATAGATAAATATATCTATATTTCACTTAGAAATCTGCCTCCTTTTTTTAAACATAAATATCGTATTGTTTGGTCGCATATTGAAACTGTAAAAAAAATTGATCAAATAAAACATAAGGTTGTAAAAGAGATGTTAAAAAAATATAAAATAAAAAGTGGTTTGGAAATTCATTATGATGGTGACCTTCCTGCCAGAAGTGGAATGGGGTCTAGTTCAGTTTTTTCTGTGGGGCTTATGAATTTACTTAGTAATTTTCAGGGCAAAATAATTAAAAAGAAACAACTTGCAGAAAAGAGCATTCATTTTGAACAAAAAGTTTTGAGACAAATAGTAGGTTCTCAAGATCAGATAGCAGCTACATATGGAGGATTTAATAAAATAGTTTTTAAAACGGGGGGAGGATTTAGTGTATTTCCTTTTTCTTCAAAAAAAAAGAAAATTCAAAAATTAAATAAGAATTTACTGTTAGTTTATTCTGGCTTGAAAAGAACAGCTCACCACATTGCAAAAAGTTATGTACATAAATTACAAACAAGTAAAAAATCTCATATTTTAGAAATATCAAGTTTTGTAAAAGAGGGAGAAAGGATTTTAAAAGAAGGTAAATTAGATGATTTTGGAAAATTGCTACACGAATCCTGGTTAGAGAAGAAAAGTCTTAGCCCATTGATTGCAAACTCACATATTAACGAAATTTATGATTTGGCATTAAAAAAAGGAGCTTTAGGTGGAAAACTGCTTGGTGCTGGAGGAGGAGGTTTTTTGGTGTTTTATGTTCCACATCATAAACAAAAAAATTTCATAAGACATTTTAAGAATTTAATAAACGTTCCTTTCAAATTTACTTCTGAAGGCAGCAATATCATGTTTAATAATTTTAATAACTAAAGTTAAAAAATATATAGCTTCTATGAAATTCTCACATCCATTAATGCAGAATAATTTCACAAAAACCGACATGAATGCGGCAATAAAATTATTAAAAAAAAAAGATAAAGTTTTAACTCAATCAATAAATGTTAAATTGTTTGAAAGAAGGTGGTCTAAATGGCTTGGTGTTAGGTATAGCGTTTTTGTGAATTCTGGATCATCAGCAAACCTTTTAACAATGTCAGTATTAAAAATATTATATGGCAAAGGGGAAATAATTTTACCAAGCTTGACATGGGTATCAGATATAAACTCAGTTATACAAAATAATTTTAAGCCAGTTTTTGTAGATATAAATCCAAATAATTTATGTATGTCTGAAAAGCAAATAATTAAAAAAGTAAATAAAAAAACTTTGGCTGTTTTTATGACTCACGCCCAGGGTTTTAACGGTTTGTCTTCGAAGCTTCTTTCCTTTTTAAAAAGAAAAAAAATTTTGTTAATCGAAGATGTTTGTGAATCTCATGGAGCAACTTTTAAAAATAAGAAATTAGGCACTTTTGGAAAAATTTCTAATTTTTCATTTTATTACGCTCATCATATGTCAACTATTGAGGGGGGCATGGTATGTACCAACGATAAGAAAATTTACGAATTATTAAAAATTTTACGATCTCATGGAATGGTTAGAGAGTCGAAAAATTCCTCTCTAGAAAAAAAAATGATTAAGAAATATTCAAAATTATCACCTAAATTTATTTTCTTATATTCGGGTTATAATTTTAGAAATAATGAAATAGGAGCTATTATTGGATTAAATCAATTAAAATCATTGGACAAGAATAATAAAAAAAGGAAAGAAAATTTTAGATTATTTTTACAATTAATCAATAAAAAAAAATACAGAACAGATTTTCAAATTGAAGGAAGTTGCAACTATGCTTTTCCTGTCATTTTAAAAAACAAAGATTTAAAATTTAGATCTATTTTTGAAGAAACTCTTTTAAAAAATAAAATTGAATTTAGGAGGGGAAACGCTGGTGGCGGTAACCAATTACGACAACCATATTTAAAAAAATTTACAAAGAATTTAAATTTTAAAAACTTTAAAGAGGTGGATCATATTCATTTTTTTGGTTACTATATTGGAAATTATCCTTCATTAACTAATGATAAAATTAGAAAAATCTGCAAAATTTTAAATTTTATCTCTTATGATTAATAAAAGTTCATTTTCTAGTGATGTATGTTTTTTAGTAGCCTCAAGTTCAAAAAAGTCATATCAAAAACTTTCGCAAATTTATTCGGCGATAGAACCACCAACGTGGGCACTTCTGTTAGCTCAATCATGTAGATCCGTAAATTTTAAAGTAAGTATAATTGACGCCAATGCTGAAAATTTAACCAATGATGAGATTTTAGATAGACTTAGTAAAATAAATCCCAGGATTTTGTGTTTAGTTGTTTATGGACAAAATGTTAATGCCGGAACAGCAAATATGCGTGGTGCTGTAGATATAACAAACTATTTAAAAAAACAGAAAATCTCGTCTCCAATTGTTTTTATTGGATCTCACGTTCAAGCTCTTCCTCTAGATACTTTAAGAAATGAAAAAAATATAGATATTGTTTTTACAAACGAGGGTGTGTATGCACTAAGAAATTTATTAAAACTTGAAAATTTTCCTTCGAAAGAATTGAGTAAAATTAAAGGAATTGCGTATAGAGATGGAGAAGAGGTTTTTATTAACCTTCCTGAAAGGATTGTTCCTACAGAAAGAATGGATATTGATTTACCAGGATATGCTTGGGATTTATTACCTTTCAAAAATAAACCGTTAGATTTATATCGATCCCCTATGTGGCACGCTGAATACGATTTTGAAAAAAGATCACCTTACGCAAGCTTACAAACAAGTTTAGGCTGTGTCTTTAAATGTGATTTTTGCATGATTAATTTAATTAATCGTAATGATGCAGAAGAAATAGGAGTGGCAGCAAAATATAACAACATGAGATTCTGGTCTCCAGATTTTATAATTAAAGAATTTGATAAATTAATTGGAATGGGAGTAAGAACTATTAGAATAGTTGATGAAATGTTTTTACTTAATCCAAAATATTACGTTCCTCTATGTGAAAAATTGGCAGAAAGAAATAAAAATGATAAATTGAGAATGTGGAGTTATAGCAGAATTGATACGGTAAAAAGGCCAGAAATTCTTACGCTTCTGAGAAAAGCTGGAATTAAGTGGTTATGCTTAGGTATAGAAAGCGGAGATAAATCTGTGAGGCTAGAAGTTGCAAAAGGAAAATTTGAAGATGTTGATGTTAGAGAGGTAATAAAAAAAGTTCACGATGCTGATATTAATGTAATGGCAAATTATATTTTTGGTTTACCAGGCGATAATCATGAAACAATAAAAAAAACTTTCGATTTAAGTTTAGAGTTATGTACATTGGGATGGAATACTTATGCGGCTATGGCTTTGCCCGGTAGTCAACTTTATAAAAATGCGGTTCAAAAAAAATATAAACTTCCAGAAAATTACGAAGGTTATTCTTTTCACTCATATGAAACTCAACCTTTGCCTACAGAAACTTTAAAATCAGAGGAAATTCTAGAATATAGGGATAAATCATACATAAATTACCATACTTATGAGCCTTTTTTAGAAAAGATTGAGAAAAAGTTTGGAAAAAAAGCTATAGCCAATATAAAAGATATGACAAAAGTAAATTTAAAAAGAAAAATTTTAGGACACGCTCGATGAAAAAAATAAATGATTTAGAAAATTTATCAAAAAAATATAGACGAGACTTATTCGAAAAATTTTTAATGATTAAACAAGGTCATCCTGGCTCAATTTTTTCAATGATGGATATTGTTGTAGCTTTGTATCACGGCGGTTTTGTAAGATTTGATAAAAAAAAAAATCAGTTTTTAGATAAGGTTTTAATAAGCAAAGGACATGCTACAGCTGCTCTTTATCCAATACTTAGAGATTTTGGAGTTTTACCAATGGAAGAATGGAATAATTGGGGTAATAAAGAATCTTTATTGAGAGTATTTGGCAACATTTCAATACCAGGAATAGATATTACCTCAGGTTCTCTTGGTCATTGTATAGGAGCGGGCGCTGGTATGGCAATTAATTATAAATATTCTAATCAAGATAAAAAAGTTTTTGTTATTATTAGTGAAGGTGAACTTTATGAAGGTTCTACATGGGAGGCACTACTTTTTGCCAAACATAATAAACTTGATAATTTAACTATTATTATTGATATAAACTCACTAATAATTTTGGGCAAAACAAGTGAATGCCTAAATTTGGATCCAATTAAAGACAAAATTGAAGGTCTTGGAATAAAAACTTTAGATGTTGATGGACATAGTTTGAATGATCTTATTTCATCATTTGAAAGCATTAAAAAATCAAAAGATTTAAACTGTATCCTTGCAAGAACGATTAAAGGAAAGGGGTCTTCGATTATGGAAAATAAAAAAAATTGGCATTATTGGAATCCTATGAATGAAAAAGAAATAAAAAAAACACGTGAAGAATTAGCTTAATGTTCCAAAGAGATGCATTTATACAAGAGGTAACTAATAGATTAGAGAAAGATAAAAGTATATTTTTTTTAAGCGCTGATTTTGGAGCTCCCGCTCTTGATATTTTGAGAGAGAAGTTTCCAAAAAATTTCATTCATTGTGGTATATCAGAGCAAGCAATGCTGGATATTGCATCAGGATTGGCCTTAGAGGGAAATAAGGTTTTTGTTTATGCAATGTCTCCTTTTTTATCTTTGAGATCAATAGAACAGGCTAAATGTGGGGCGGGTTTGATGAATTTGCCTGTATGTGTAATATCCGTTGGTGTTGGACTTGGTTATGCAGATGCTGGACCAACACATTATTCCACAGAGGACTTTGCTTGTTTCAGAGCTATAGTTGGAACTTCAGTCTATACGCCATCCGATATTATCACTACTAGGTTAATTGCAAATGAAATGTTAAATGAACCAAGATTTTCTTACATACGTTTAGATAGAGATGCTTTACCAAATATATCTCCCGAAACCACTGTAGCTGATTACAAAAAAGGTTATAAAATTTTTGGAAATGCCAATGCAACAAAAATCATTTTAATTTCTCACGGCAAAATGTTGCACAAATGTTTAAAATTGTTCAAAAAGGAACCAAATAGATTTTGTTGCGTTGATATATTTAGATCAAAACCATTTCCTAACGATTTATCAAAAGCAATATCATCATGCAAAGGTATAGTAGTAGTTGATGAACAAAGCCCCTCTGGCAATCTTTCTTCATGTATTTTTGAAGGATTTAGTGATCAAAATTATTTTCCAAAGATTGTTTCAAAATGTTTACCTGAAAGATATGTTTTTGAAAATGGTGGTAGAGATTATTTGTTAAATAAATTTCAATTATCAATCAATGACATTATTGCTGCATCAAAAAAGATAATTTAATTAATGTCATTTAATGTAAAGGTATATAAAAATACATCATTTAAAGATCATCGCGGTTATTATTGGACATCCTGGAAAAGAAGCGCAATTAAAAAAATTATATTTAGACACGATAAATTTTCATTATCTAAAAAAAATGTTTTGCGTGGCTTACATGGAGATAAAAAAACTTGGAAATTGATAAGCTGTCCATATGGAAAATTACTTTTAGTAGTAGTTAATTGTCTAAAAAAATCAAAAAATTATTTAAAATGGAAATCATGGATCTTAAGCCATAAGAATGGTATTCAAGTATTAATTCCTCCGAACTATGCTAATGGTCATTTATGCTTGAGTGATAAATGTTTATTTCATTATAAATTATCTTACAAAGGTTCATATAGTGGCGCAAAAAGACAATTTTCTTTAAAATGGAACGATCCAAAATTGAAAATAAAATGGAGAATAAAAAAACCCATATTAAGTTCAAGAGATAAAAAAACTCAATTATTATAATTATGGAAAAAATATTAATTACTGGTGGAGCTGGATATATAGGATCTATGTTAACGACCAAACTTATTGAAAAAGGTTATAGAGTTACAGTTATAGACAGTCTTCAATTTTCAAAAAATTCTTTAAACCATTTGTTTGCTCACAAAAATTTTAAATTTATTTATGGGGATGTAAGGAACAAAAATTTAATTAAAAAAAATATAAAAAAACACAATATTATAATTCCTTTGGCTGCGCTGGTTGGTGCACCACTTTGTGAAAAATATAAAAAAGAGGCTAAGGAAGTAAATTTTGGAAGCATTAAATATATGCTTAAAATTGTTAGCAAAAAACAAAAAATTATTTTCCCAACAACAAATTCAGGATATGGAATAGGTCAAAAAGAAAAATATTGTGACGAAAATTCTCCTTTAAATCCAATATCATTTTATGGGCAAACAAAAGCTGAAGCTGAGAAAATTATATTAGAGTTTGAGAATTCAATATGTTTTAGATTGGCTACTGTTTTTGGACATTCTTATAGAATGAGAACTGATTTGCTGGTTAACAATTTTGTTTACAATGCGCTTAAATTTAAAAAGTTAAAATTATACGAACCACACTTTAGAAGAAATTATATTCATATCATAGATGTGGTGAGAGCTTTTATTTTTGCTATTAAAAATTTTAATAAACTAAAATCTAATACATATAATTTAGGATTATCAAGTGCAAACTTAACAAAATTAATGTTAGCAAAAAAGATCAAGAAGCAGTTTAAAGAAGTAAAAATTTCTATAATTAGAAACAGAAAAGATCCCGATCAAAGAGATTATTTCGTGAGTAATAAAAAAATTGAAAAAAAAGGCTTTAAACCAATAATCAGTTTAGAAGAGGGTATAGCTGAATTATTGAACGTTTTGAGATTTGAAACGAAAATTATTAATAATTACTAGTAATTTTTTTTACTTGTAGATAAATATTCCTTTTTACATATTCAAATTTAATATTACTTTTTAGAGCAGCAATTTCATCTGATTTTGTATTACCAATCATAAAACTTTTCTTTTTGATTATAGGCCATTTATTAAAAAGATTTTTAATCATTAAATTTCCCGGTTTTCTATATTTACTTTTTTTTCTATATTTTTTTATAATTGCATTCGGATGAAATGGGCAAAATTCAACATCATTTATATATGCATTCTTTTTTATTAAATGTTGCTTAATATAATTATGCAATTTGTAGAATTGGTCAATTGTAAATTTTCCTTTTGCTATTCCTGCCTGGTTGGTAACTATAAAAATGTAATATTTTTTTTTGTTTAAATATTGAATAGTTTGTAGCACTTTAGGTTTAAATTTAAATTGAGAAATTTTATGAGTGTAACCCTTATCATAATTTATAACACCATCTCTATCTAAAAAAACGGCAGGTCGATAAAAATATTTAGGAATTAATTTTTTTGCTTTCATAAGATTTGTAGGTGTGCCGATATCAATAAAAAAATTGTTATATTTATTTCCTATAACTTTTTTCATTCTAATTAAATGAGGTATTATATTATCTTCTAGAGATGATGGTTTATTGTTTATGAATTTAAAAATTTGTTTTGTAAATAGATAAATGCCACCATTCATATATTTTGATCTTTTTTGAAAATAAATTATTTTTTTATGAGTATTTATAGATGTAAGTTTTTTATTTGACTTATAATTTAGATTTTTAACTAATGTAATTTTTATAAGTTTATTTGTAATTTTTGTTTTTGTGAAATGCGCAAGGTTAACATCAAAAATACTATCACCATTGCAAACAATAAAATCTTTTTTAATTAGTTTTTTTAATGAGTATAGGGCTCCAGCGGTTCCCATAGCTTTATTTTCATGAATACATTTTATTTTTACAAAATTAATAGTTCTATTATTGTATTTTTTAAATAAGTGACTTTTATATCCTGTCATTAGATAAATTCTGTCCAAGTTAAACCTGCACAAATTTGTTATCAAATAATCTAGAAAAATAAATTTTTTAATTTTAATTAAGGGTTTAGGTACATTTTTTGTAATAGATTTTATTCTTGTTCCTTTTCCACCTACTAGCAAAACTAGACTAATTTTTTTCACTTCGAAAAATATTCTTCTATACTTTCACAATAAACTTGTCCTATTAGTATTTCTAATATTTGTGTAATAGAAGTATCTTTGGAAGGTATAATTATAGGGTATTTAACAATTTTTTTGATTTTTCCTCCGTTATTACCAGAAAAGCAAAATGTTATAATTTTTTTTTTATTTGCCACTTTAATTCCTTCAATTATATTTCTACTATTTCCAGAAGTTGTTATACCTATGGCTATGTCACCTGAATTACCAATAGCTTCAATCTGTCTTGAAAAAATATATTTAAAGTTGAAATCATTTCCTATTGCCGTTAAAGCTGAAGTGTCGGTTGCTAATGAAATAGCAGGTAAAGCTCTTCTTTTTTTCTTATATTTTACAGTAAGCTCCGTAGCCAAATGTTGGGCATCTGCTGCACTACCTCCATTTCCAAAAAAGATTATTTTTTTATTTTTTTTTATCGCGCTTATTGATAAGTGACAAAGTTTGTCAAAATTTTTAATTGTTGGCAAATTTGAACTCTGTATAATTTTTGTGAGTTTTTCAATTTCAACATTTATTTTTTTTTGAAATTTATTCATTTTTTTTTGTGGAAAATATACTATATTAAATAGCTATGAATTTAAAAACAGAAAAAGTAAAGAAGGAATGGACTGAGGATTACCTGAGCAAATTAAGAAAACGATTGAATTGTTCACATGAAAGAAAAGCAAGTAAACACTTGCCTTTTGAAATAGATTTATCACGTGTTTGTGATATAAAAACCTTAGGAAATATTTACTGAATAAGTCGAATAGTGATACCAAAGCGGTACCAGATTAGACAAATAAAATTTTAGGATTTATTTTCTAAGTAGTAAAACGTCCAGAAGTGGACAGGGGTTTAGAGGCGCCCTTAGCTCAGTTGGATAGAGCATCGGTTTTCTAAACCGAGGGTCAGAGGTTCGAATCCTCTAGGGCGCGCCAATAAATCCAGGGTTTTTATCAATTTC
>Ga0187827_10009434_pt1 | contig 10339 bp, 10 predicted proteins | sample ETNtaG_39_FD_167969 | JGI IMG/M metagenome (GOLD analysis project Ga0187827, IMG submission 167969) | Marine microbial and viral communities from oxygen minimum zone, Eastern Pacific Ocean - ETNP2014_SV_150_PacBio MetaG (Illumina Assembly) | ecosystem: Environmental > Aquatic > Marine > Hypoxic... | reverse complement strand
TGGCATTGTTGGAAAATCATCAGAGAGAGGATGGTTCTATATCCATACCTGAACCCCTTCAGCCTTATTTTGGGAGTGCTACCCTTCAAATATGATATATCTGAATGCGGAAATATCAATACCTAATACACAGGAGTTTAGCTGGTATCCTGTGTTAGATTTTAATTATTGCACACACTGATTTTGTTTAGTTTTTCTTTTAAAAAATATTAATGGCTGGTTGGACTGAAATTCAGACAATTGATAAAGTGAGATACTGGAAGGAGTTGGAAAAAAAAATCGTTTTTACCAATGGCTGTTTTGATATCCTTCATGCTGGTCATGTCCATCTTTTGACGGAAGCAAAAAGCTTGGGTGACAGGCTCCTCATTGGATTGAACTCAGATCAGTCAATCCAAAATCTAAAAGGATTGGACCGCCCCTTAAATCCGGTAGAGGCAAGAGCTTCAGTACTTGAAAGTCTTTCCATTGTGGATGGAGTCACTATTTTTCAGGAAGATACACCTCGCAATCTTATTAAAAAAATAATTCCCCATGTATTGGTTAAAGGCGGTGATTATTCTATTGAAAATGTTGTGGGAGCGGATACGGTCAGAGAAGCTGGGGGAGAAGTTGCCCTTATTCCTCTTCTCAAGGGATATTCCACATCAGATCTTATTACCCGTATTAAGAAAAATTGAAATTTCTTGACACACCTTCCAATCTCCACTAACTTTCGCCCCATTTATTAATTATAAATCCTTTTGATACAACAAGTTACACGAATATTACCACTAGTTATTATACTTGCATTATGTTTGGGAAGAGATTCGTCCACTGTCTCAACCCATGATAAAAGCACAAATACTGACAGTTTAATAATACCTGTTCAGGAAACAAATGGTAACGGGTTTCTGGAAACAGAAAACAGGTTGCCACAGCTATTGCGGGATGTTAAAGTTTTGTTAACTGATGCGCTCATAGCGGATGTTTGGGAAGATACATTGGAAGTTATCTATACCCTAGATCGAATCTTTGATTTATTGACAGAAGCCGATCAATTAGGTGAAATGAATGAAGCGGACAGAGAAGAGTTCAAACGGTTCGAAGATTCAATGGTTAAAATATACGGTCATAGATTTCTTTCCCTTAGTAAAGCAGATGTTACCCATACCGCCGAACAATTCCGAAAAGACGTTACAGAATTTACTGAACCTCTAGAAGTGGAGATGGGGGAAACACAGTTTGTTGTTCTTGATGATAGAGATGGTCATATCCCTTTGGTGAAAAACAAAAAGGTGGATCAGTTTATTAATTATTTTCAAACAAGAGGACGGAAACAATTTGAGATCTGGCTGAAAAGGAAAAAGAAATATGGCCCCATGATTCTATCCATATTGAAAGAGAATGAACTTCCAGAGGAGTTATTGTATCTGGCGATGATAGAATCGGGATTCAACCCAAAGGCTTATTCTCATGCAAAAGCTGCAGGTATGTGGCAATTTATTTCTTCAACAGGGAAAATTTATGATTTAAATTGGTCTTGGTATATTGATGAGAGGAGGGACCCCGAAAAAGCTACAATAGCTGCATGTCATTACTTAAAAGATCTTTATAAAGAGTTTGATCATTGGTATTTGGCTTTAGCCGCTTACAATGCAGGCTCAGGTAGGATTCATCGAGCACAACGTCTTCACAGAACATCTGATTTTTGGCAGTTACATTCATTGCCACGAGAAACTCGAAATTATATTCCATATTACCTAGCTGCTGCTATTATAGCTTCTAATCCTAAAGAGTTTGGATTTGATGAAAAAAAAATAAAAGGAGAACCATGGAGATATGATACTGTCTCATTGGAAAAAAGTGCAGATTTATCAGTGTTAGCTATGGCAGCAGGAATAAAACTGAAGACTATTAAAGATTTTAATCCAGAACTGAGACAAAGTGCTACACCCGCAGATGGTGCTTATACTATTAAATTACCTTTGGGTACAAAAAGTCGATTTTTAAATGAATTTAATGCGCTTCCTGAAGATCAAAGATTTTCACCTCAGTACATTTTTCATAGAGTTAAAAAAGGTGAAAGCCTGTGGACTATATCAAGAAAATATGGTATATCTATTCATGACATCGCTTCCATAAATAAAATAAAAAATAGACACAGCATCAGACAAGGGAAAAAATTAACTATTCCTACCCGTGGTGTACTTACAAAACAAAATTCAGCAGTAACTGGTTTAGTATCTACTCATTCAAAACATATATATACTGTTAAAAAAAATGACACATTGGGCCATATTGCTGAAGACTATAAAACAAGAGCTAGTAAAATTCGCAAGTGGAATAATCTTGAATATGGAACACATATTTTCCCGGGGCAAAAATTGACCATCTGGACGAAAAAAGGTTGAACAAGCCAACTCAAACTAATCGCTGGGTTTGGATAAGTCTTGCAGCTATTTTTGGATTATTTTTCCTTAGTCGTATTCCCTACCTTACTTCTTCCAGTGCTAGATTAGTTTCAGGAGATAAGGTTGGAATCGTCAAGCTGGAAGGTCCGATTTTCGATGTAGAGGAGTTGTTAAAGGATATAGATTTTTTTGCAGAGCGCTCTGATGTAAAAGCCATTGTCCTTCGGGTGAACAGTCCCGGAGGAGCGGTTGCTCCTTCTCAGGAAGTGTATGAAAAACTAAAATCAATTTCTCTGGAGAAACCGGTAGTTACATCAGTGGGTTCTTTGGCAGCCTCTGGGGGATTTTATGCTGCTGTGGGTTCAAATAAAATCGTTGCGAACCGCGGCTCTATCTTAGGGAGCATAGGTGTCATTGTTGAATATCCGGTTGCAGTTGAGTTGTTGAAAAAAATTGGGTTACGGTTTGAGACTGTTACCTCTGGTACCGCTAAAGATATTGGTAGCCCAACTCGAGAAGTAACGAGACAGGACCGTGAAGCACTGGAGTCTGTGGTAAACAATTTGCACAATCAATTTGTTGACGCGGTGTCTTTGGGTCGCTCTTTGGATAGAGATTTTGTATTATCTTTAGCAGATGGAAGAGTTTTTACTGGTGAACAATCATACGAATTAGGATTGGTTGACACGTTGGGAACATTAGATGATGCGGTATCACTGGCTGGACATTTAGCTAGTCTGGAAGTAATTCCGGAACGAATTTATCCGGAGAAAAAACGATATCGCCTTTTAGATTATTTTTATAATGAAATGGAAGAACGGGTATATGGATATATCCATACATTACCTCTTTTCCTTTGGAAACTGGAGAATTAACATGACAAAACAGGAAATTGTAGATCAGGTTTCTGAATCTACTGGATTGACCAAAGTTGAAACTGCGGCGGTGATGAATGGTGTGATGGAAACCATTATTGGTTCACTCATGGAAAATCGAAAAGTTGAGCTGAGAGGGTTTGGTACCTTCGGAGTAAAACATCGAATGCCAAAAAAAGCCCGGAATCCAAGTACGGGGGATTCAGTCTTTTTACCGGAACGGCATGTACCTACATTCAAGCCATCTAAACTAATGCGTAGCAGAGTTAATTCTGCTATCTTAAAATAATTTTATTCGTAACTTAATAGGAGATTAAATGCCCTGCGGAAAAAAACGCAAGAAAAGAAAAATTAGTACTCATAAGCGAAAAAAACGGCTTCGTGCAAATCGACATAAGAAGAAAAAAGTATAATTCCTCATAGTTCCGGTTTAGAACTGGAAATAGTTGATTTTAGGAAAAAAGTCTCACAGAATTTATGCGAGCATTAGATCCACCAACTATTATTTCAAAAGATAAGGCTGTCTCGGTAAGTAAGCTTACCAAACAGATTAAATCTGTTATTGAAGGAAAGTTTACTAACCTTTGGGTTTCCGGTGAGTTGTCCAATGTAGTGCATCATCGTTCCGGTCACCTGTATTTTACTCTGAAGGATGAATCAGCAGAAATCCGTTCAGTTATGTTCCGTGGATTTAGTCAGTATCTTCCCTTTACACCTGAAGATGGGATGAGTGTACTTGCCTTTGGTTCATTGTCTGTCTATGAGCCCAGAGGACAGTATCAACTGGTGGTCAGGCAGATTGAAGCGGCGGGAATCGGTTCGTTATTTCTGGCTTTGGAAGCACTAAAACGGAAGCTCTCCGGAGAGGGTCTATTTGATGAGAGCTTGAAAAAACCAATTCCGCCCTTTCCCAAAACAGTAGGTGTTATTACTTCTTCCACAGGAGCGGCAGTTCGAGATATATTAAATATACTTGAGAGACGGGCACCTCATATCTCTGTCTGCCTGAGGCCTTCTTTAGTTCAGGGCAATGAAGCGGCAGATGATTTAATATCTGCACTAAAGCAGATGGAAAATGAAAGTGATGCAGAAATTATTATTATTGGGAGAGGCGGTGGATCCCTAGAGGATCTCTGGGCGTTTAATGAGGAAAAATTAGCCCGAGCCATTTGGGAATGTAAGATACCGGTAATTTCGGCAGTGGGGCACGAAACAGATTTCACTATTTCGGATTTTGTGGCGGACCTAAGGGCACCGACACCCTCTGCCGCAGCAGAACTAGCAGCTGTATCTCTCATGGATATAGTAGGAACTTTAAGTAATTATGGAGATAAATTAACCCATAAGATGGAAACCGTCTTGAATAATGCTTGGCAGAAATTGGACCACTTAATTGATAGAACCGGAGTTCAGGAACCATCTAAAAAAATAGATCGATACATGGACCAATTAAAGGAGTATGCTGCAAAGCTTAAGCAAGGCATAGATTTTAAAATGACATTGAATCAGACTCACGCAACGGCCATGCGTGAAACTCTGATTGCATTGTCTCCTAGAGGAGTCTTAAAACGGGGATATTCCCTAGCTTACACATACCCAGATAGATTCCTTATACGTAGAGCAAAAGATGTAAAGGTGGGGGACTCATTTGTTTTAGAGACAGGAGACGGACAATTCGAAGCGGAAAAAATAATAGGTACATTAAAGAAATAGTTATTATTGGACTAAAGGAATAATTATGTCAGAGAAAAAAACCGATCCTAAATCAATCGAGGAGATTTTTGGACGATTGGAGAGCATTATTTCCAATCTGGAATCGGGGGACATTCCCCTAGATAAAAGTTTGACCCTGTTCGAAGAAGGGATGACCCTTGCAGAATCCTGCCGAGCTCAGTTGAATGCTGCTGAGCAAAAGGTTCAGGAATTGATGAAGGATAAGGGTGGGTTCCTTGAAAAAGAGGATGGTCGTGAATAAGCCACGAACATTCGGTATCTGGGGGAACTCCCAAAAAACTGACTTCTGGGAGTTCCTGCCTCAAATAATGAAATGGGCTGAATCTTTCTCTCTGGATGTATTCCTCACTACACACATTGTAGAACGTCTTGAAGATAAACGCCGGTATATCTACCACATTATTGAAACAGCTGAAGATTTCCATAAATTAGATTTTATCCTTGCACTAGGTGGAGACGGAACTATCCTTTCACTTGCGCGTGCTGTAGCTCAACGTAATACACCTATTCTCGGCGTTCATTTAGGTAAACTTGGATTTCTTTCTGAAGTGACCACAGATAAGATGTTCACGAGATTGAATCAGGTGATTTCAGGAAAATATCAGATTCAAAAACGAATGATATTAAAGGGTTTGGTGAAACTTCAAGGAGAGGATAAGATATTTTATGCACTGAATGACCTTGTCGTAGATCGGGGTGCTTCTTCCCGTTTATTATCTTATCTGTTAAAATCCAATGATCATATGGTGGCAAAATATCAGGCAGATGGTCTCATCGTTTCCACTCCTACTGGTTCAACTGCCTATTCGCTTTCAGCAGGGGGGCCAGTTGTAGATCCTACAGTTTCTTCAATTATAGTATCACCGATTTGTCCTCATTCCCTTACATTTCGACCTATTGTGCTCTCTGGGGACAGCAGGTTATCAATAGAGTTTTCCGATAAAGAAGATCAAGCTTCACTGGCGGTGGATGGTCAGATCACAGAACTCTTGGATTGCAATTCTAAAATTATTGTGGAAAAGGGAGAATACTACATTCAATTAATAACATTTGCAGACTCTAGTTATTTCAAGACATTGAGGGTGAAGATGGGTTGGGGTAAACGGGGTGAAAGTTAGAGTACGTTCACTTGGACTGGGATTGAAAGAAAAAAATGATGTAAATTCAATCGCAAATGCATGTTAAAAGGAATGAAGTCTTTTAATCTAATATTACCTTTACTTATCTTTTGGTCTGGAATTACTCTGACAAATTCCTCAAATTTTTGCGGTTCAAAAGTCTGCTGCTGTGTTCAGGGGGAAGACCAATCTTGCTGCAAAATGGAAACCATCCCCTGTACATGTTTCCATCCCATCAATAATACACAGCCGTTGGATGTCCCGATACAATCCAATAATAATATCATACCTAAACAACATCTTTACTGGGTTGGTATAACAGATATCACTTTCGAGTCAAATGTATTTACTTCCGCTACAGTGGGAGCTCCAGATCCCCCTGGGTATTACCTCCTTAATTCTATTACACTGCCCCTTTTGAACTAGAACGGCTGGTAACAGCTTTTATCCTCACTGAGGTGGGGGTTACTGCAGGCCAAATATTTGAGTCTGTAATTTCCAAAATTGCACATCATAAGGAGTAGTACTATGAAAACTTTTTTATCCATCAGTATATCTGTATTGTTTGTTGGCTGTAGTGTTCCAAGTTCCGTATCTGGAAATGAGAATCTGTCAGCGGTGAAGATCGACCTGCCTACGATTCAGTGCGGAATGTGTCAGCAGATCATTCAGGAAAAACTTGAAACCCTGGACGGCGTTCAGATGGCTTATGTAAACCTGAATGAGGCCAAGGTTTTGATCAAATACAACCGGACTAAACTGGACGTAAGCGATTTGGAACAAACCATCTCCAAAACAGGATACCAAGCCAGTGATGTTCCTGCGGACGAGAATGCCTACAGCAAACTGCCCACCTGCTGTAAACTTCCTAAGGACCAGTGAAAATCATAATCCAGGCCTGCCCTTGCCGGTGCTGGTTCATATGGTTAGGCTTGGCATTTTTTACCATGGGCTCTTTATCGGCTCAATTAGTGATTACTGGTACGGTGCAGGACAGTCAATCCAATGATCCATTACATTATGCTTCCGTATCAATGGTGGATGCTGAAGCGGATACCATTACCACCGGAGGCCTGACCAATGAAATAGGGCGTTTTCGAATAACGGGGGTCCTGCCAGGGGTTTACTTTCTGGAGATAGAATTCATTGGATACCAGACAGTCCGTAGTACTGTTTTTGCCACTGATACCATGAGACAGTCCCTAAAAAATATGGGTGAATATTTTCTAGAACCGGACATACTGGAATTAGATGCTGTGGATGTTTCGGTTTCTGCGCCATCCATAATAAGCGCTGCAACTAAAACCATATACGATTCTGATCAGCTGTACTCAGCTACCGGGGGAACCTGCTGTGATGTCATGAAAAGCATTCCATCCATCGATGTAAATGCAGATGGGCAGGTGTCTTTGCGAGGGTCACCGGAAGTAGCCATTTTGCTGAACGGCAAGCGGGCAGGAATCTTAGGTGGGGAACGCCACACAAATATCATGGCAGTCCCCGTCCCAGCGGTGATGGTAGACAGGGTGGAGGTGATCACCAGTCCATCCGCCAGTCAGGATGCAGATGGAATGGTGGGAATTATCAATATCGTAGTGAAAGAAAACAAGGCTTCCGGATTTAATGGCCACGTAAATGTCAATGCAGGTACCACCAATAAATATAATACCGGTGCCTATTTCAATTTTCGTAAAGGTACCATTAATCATTTCTGGAATATCAGCACGGAAGATCTGGGCCAGTCCGGATCTGGCTACCGCCGAAGTACGCTGATATTTCCCGGGGTATCGCCCGATATTCCTAGCCTTCGCATGATGGAAACAAAAAGCCGTAACAGAATTTCGTATCTCAGCGGTGGTACACGATACAAATTTTCGAAAAATGCTTTTTTCAAGGGTGAAATAAAGCTGGTGCCGTTCCAGCGGGACCAGGATGAATCCATTGATTTGGATGACCAACATCTCTTATTGTCCAAGCGGGAAGATGGCTCCCTGCAGCTTCTGGACATGGGGTTTATATCGGAACAGGAAAAGCAATACCGATTGTCCGGAGATATTACTCTGGAAAACCAGCATTGGAACGACCGCCAAAACGGGAGAGAAGATGGAACGGTCATGGATATATCAATGAAAGGGAAAACGGACATAAACCGGTATATTCTGAACTTGGATTATGAATTTTTTCTGACCCCGAGCATCAAACTGGAAGCTGGTGTGAAGGATCGATACTTGTACCAGGACCAGCCCCGTTCCGTTTTTGTCGGTAATAAAGAATACGCCACTGATTTTGCTTATAGTGAGCGTATTCGGGCTGCATACCTTAATATGGGATATACAACATTTATGGAAGATATGATTTTTTCCGGCGGAATCAGGCTGGAGGACGCCAAAACAGGAGGCAATACGGACTTGGATTCATTACTGTTTAACCTAGGCGGATTCTCGTCGGACCTCATTTCCAACCGGAAAGATTACCGGACCCATTACTTGCAATGGTATCCGTCATTTCTGGCTCGCTATATTCCCAACAGGTTTTCCACCATCCAGGCAGGTTATTCTGCTAGGGTGAATCGGCCCACCGCTAATTTTGTAGACCTCTTTCCCCGAAACCTGTTTGAACCATCCGTACTAAACACAGGCAATCCGAGTCTGGAACCAGAATTCATCCACGCACTGGAGCTGAAGCTCAGCCAGGTGCTTCCGAGCTGGAGGTGGGAGGTGGCTGTTTTTGGTCAGCGCATCGAAAATGTGGTCCGGGAGGATGAAGATCTGATTGATAGCACCAGCGTTATCACCTGGAAAAATGCTGGTAACGGCTCAAACTTGGGTCTGGAAGGGCGGGTTAAATTCAAGCCCCTTCCATTCTGGGAGATGACCCTTACTGGGCTCTATTTCCGCACCGAAACGAAACAAACTGCCGAAGTAGATTTAGCAGGGAGATTATCTGGATTTCAGGGAAAAATTACCCAGGTCTTCACCTTTAACAGTGGTGGAAAACTGGAACTTGATAGCCGCCTGTACAGTCCAGAGACCATCCCCACAGGAACAGTGCACCCTGATGGTTTGGCAAACCTTAATGTGTCCTATCGCCGCAGCCTTTGGGATGACCGTTTGGAACTTTCATTGAAGCTTCTGGATGTCTTCGACAATGAGGCAAGAAAAAGTGAAACATCAGAAATAGAATTGAGTGGAGTTTCTCGGAATTTGGAGACTTACACTAAGCTAGACGGGAGAACATTGTTTCTTAACATTCGTTATAAGTTCGGGTCAGGGGGAAAGGATAAGAAAGTAGGAGAGCGCTTGGATACAGAAAAATATCGGTACTAATGGATAAACTTACCGCCCTCCCAGACTATGTCATTCAAGAGGTGAAGTGAGGATTAGGTATTTATGTTAAACACACTCTATATTTTCTTAATTTCTTTTATTTTTCCTTCGAAAGCGCCTACATCAACGCTTATTGTTTTAAATGGAAAAATGAATTTAGTTGTGACAACATATTGTGGTGATACCAAAATATCACCATCACTTTTACTGATAGCATCAAAAGCTGCGGCTGTTTTTACTTTGCCAGTGGTTCCCATGCCACCATATCCATCAGCATACTTTGAATCACCACTCATTTTAATAATACCTAAAAAGTAAGTACCTTTTGCAGAGTCTATTAGTTTTTTTGATAAACCAACATCAACATCTGCGGTCATTTCGCTACTTATCGAAACACCAACGGGACTGTAAATATGACTTTGATTTACTGAAGCACAACCTGTAATAAACATTAAACATAGTGCGACGATTGTTATTAGTTTGAATGATTTCATTCTTTCTCCTTTATTTTTATATTACCCCACTCGTTAATTTATGGTAAATGGGTCTAATATTCTTTTTTTTTGACACTGATTTTGAGTATAGACAAGTAAGAATAAAAATTGGCAGGTATATGTCTTTGCCAACTGACCCATTCACATCATAATTTCCGTCTAGATTATGAAAAATATATTAGTCATAGTGGGCCCAACTGCAGTTGGTAAAACATCCATTGCTGTAGCTATTGCCAAAGAATTGAATGGGGAGATCATCGGATTGGATTCTCGTCAAATTTATAAAGGAATGTCAATCGGAACTGCACAGCCCACAGAAGAAGAGATGGGTGGTATTTGTCATCATTTAATGGGCTTCCTGGAACCCTCAGACCCGATATCTGCTGGGGAATATGCAAA